>Ga0114964_10002387_pt1 | contig 13087 bp, 21 predicted proteins | sample C_131016_MF_Meta_FD_92638 | JGI IMG/M metagenome (GOLD analysis project Ga0114964, IMG submission 92638) | Freshwater microbial communities from Lake Croche, Canada to study carbon cycling - C_131016_MF_MetaG | ecosystem: Environmental > Aquatic > Freshwater > Lake | place: Lake Croche, Canada... | reverse complement strand
GGTGGTATATCAAAATATATATCAGCAGCATTTAATAGATGTAAAAAGAAAAAAGGTATAACAGCACAGTTATCAAAATGGTGCCCGGCAGACATATGGGCAATCAGTTCAAAATATGATAATAAAATAAAGAAAATATTATCAACAATTGATGAGTTGTCGGAACTTAATGACTTAATAGACAAGCTGTTCAATAAAAAAATATTAGTTGGTATGTCTTTAAAGATGGTTAAAAAAAGTGAAGACATCAAAATAGTTATAAATAAAATCACACTACCACCAAAGTATAAATTCACAAGTGCATTGGTGTCTCAAGACCCATTAGCATCAACTGGATTAAGACTAATAGCAGAAAGACAAGGAACCAAAGGATTTGAAAAAGGTGAGGCAGTTATTTCAGTTAGACGATTCACAATACCAAATAATATAATTGGTGAGGTATATGGAACTACCGCCAGACACGGAAAGATATCTCTTAATATTATTAACAACATTCTCGAAAAATATGGTTTGGATCCAGTTCCGGTATATAGAAATGATAGATTTTATGAATTGAGTATTGAAGACATGGATGATGAAGAGCTAACAGAAGAGATAATTGCAATTAATAATAAAATAGTTAATAAGTATAACAATGTTAGTAGAAAGATAACAAATGTTAAAGAGGTAGATAGAGGTAGACTCATATCTAAATACCAATCACTCTTTCTAGCATGGACGCTGATGGAGTGTCAGAGTGATATGTATAATGATAACTATACAATTGCTGATAGAATAATTGAAAACATGTTCCACTATGCACTATCAATTAATATGACTGGTAAGGTTAGTGGCAGAACACCAAGATATGTTCGTATAGTTGACTAAACATAGTTATATATTTTCATATAAAAAATAAAAGTTATGTCATTACCACATTTTTCAAATTCTACCGGAGTTTCAAATACCGCAACTTTAAATACAACGGTTACTATAAGTGGAAACTCTCAATCATATTTTACCTACACCGCACCAACCGTTCAATATCAAGTATTAGGTAAGACAATTGATGTCGAGGGATTCACTGACGTAAATGTTGCTATGTTAGTGTCATTAATAAACGTTTTGGGCATTCAATATTATGTCGAATTATGCAAGAATAACATTACATTCCCAGTTAGAATTCAAGAGTTTCTAGAAACTGAGTTAGTAAGATTGAAAAGAGATAATATTATCAATAAAATAATAGACAATGAACTTTAATTTCGAACTAATTGATGATAATAATAGAAAACAGTGTTTATCACTATATGAGTTTTTTGAGATAAATTGTTCTATTTCAAAAGGATCATCACATAATCATCAATACTGGGAGGGTGGATACTTTGATCATATAGTTGAAACAACAGATTACGCAATCAAACTATACTCATCTCTAAGTAATAGACAACTCCCATTCACACTATCTGATGCTTTATTAATATTACTTCTACATGATATAGAAAAACCAATAAAGTATTCTGAATTAAGTAGCAAATACCCAAGTGATAGCGATGAGATTAGAAAATATCTGATTTCAAAATTTCAATTCAATCTAAGTGAAGAGCATATTAACGCTCTTAAATATATTCATGGGGAAGGTTCTGACTATAATAAAAGCAAGCGAATTATGAGCCCACTATCAGCATTCTGCCACTGCTGTGATATAATCAGTGCAAGGATATTCTTTGACTATCCAAATCAACATATGTAGTTATTTTCTATATAAATAGAAAATAATAATACTAAATGATTGTTGATTTAATTATCGATGGTAACTACATACTATCTAAAAACGTATTCGCATTACACAAAAACAATCTTTTATTCGGCGCTCTTTACAAAAGCCTTGAGATTTCAATAACAAATTATAAAAAGTGGTATCCTTTTGCAAATGTATACCTGGTATCTGATTCAAAAGAGAAATCATGGCGCAAGAAAGTTAATTCCGAATATAAAGCTCAACGAAAGAAAAATGCTGATATAGATTGGGCATTTGTAATGGAAACATATGCTGATTTCAAATCGGAAATATCTAACAAAGGTGTTAAAGTAATGGAAGCACCTCATATTGAGGGCGATGACTGGATATCCTATATAAGAGAGAAATCAAATCAAGCTGGTAGATCTACAATAATTGTATCAAACGATTATGATATAAAGCAGCTTATAACTTACAATGTTAATCCACTCTATATTAATATAATGTCAAATGAAATGCACAACAAACAAAAGTTATTTCTACCAAAAAATTATCAGATATTCTTAGGAGAAGTTAATAAGTTAAATAATGATGACATATTCACTTTAAATGATAATACCGACTTTCTTAACCTAATGAGGACATTTATGGAACAGTATGAAATAATTGAGATTAATACTATAGAATGTTTAATGATAAAAGTAATATCAGGAGATACAAGCGATAACATAACATCAGTATGGTCTGTTATAAAAGAAGGTAGAAAAAGGGGAATAGGTGAAGCAGGTGCAAAGTCAATTCTAGAAATGTATATTACCGAGTTCGGTGAGCCGCATATAGGTGATCCAGATTTATATGAGAATATAGCAGATATAGTTTGTGAAAAAAAGAAATTGAGTAAAACAACAATAACTTCTATTAAAGAGAATATAGAACAAAATATGAAGCTAATATATTTAGACATGAGTTCTATACCAACACCTGTTAAAAACAAAATGGAAAATGAATATGCCAGACTACAATAAAGAAGATTTTGATAAATTTATACTTGATAAAGTAGATACAATACGTGCTAAATACTTCAAACAAATGGTGTGTGAAAGTTTATCAATTTTTGATAAACCATCAGAGGTATACATTGATATTAGAAATGTACAATTAAGCAATGATACTATCAACCTACTGACCATTGAGGTATATAGAGATATTGATAATATGTTAAACATAAGATCTAAAAATATTTTAAGACTATACTTAGAAGTACTCAAGATGTATTCAGTATACGCAAGTATTGAAAAGCCTTGGGGGATATCTTCAAAATACCGCTCAACTACCATACCTAATGGGGCTCGTGCATCAGAGGAATCACAATTTATCGCATCAGAGTTTTCATATCTAATGAAAACTATTAGGAATAAATACCAATACAACAAAATCGTTGGTGAATGTTATAACAATATAACAAATAAGTTAGAATATCTATTAGATGATGGTAGATATTCCTCTGAAAAGATAGACTTAGACTTATCAGTTTTCCCAGATTCATTCTCATTAATCTTTGGTAAGAATGAGTTTAGAGACAGACAGATAAATAAAATAATAGATGAATAACACTAAAAGACTTCATGAAACATAAATACACTGATAGAATGAGAGATTTCAATATTAATAAAATTTTGGACTAATGGCAGAACTAATAGATGTAGTAAATGCAATGTTTACTAATAAGGATAGATGGAAAAGCATATCAAACGAGGATAAAGAAAAGAATTTCTTCATCATTAATAGATATATGTGTAAAAAATTCCCTGATAAATCTAAACTTTTCAATGATAAACTAATAAATAAAGTGTCTGCCATGGATACTTGGTACATATTCATGATGGATAAGCCTTATCCAAAGTGGTTCTGGTCTAAATCAGAAGTAAAAAAAGAAAAGCCGCTCATCAGTGAAGACGAAATGAATTATCTAATACAAACTTTTGATATAAGTGAAAATGATATTGAGATGTTAAATAGATTTTACCCGGATGTAGTTACAGAGGAGATTAAATATTATAAGGATGTTAGAAAATCAAATAAATAATATAAATATTATACACTGGCATTATTACGGTGCTTCTTTCAAAGCATACTTTTATATAAGTGATCAGATATATAAATTAGCAATTATTCTATCAAATGAAATTCTACGCGAAGTAACATTATTTGATGAATTTGGAGTTAGGAAGGAGGCATTAACACTTCTAATAAATAGCTACTCAACTGATTGGACTGAAATATCGCTCAATGATATTTTAAATGATGAAGATAAAACAATGACAGGAACTAAATTATTTAAGGAGAATATTAAACCACTCCTAAGAAATAAAAAAATAAATGATATAATATATGGACAGTAAATGGTACACAGTTAAAGTACAACCAAACAGAGAGAGAACAGTTTCTGATAGAATTAAAATAGAGATGACAAAGAAAGAGATGTCTATCAATATTCTAGTTCCCATCCAAAAAGAATACTATGCTAAAAACGGTAAAAAAGCATTCAAAGAGAAAATAATGTATCCGGGTTACATATTTATTGAATCTTCTAATATAGCAATACTACAAGATATACTAAGAAACACACCAGGTACATCAGGCATCTTAAAAGATAAAAACGGAATACCTTCACAACTAAGACAATCCGAACTAGATAAAATGTTAGAGGTATCAATTGAAACTGCTAAGGTTGAGGATGTATTGAACTTTGTTGTTGGCGAACAAATACAGATAATATCCGGTCCTTTTGATAAGTTTAAAGGAACAATAGAAGAATATAATAAAGATAAATCAAAAGTAAAGGTATCTGTTCTAATATTTGGAAGATCAACTATGGTTGACTTAACAACCGAACAGATAACAAAAGTAGTCGATTAATATGGCAGCACAAACAACTAATACTATTTATGGTAATTGTTGTGTTTTATCACCAACTGGTATTCTAATGTTTAAATGTACTGAGAAGAAGGTAAATTGGTATATTAAAAGAGAACTAGCAGATATTATAACCGATAAACCACTAACCATACAACTTAAGTTTCATCCTGGTGGATTAGGAAATCATGAAAAAGGTTATGGTTTAGATACCATGTTTAACAAATGCGTAAACTGTGGATCGGAAGAAGACTTAACTAGACATCATGTTGTTCCAATTTGCTATCGTAGATATTTTCCACTTGAAATAAAATCACATAACTTTCATGATATTCTTCCTATGTGTCTTAAATGCCACGAGAAATATGAGAGAAAGGCTGATATGTTAAAGAATAAAATAGGTGAGATATACAAATCACCACTAAATGGTAAAGTATTAAAAGATGATATTAAGCGATGGATAAAAATATCAAGAGTATTACTTGAATATAATATACCAAATGATAGAAGAATAGAACTCAGAAATCTTCTCAAGAAGAATCTTAATATTAAGAGACTGACTAATGCAAGAATAAAAAGAATATCTAGAATAGACATACCTACAACCAGATGTATCAAGACACATGGTGAGATAGTAATTGAACAAATTAATAATATCAACTCATTTATTGAGATGTGGAGAACACACTTTATAGAAAATAACGAGTGTAATTTCCTACCAAGTCAATGGGATATAAAAAATGGAATAATATGACAAACGAAGAATTAATATCAACTTATAAAAACTTCTGTAATAAAATTGTAACAATTAGTTATGAGTTTACTCAACACCGAAGAGAAGTAAAGGATGCTGAGGATACAATGAATGGGTTATTTACCTCACTTAAAAAATACTTCGAGGATGTTGACTTTCATAGATTTAATTTTGATGAACTTAAACAACTAGGATTCTCACCGTGGGATGATAATTTAATATTAACATCACCAACAATGCTATCATTAATGAAGAGAGGTACCACTCTGAGAACAATTAGTGGTGATATTAAGATAGTTGGTGTTGATGAGATTGATACCGATACGCGATTTGGTATGTTAGCATATGGCCTTATGATATCGAATCTAAGAGATTTCAAACTAAATACCATTATATGATATTAATATATAATAAAAAAATATAACTACAATGGATGAGATAAAAGAGGTTGAGAAACAACTATTAGATAGAATGTTAGAATTATACGCTGCTAAGAATCAAGGTAAGTCAGTAACAGCAGTAGAAAGACTATTTATTGCGGGTGTTCAAAATTTAATTGATAGAAAAGAAATTCAATATGATTCGGCGATGGAATTCTTTGATGAGAATGGTATTGATGGTGAATTAAGTAACCCAGATGAAAGAAAAAGAAGAGTAGCTGATTTAGAAGCTGCTAGAAGAGTCACACCTCCAGAAGACAACGGGTGGAGACGTAGTTCTTATGATAACGGCTGTGGTGGCGGTGGCCGTGGTTATCAATCAAGTTGTTAAAATAAATTATTTATGAATAAAGTAGAAATTTTTGGTAGAGAAATTCCTCTACGAACACACTATTGCCATATATTTGGTAAAGAGAATTCAGAAGTCGATGAGCCTTATGTTAATCTCTATGTTAGAACGAAATATTGTAATGCTAAATGTCAGTTTTGCACATTTGCAGATGATGCGTCTAATTATAACGAGAAGAAATATATTGAAGTATTAAAAGAAATATCATCTAAGATTAGGATTAAGAAGATAGCCTTCACCGGGGGTGAGCCTACTTTATATTGGGATAAATTTAAAAGCTCCGTGCTTATAGCAAAAGATATGTGCCCAGATGCAAATCTTTCTATGAACACTAATGGATTCAGATTACAACAGCTATTTGAGGATCCTATATCTAAACTATTTCAAAACATACATATATCAAGGCATCACTTTGATGATGCACTAAATGATGAAATATTCATAGCAAAAACACCAACAGGTGAGGAAATAAAATGGGCACAGTCCATGACAGAGGATAAATATCAAATACAATTAAGTTGTGACTTAATCAAGGGATATATTGATAATAAGGAAAAGTTATATCAATATATGGACTGGACTAATACGTTGGAAGTTAATAATATTGGATTTGTTTCACTGATGCCAGTAAATAAGTATAGTAGAGATAATTATATTGGCTTCAACATGAAGGACTTAATAAGTGATAGATTTAATGTAACTAAAGAATGGTCATATAAAGATTCATGTGAATGTACAAACTATATTTATTTTCCCGAAAATCTTAGAGAGTCAATAAGAGTTTATCACAAAAATGCTTACGCTCCGTTTGATATAAACGAAACCATTATATTTGATGGGGAGAATGTTAAACTAGGATTTGATGGGGAGATTATAGTATAAGCAACGTGATAGTCATTTTATTTATTGTTTGATGCCCAACGCCAAAATTATCACTTACTCTGACTAATGAGTATTTAATCTCACCTTTGACTAAACGTTTCTCAATTAAGCTAATCTTATTTGATATATCACTCAAGTTTTCGAAATCAAATTGAATAACTACCTTGTTATCACTCGGATATGATACAAGCGTCATACCATGGTCTTCTCGGAGTGCTAAAAGGTAATCCTCAACTTCCTCTTCAAATTTATCAATCACACCCTTTAACTTACAATATAGCTTATCCATCTTACGCATTTTTTCATAACTATTAATATTATAGTCGTCGTCATCATACATATCATCGAAAAAATCTCTTATACTCGATAAATTCATCACTTGCTGTATAGAAAGATACCTAATCATCTCTTCATAATCCTTCTCTGTGTAACCAAAGTCATCTATTATTTTTAAGGTATCTTTAGTCAGTTCAGCAGACTCAAATATTTTTTTGATATATTTCATTTTCCAATATTTTTATTTAATATATATATTAAAATTATTAATAATAAAATGAAAATAACAAAGTTTGGTCAATTCATTAATGAAGAAGTTAGTAACCCAATCGATTTATATAGATTAGTTGCAGTCCCAGAAGGAGAAAAATTAGTAGTAGATACAGAGAACCCAGGTAAGTATTATTTTAAGAATAAGAAAGATGCTGATATATCTGTATTAAGCAACCCTGGGAAAGAATATCATATCATTAAGGTAACAACCAGTAAAAGTAATATAGATGAAGATTTATCAGCAATTGAGTCAGAAACCCAAGGTTGCGATTGTGTTGTTTTAAAAGATGATTCTGAAGTTGAAATCGAAAATATTGAACCATTCAAGAAATAGTTCCTCTCTATAAATAGTATTTATAGACCGACTCTAAGGAGTTTAGACTTTCCCCACACGCCTCTGTATGTAAGCGCACTTGTGGGGATTTTTCATATGAGTTGCGCTAACTTCTCATCACGCTCATCTTGTATAGAATATGGCGGCGCCCACTGCGTGCCGGGCCAGTTCTGAACAATCACACCAAGAGGTAATAGCAATATCTAGGTAGGAGTCATCAACACATACACCATTAGTAGAACCATTAACTCTATAAAGCAATCCTTTTGTCTTATCAGCTCCTTTAGTATACCGTATATCACTTATATACCCAACATGAGTAAAGGTATATTCATCACCCATAATCTCTATCTTAGAGACAAACTTAACCCTATCACCTATTAGATATATATGTGTTGGTACCTTTTCTTTCGGTGAGAATAATTTTTTAAATCTGTTAAATCTGGATAACATACTAGTAGTCCTTTCGGTATTTAAAAATCGCCAAGTCTTTTGACTTGGCTTCAATCTCAGTATCAAACTCTAAGCCAAATGTTTGAATACTCTCATAAATATAATCAGCATGCGCAGTTGTTTTAGCACCTAAATCTTCAATCTTTCTTGAAGAAGACATATGTGTAAGTGGCTTTACTTTCCACGTAGATAATGCTAACTTCAAAGCATCTTCCATAGATTGATCTTGTGGACCGTAACCAAAGTGGAACTGATCGAATGTAATTGGTATACCTATCTTAGAATGAACTAATTCATGTAGAATCTTTACAGAGTATTGAGAATCTTTATCATCATTCTCAACAACTAATCTTTTTTGACAAGATTCTGACAATAGATAGAAATTTTGACAAAATCTAGCAGCAGCAGCTTCTCTTGTTGGTTTAGTAGTATTTATATGAATATTTATAGGATAATAAGTAGATTGCTCTAATCCCATAAAATCCATTATCTCAGCATGTTTGTTTAAATCCACAATGGTTCTTGAGACTACATCAGCAGTCTCACTTGCAATAACAGAGAATGGTCCTGGATGAAAGCTAACACGAACACCATTATCTTTAATTTTATTACCAAGCTGAGTTAATAAAGATTGTATTTTACTAAAGTTTGGTAAATCCTCAAAGTTATAGTTTGTCATCCAAGGAAATGAATCACTCGATAGCCTATAAATAAATATATTATTGCGTATATTGTATTCAATAACTTTAATTGTATCAATTAGATTAAGTATGACTAATTCAGAAACATAAGATAAACCTTTAGTATCAAAAGTTTTCTTAATCATACCACGATTAACTAACACATGGTCTTTCTTTTTTAATTTATCATTTATTCCAATTGGAATACAGCAGTATCCTATTCTATTCATTTTGTAAATTTACAGTAGTTTTAATTTTAATCTCTCCTTATCAAGTTTTTCTTTATATTTTTTCCACTTCTCAGGGTCATTTTTCTTGCAGTTTTCTGAGGCAACTGCCTTCTCAAGAAATGCTACAAACTTTTCTATATCTTTCTTAGTAACTTTCTTTTTCATCAGGTAAATATACGACTAATCTAACAATTCGTCAATTTTTTTATCCCTATTCTCAATGGTTAGCTTATCTAGAACTTCTTCTAATGACATAACGTGGTTTTCACAATTTTTAACAGTTTCTTCATATTCAAACTGAGCTATATCTAAAATATCACTAAATTTATCATCATATCCAGCTAGATCAGCATCTATTTCAACTATTAGTATTAATAATGACCTTCGCTTATATAAGTCATATAAATACTTTAAATATGTTGATATTAATTCCACTCTATTCATATTCAATATATAAGTAGAAATATCAAAAGTTATAATAGAAATTTAATATATACAATATAAAATAATCAATAAGAGATGAACATTCAAAAATTCAAAGAGTTTGTTAAAATAAATGAGAACATACACGAAACACCTGAAGAGTATGTTAAGATAGCGCTAACTAAGATAAAGAGTAAAATCGAGAAAATGTTTAATGGACAAACCAACTCGGATGATGTTGAGAATTTCACCGATAAAAAAGATAAAAGCGAAGGTCAGGACTTCTCAGATCTTAACTTAGAACTACAAAGCTGTGAGTTATCACGATATTCAAAGACATTGGATAATGTAAAGGTTAAATATAGTGATGAACAATTTTTATATGATATGACTATATCAATTGATTTGAAAGATGCCGTTCCACAAGATGAGACTAAAGATTTTTCTGATACTGATATAAAACAATGTAGTATTAAATTTAAGAAATACAAAACTGATGATTTTGAACTGGTCGGAGAAATAACCAAGACGGTTGATATTAAAGATATTAATCAAGACCTACTAATTAAACTTAAAATTCAGATTGATGATGAGTTTGGTGGTGAAGAAGAAGAATTTAAAATCGAAGAAGAGTAATGAGATTTATTAAACTATTTGAAAAATTTAAGGAAACTGTAAAAAATACTCCTATTGTTTATCAAGATGATAACTTGACTATTAAGGTAGTTAAGACATTAGACTCATCTAAAAATATAAGTGACCCACAATGGTGCTCGATCAGAGATAGTGGCTTCTATCGTCATAACCTTACTGCAAATATGTATAGATTCTTATTCAAAGATGGATATAAACTCAGATTAACATGGGATTACTTAGACTGGGATGGTGAGTTTTCATCCGGAACACATTGGGGACAAGGTGGTAAATTAGATGGTAAAGATGTTTTCTATCATTACATACGACCAGAAGATGAGAATAATCCATTTGAATTTAATTATCATAAGGATGATCACAGACAATATATGGTTGATAGAATAACTAGTCTTCCTAAAGCAGCTGTTGATGCAGTATATAAATATCAAAAAGAACACGATAAAGAAAAAAATGACTTATATATAAAAATGTATAAGGATATAGCAACTATCAAAGTCGATAAAATAAAGATGGATAAAGGACTATCTACTATAGATATTGAATATAAAGGCAAGAAATATGAAATACATGGATATATAGAAGAGGGTATCTTTATGTTTGGAGACCTCGTAAAAATAATAAAGAGTAAATACGCAATATTTGAAAATACTACACTAGAAAGGTATCTTTTTGATAAATGTTGTGAGTGGTTAAAGAAAAATGGTTACTATGACCCGATAAAGAAAAAATACCTATATTATAAACTTTCAAATCCATCAGAGGAACTTTAAATTTATTAATAAATACATTATGAATAAAATGTATTATGTAGTAACCAATCAAAAGATTATAAATCTATTTAAGCAAAGCCGATATTTTAAAGTCAATTTAGGCATGGCAATTACCATGGAGCGAAACGGTGGGCGTATAATAAGTGATAAAGACACCTTCGCAGTCTCGTATAACTACCAATATAAAACAAATATATATGCACAAGGTGCTATCGGTAATATCAGATTTTACTTAGACTATGGTATAAAGGATGATGTATTAGCAGCATATTACGAATTAGAAGAGTTTGTCTTTAATTTGGATACTAAATTTATAAATGAGAAAGGAATAGACTCCTACATTGGTTATATACTAATGGAAGTCGACACAAGATACAAAGATATGATTGAACAATCAAGAAAGACATATCAGGAAAGTCAAGATAAGGTTGGAACTGCTGATATATTGAATAAAAACCCAGGTGCGGTAACATACGCAGACATAAAAGAATATCTTAAAAAGAAAAGGATGGGTTAGTTATAAAGTAAAACCGATAATGTCATTTGTATGATTTTTTGGTCACTATCAGATAAATCATCATAATAGAGAAATGTATCAAACTCACCATTAAATGTGTGACATAGTATATCATCACCATCTATCTCGATTGAGTTTATAGTAACATCAGATATAGTGATATCAATTAATATCTCATTATAACCCACTGATAATATACTTATCAAGTCGAGTAGATTTTCCCTTTTCATATACTATATATTAAGTATATAATATATTTTATTATAAAACCAAATAAAAAACGAAATATTAAATATAATATATAGTATATGATAAAAATGTTTAACGAATTTAGCTCTAACCTAATGTTAGAATCACTTCTATTAGAGTCTAAACTAGTTTTTTCAGATAAGTTTCTATTAATATTAAATGCTTTAAAGTCAGATAAGGTAGCAAACGAATTAATAAAAATTAATCAAACTGATATAGATAAACTACAACACAATTATATCGACATTGATACAAAAGATGATGTTACATTTATATCCGATAGAAAATCTAAGGATATAATTGGTGATGAGGAAGTATTATATACAGTAGTCGAAGAAAAGGCTTATTTAACAAATAGTAAGCGAAATAATAAAATATTCAACCTATTAGGATATACACCCGAAGATAGAGACTCGGATGCTTATAGCCCTGCTAGTGGAACTGTCGGTAAGATAGTATCAGAAGCAAAATCCCCTTGGAGTAATAACATATATGTTTGGTTTATTGCTCTAGATCCCATAACAAAGAATTTTAATAAACAAACTATAATGGCTAAATCAGCATTGGAACCAACCAATAATGAAAAATTAGAACGTTTATGGAAGTCTAATAGAAATCCAATTAAGATAGGTAGACTAGCACGAGCTATACTAAAAAAAGCTAAGATTGCTTTCACTGATAAAGAAGTTGAAGAATTTGTTAATAAATACAAATCATATATAGAAGTAACAAATAATGCGTTTGCTAGGTTTGATATAGTAAAAGGTGATATAATCGCACATTGGTATAATGCTAATAATTATGAAAGTGATAAAGGTACGCTTGGTAAATCTTGCATGAGTAAATCACCAGAAAGTTTCTTTGAAATATATATAACAACTGAAGCCTGCTCAATGCTAATTCTATATACAAAAAACGGAACTATTGACAATGGTAAGTTCAAATCAGATAAAATATCAGGCAGAGCACTGGTTTGGAACACTAATCAAGGTGTTATATTCTTAGACAGAATCTACACATGTAATGACTCGGACGTAAGTTTATTTAAAGAATACGCCGCGAGTAAAGGATGGTTCTATAAGGATAATCAAAACTCATCGAAAACCTTTATGGTAACTAATGGAACAGATAGACGTAGTGGAAGATACACAGTAACAGTAAGTAAAG
>Ga0114964_10002386_pt1 | contig 13089 bp, 10 predicted proteins | sample C_131016_MF_Meta_FD_92638 | JGI IMG/M metagenome (GOLD analysis project Ga0114964, IMG submission 92638) | Freshwater microbial communities from Lake Croche, Canada to study carbon cycling - C_131016_MF_MetaG | ecosystem: Environmental > Aquatic > Freshwater > Lake | place: Lake Croche, Canada... | reverse complement strand
AAGTTTTATCAATTTAATGCCAGACAATGTTCGAATTTTGACTTTGAGAAACATTCCGCCCAGAGCATCGTATGCAAAAATCGCAAGTCAGGGAAATTTTACTTACCTAACAGCAAATGATTTGCGTTTCAGTTCAGAAGATATCTCGCATGTTGCAAATCAGCATGGATTAAATTATTTAGATAAAGAGGTTGCTTCAGCATTCGAGAAAGTTCAGGGTTGGCCTTTAGGTATAAAGATTCTTGCCTCCTCGTTAGCAAATAGAGACGAAGTGATGACGATTTCGAGTTTCGAAAGCAATACCCTCATTTCTCATGCTGTTGATCTCTTGGATTGCGATGATCGTGATTTCTTAGAGAAAATTTCTCTTTTAGACGCAGTTTCGGCCGACGAGGCCTTTCAAATCACCAAGTTTCCTGACACTGAAATGAGATTAAAGAGATTACAGGAAAGCGGAACATTTATTTCCCAGGTTTCAATAAACCCATCACGTTTCGCAATTAATCCGCTTGTTCGCAATCTATTAATGGAGCGCGTCTATTCGGATACTAAAAAGCTTGTTGATATTGGATATCCAACAATTGAAATCGCAATTAAATCTGGGAAACCGCTCAAGGCAATTGCTTTGCTCAACACACTTGGAGAAGAAAAGCGTGCAGAAGCCCTTGCATGGCAAAATGTTTATCAGATGATGATGTCGGGAGATGCAGAATTTCTGAGTATGTGGGTCGAGCGGAAGAAGGTTGATGACAAAGATGACATCTTTCTCATCGCACTTTTAAAGGTCTACATAAAGTTGATTTCATTTGACATTGATGGAGGGCGAGCCCTTCTAAATGAACTTGAAAATGATTTGTCACTATCAGCAGAGGTGGATAAATTTGAGGATGAAATTGGGCTTCTTCGAGCAAGATATGAATTTTGGGTTGGAAATTTTACGGAGTGTATTCGTCTTGCAACCCAGAGAAAAGATTTAAAATTAATTCGACGCGATGGACTTCCAGGAGCAGTTGCCCGAGGTATGTTGCCCGCGCTTGAATCTGCATTTATCCTTCAAGATAGGCTCCATTTTCAGGAAATGTTCGATCATGTAATTGCAATCACGGAGGATTCAAATCCACACCATCAGAAATTGGTACTGCCACAAATGCGCGCAATGGAAGCGTTTCTAGACGGCAGATATAGGGAGGCGTTAGATCATTCCAACTTGGCTCTCAGTTCTTACGAGAGTTTAAATGTAAAAGGCATTTATATACCTTATTCCGCAGCTTACATAGCGGCAGATGTATTGCTCGAATTTGACGAGGATTCTAAATCCGTTCAGACAGCAGAGAAATACTTACAAATTGCAATCAAAGCACAACAGTGGCCTTGGGTTGTTGCTTTCTATTCTAAAATGGCTCTCGCAAAAATGTATCAAGGCGAAACGACCTCAGCACTTTCCTTGATTCAGGAATCTCGTGATTGGACGTCTAGCTCGCAATTCAATTCACAAATCAACATTTTTGCCGACCTCATTGAAATTATTGCTCGTGCCCAGTTGGGCGACGTAGGTAGAATCATCGAGCTGCTTGACCGCGGATTCGATACCCCAACGATTTCGACACTTCGTACCGTTTTTGAAGCCAGGCGGAATTCAAAGGATTCCCTAGTTCTTCTCGGTCGCCTTCCCGAGAGCACCCCACATCAAAAATTTATTAAAAGTGTCTCTTTATTGGAGGCACTAGTAACTGATCGAAAAGCAGCACTTCCACTTTTAGAAACTGCTTTAAATCTAGGCAGCGAAAATGGATATTTTAGATCATTCCTTAATTTAAGTCCTGAAGCGAAGAGTCTCATTCTGGATTACTCAAATGAGCATCCAACTATGTATAACGAAAAGTTGGCACGTAGTATTCGAAATCTCATGAAGAATGTTCAGGCCGTCGACGATAAATCCTCACTTACGAAGCGTGAACTAGATATTTTAAGGCGTCTGGCAACAGGGTTACCTATTACTCAGATTGCAACATCACTTCACATTTCAAATAATACGATTAAAACTCACTTAAAGAACGTTTATCGCAAGATGAATGTAGAGTCCCGTGAAGAGGCTGTCATCCGTGGAAGAGAATTAGCTCTTCTTTAGAGTGAATCCATAATGTGGCGGTTGCCTCGATCAAATGTAAAGTAATTCCACATCCAATCGGCGATGGTTCCAATTCGATTACGGCCGCCAAGTAAATAGAAGACGTGCAAGAAAAGCCAGGCAAACCAAGCAAGTGGCCCTTTGAGTTTGAATTTCTTTACTTGAACTACGGCCTTATGTCTGCCAATCGTTGCCATTGAACCCTTGTCTTTGTACTTGAATTCCTTCAGGGGTTTACCAGTCTTGATGCGACGGATTTGATCTGCGACGAATCGACCTTGTTGCATTGCAGTTGGTGCAACCATTGGTAAAGGTCTTCCATTTGCCCCAAGAACGCCAGCATTGTCTCCAATAGCCCAGATGTGAGGATAGTTAGCAACTTGTAACGTTGCATCCGTTTTGATTCTATTTCCAGCAAGCGGAAGATTGAGTATTCCCAATTCCTCAACACCTTTTACTCCTGCAGCCCAAACAGTGATTTCTGAAGGAATTGAAGTTCCATCTGCAAACTCAAGTTTGCGATGTGAAACTTCTTTTACCTGTGTGTTAAGTAAAACTTTCACTCCAAGAGATTCAAGATCTTTCTTTGTTCGATCAGAGAGGTCTTCATCAAACATTGGAAGCAACCGAGGCCCAGCCTCAACCAAATAAATATCAATATGTTTTGCGGCGTTGAAGTTATCGCTCTTTAACGGACCCCTTACCAATTCACCTAACGCACCAGACATTTCAACACCAGTTGGTCCGCCACCGACAAGGACTACAGATAGGCGAGTGTTATCTTCAAATCGACACAGGTCTTCAAATCGACGCATCAATTCAGAACGGATGTTTAGTGCTTCATGAATATTTTTCATACCCATTGCATGCTCTTGGACGCCAGGAACACCAAAATCTGCAGTCGCTGAGCCGAGTGCAACAATAAGATGATCAAAGGAAATTACTTCACTGCTGTCGAGCTTTACAGTTTTATTTTTGTGATCAATTGCAATTGGTGAACCCATCCGAAATTTCGCCCCGGTCTTGCGCAATGCCCCGCGGATTGGATAAGCAACATGGTCTGCTGCCAGAGAGGCGGTTGCAACTTGGTAGAGAAGTGGAAGAAAAGTTTGGTAGTTATGGCGATCAACCACTGTCACATCGGCGTCGTGGCCGATGGCCTTGGCGGCGGTTAAGCCCGCAAAACCAGCCCCAAGAATTACGACACGAGGCGTTGTAAGGCTAGTCATCAGATTTTCTCCATAGCGGGGGAGTTTTGTTGGTCACCATTGAATCCGGACTCAGTCTACTGTTTCTCCTGTGTCCCAGCTAAATCGTCGAATTCTTGTCACTGGCGCCTCTGGTTATGTCGGAGGCAGGCTGGTCCGCTCGCTGTTGGAAAAAGGGCTTCCGGTCCGAGTTTATGTTCGAGATCAAAAGAAAATGCTTCGCCAGACTTGGGCATCTCAAGTTGAAGTTTCAATTGGCAATGCCAATGATTTTCAAGCAACGAGATTGGCCCTCGAAGGCGTCGATACTGCTTTCTATTTGCTTCATTCCATAAATATTTCAACGCAATACGATGAAATTGAAGCCGCGATGGCCAACACTTTTGCTTCGGCGGCAGAAGCAGCGGGAGTTCGACAGATTATTTATTTAGGCGGCATCGCAAATGATAAAAAACGAAGTAAACATCTTGAGTCTCGAGCGAATACAGGCAAGATTCTCGCTTCAACTTCTGTCCCAGTTCTCGAATTAAGAGCTGGAATCATCATCGGCTCCGGATCTGCTTCCTTTGAAATGTTGCGGCATTTGACGCACCGCCTTCCAATAATGACGACTCCAAAGTGGGTTACAAATCGAACTCAGCCAATAGCTATTCGTGATGTCTTGTATTACTTAACTAAGGCAGCCCAATTGGAGAATCCAATTTCTGGAATATTTGACATCGGTGGCCCGGAAGTTGTTTCTTATGAAGCCATGATGCAACTCTTTGCAAAAGTTTCTGGGCTTCGACGTAGATTCATCATTAAAGTTCCAGTGCTCACACCAAAACTTTCTAGTTTGTGGATTGGTCTAGTAACTCCGGTGCCCACCACATTGGCAAGACCTCTCGTCGGTTCACTGATCAGCGAAGTTGTTGTGGATCCCGATAAGAGCGTGAATTCAATAATTCCCGCTCCGCAAGAAGGACTCACTACTATTCAAAAAGCAATTGAGTTCGCTCTTTCAAAAACATCTGTCAATGATGTTGAAACCCGTTGGTCAGATGCAACCGGCCCTACGGCCCCTTGGCAAAAGGCGCAAAGTGATCCAACGTGGGCTGGCGCTACGGAGTATTTTGACATTCGCGAAAAAGTTACAGATGTCTCTTCGGTCGAATTATGGAAAGCGATAGAGACGATTGGCGGAAAAACGGGCTGGTATGGATCAGATTTCTTGTGGTGGCTTCGAGGATTGCTTGACCGACTTGTAGGTGGAGTTGGACTGCGAAGAGGGCGTAGAGATCCTATGCACCTTGAAGAGGGAGACAGTGTGGATTTTTGGAGAGTTGAAAAGATTGCGAGAGGTAGTGAGCTCATCTTGTATGCCGAAATGATTCTGCCTGGAAAAGCTTGGTTATCCTTTCGAATCGAAGAAATTGGTGATGGAACTCGCAAGGTTATTCAAAAAGCTACCTTCCAACCTCGCGGGCTGGGTGGACAGCTCTACTGGTTTGCAATTGCTCCGCTACATTTTCTTGTCTTCCCAACAATGCTTCGCAACCTCATAAACGCGGCTCGTCTTTCTGAAAAATCTCAATGATGGCAGACTTCTGTCGTGCATGAATTCAATCCGGAAGTAGAAGCTCTTGCTGAGGACATTCTGAAATATTCGCTCTTGCGTTTACGTCAAGAACCCCCTCTGGATCATGCAAAAACTCCCGATGAATTATTGAAAGCAGCTGGAAACACAATTACTGACGCGGGTCTCGGAGGCAAAGAAGCTCTTCGAATATTTACGGACGTACTGGCGCCATCGTGTCTCTCAACGGATCACCCTTCTTATCTAGCATTTATTCCATCAGCACCTAGCGAGCACGCCACGCTTTTTGATTTAGTAGTCGGGGCAAGTGCAATTTATGGTGGCTCTTGGTTGGAAGGTGCCGGCGCGGTTTTTGCCGAGAATCAAGCGCTTCGCTGGATAAGTGATTTGGCTGGCCTGCCAGAAAGCGCCGGTGGAGTCTTTGTACAAGGCGGAACGATTGGAAATCTTTCGGCCTTGGTTGCAGCACGCCACACGGCTCGCGAAAAGACTAAAGCATCTGGCAGAAAGATCGAGCGCTGGGTAATAGTCGCTAGTAATCAAGCTCATTCATCAATTAAATCAGCAGCAGAAGTAATGGATTGCGAAGTCTTGTTTGCTAATGCCGATGAAGATTTAGTCCTTCGAGCATCGGCTGTAGATAGGGCGATTTCTAAATATATTTCTGAAAATCCGAGCCATGAAATTTTTGCACTGGTCGGGACTGCCGGTTCGACAAATCTGGGAATTATCGATGACCTTGATTCGCTCGGAGATTATGCAAACAAAAATAATATTTGGTTCCACGTCGATGGCGCCTACGGTTTAGCTGCACTTTGCGCTCCAACTGTTCGTCCGTTATTTAATGGAATTGAAAAATGCGATTCGATGATTGTGGATCCGCACAAGTGGTTGTTCGCTCCCTTTGATGCTTGCGCTCTCATTTATCGAAATCCTGCATTAGGCAAAGCTGCGCATACCCAACACGCTTCCTATTTGGATACCTTGGAAGATGAGAATGAATTTAATCCATCTGATTATGCAATTCATTTAACTCGGCGTCCTCGTGGATTGCCATTTTGGTTTTCACTTGCGGCAAATGGAAGTAAGGCATACTCCGAAGCGGTTGAGGACACTATGACCACTGCGCGAATTGCAGTTCGACTGATTAATGAACACCCTAATTTGGAACTTCTCGTGGACCCACAACTTTCAATTGTTGCCTTCACTAGAAAAGGATGGAACGCCGCTCAATACCAAGAATGGAGTGACAAACTCCTCGATGATCAAATTGCATTTGTGACGCCATCCGCCCACCAAGGTAAACCCATCCTCCGATTTGCGATTGTGAACCCTTGGACCTCTGAGAAAGAACTCACAGCGATCCTCGCCACGCTTTAACTCGAAATCACGGGTATTTGTCTGCGCTAGCCCTTACTATCTGTATATGGAGAATGAAGTACTAACCCAAGAGGCCGTTTCGACCCTTACGGATTTGGAGCTTCGCATCCTGGAATTTGAGCGCAACTGGTGGAGATACGCCGGCGCCAAAGAGTCGGCAATCAAGGAGCTCTTTGACCTCACCCCTCCTGCTTACTATCAAGCGCTGAACAATTTGATTGACCGTGACGATGCCCTCCTGGCCCAGCCAATGCTCGTAAAGCGCCTTCGCCGCTTACGCGAAGCACGCACAACCTCACGCTCAGCCTCTTTCAAGCTCTAATCCCAGCAAGCCCAGAACCCGATTTGGCTCCGAACGCCCAAGTGGGTAAATTTGGCGTTAGCACTCGGCACCTCCGAGTGACAACCGGAGTGACAACCAGTTAAAAAATGTGGGGGAATATCTCATGGCAAAAATGATTGCCTTTAATGAAGAAGCTCGTCGCGGCTTAGAACGTGGCATGAATGCGCTCGCTGATGCGGTCAAGGTAACCCTTGGACCCCGTGGTCGCAACGTTGTATTGGAAAAGAAATGGGGAGCTCCAACCATCACAAACGATGGTGTCTCCATTGCAAAGGAAATCGAACTCGATGATCCTTGGGAAAAGATTGGCGCAGAGCTTGTAAAAGAAGTTGCTAAGAAGACTGATGATGTCGCTGGCGATGGAACAACGACTGCAACTGTTCTTGCTCAAGCACTCGTTCGGGAAGGCTTGAAGAACGTTGCCGCTGGATCCAATCCAATGGTTTTGAAGAAGGGCATTGAGAAGGCTGTTGAAGCTATCTCTGCTGAACTTCTTAAAATGGCAAAGCCTGTTGAGACAAAAGAGCAGATTGCTGCGACAGCATCTATTTCTGCTGCTGATTCAACAATCGGTGAAATGATTGCTGAAGCAATGGATAAGGTCGGCAAAGAAGGCGTTATCACTGTTGAAGAGAGCAACACATTCGGTCTTGAACTCGAACTCACTGAAGGTATGCGCTTTGATAAGGGTTATATCTCCCCTTACTTCACAACAGATACTGATCGCATGGAAGCAGTTCTTGAAGATCCTTATATTTTGATTGCAAATAGCAAGATTACAAACATCAAGGATCTTGTTCCTGTACTTGAAAAGGTTATGCAATCAGGTAAGCCACTTTTGATTCTTGCTGAAGACGTCGAGGGCGAAGCCCTTGCAACTCTCGTTGTAAACAAGATTCGCGGAACATTCAAGTCCGTAGCTGTAAAGGCTCCTGGATTTGGTGATCGCCGTAAGGCAATGTTGCAAGATATTGCAATCCTTACAGGCGGAACCGTTATCTCCGAAGAAGTTGGCTTAAAGCTTGATGCAGCCACTCTTGATCTACTCGGTCGTGCTCGCAAAGTTGTTGTTGCCAAGGAAGAAACAACAATCGTTGAGGGACTTGGCGATGAAGATCAAATTAAGGGCCGCGTTGCTCAAATTCGTTCTGAAATTGAGAAGAGCGATTCTGACTATGACCGTGAAAAGCTTCAAGAGCGTCTTGCAAAGTTAGCTGGTGGCGTTGCTGTCATCAAGGCTGGCGCAGCAACTGAAGTTGAATTGAAAGAGCGCAAGCACCGCATTGAAGATGCAGTGCGAAATGCAAAGGCTGCAGTTGAAGAAGGAATCGTCGCCGGTGGTGGCGTCGCACTTCTTCAAGCAGCAACAGCAGCGTTCAAAACTTTGAAACTTGAAGGCGAAGAAGCAGTTGGTGCTCGAATTGTTGAATTAGCAATTGAGGCTCCACTCAAGCAAATCTCTATCAATGCTGGCCTAGAAGGCGGAGTAGTTGTAGAGAAAGTTCGCCACCTTGAACCAGGTTTCGGTTTGAATGCAGCAACTGGTGAATACGTTGACATGATTAAGTCAGGAATCATCGATCCTGCAAAGGTAACTCGCTCTGCATTGCAGAACGCGGCATCAATTGCAGCTCTCTTCCTCACGACTGAAGCTGTCATTGCCGATAAGCCAGAACCAAAGTCGGCAGCACCAATGCCTGGCGGCGGGGATATGGACTTTTAAAAGAGTCACATAAGCGTGAAAGGCCTGCGGACTTTGGTCTGCAGGCCTTTTTAATTTACAGTTAGGAGATGAGCATGAACGATCCATTCAACGCAGTAGCCCTGGCACGTTCGGCTGCGCTCGAGGACGCGGGCAAAGAGAGCCTTGTTGGCAAATTTGTTTCCGTCGATACTGATGACCGAATTGCTACATATCTTTTTGAGAGTTTCGTTGCTGGCTATACAGGGTGGCGTTGGGCCGTAACTGTAATCAAAGTTGACGATGAATCTGCAGCAACAATTTCAGATGTTGTTCTACTTCCGGGAGCAGATTCTCTTCTCGCTCCTGAATGGATTCCGTACAAGGACCGCTTATTACCTGGCGATGTGGGAGTGGGCGATATCGTCCCAACTTCTGCCGACGACGTTCGTCTGGTTCCAGGATTCGCATCACTTCCTGACGATGAAGAACTTGATCCAGCACAACTCTTTGAATTTGGTTTAGGTCGTGCGCGCGTTCTTTCGATTGAAGGTCGTGATCAAGCAAGCAAGCGTTGGTATGAAGGTGACCGTGGGCCAAATACCCCAATCACCCAACACGCCTCCAAGGCGTGTGGATCGTGTGGCTTCTTCTTGCCTATAGCGGGCTCACTCCGCTCTGCTTTCGGCGTGTGTGCCAATGCCTTAGCCCCAGACGATGCACGCGTAGTTTCTGTCGACCACGGATGCGGTGCTCACTCTGAGGCACTCGTCGTTGTTGAGTAATCCGATAAACTAATCCTCTACCCAGCCCACCAGCTAGTAAAGATTTTAAGAAAAGGAGATTCCCATGCCAATTGGTCGCGTGAAGTGGTACAGCGTTGAGAAGGGTTTTGGTTTTATCTCTAATGAAGAAGGCGAAGATGTGTATCTCGCTTCATCAGCTCTTCCAACAGGAGTTCCATCTGTGAAGCCTGGGACTAAGTTGGAGTTCAGTGTTGCTGAGGGACGAAAAGGTCCTCAAGCGATGTCAGTTCATATTATTGAAGAACCAGCCTCAGTAGTGGCGAATACTCGAATCAATGCTGATGATTTAGCAACAATTATCGAAGACACAATCAAGATGCTTGATAAAGTTGGAAATGGCCTTCGTCACGGACGCCATCCGTCAGGAGTTGAAGCAGAGCGTTTGTCGAAGGTCTTGATTGGTATTGCAGGACAAATCAATAACTAGCTCTTTCGCGTTTTCTTCTTCGAATTGTATAGCGCAACCCAACAAGCCCGAGTAACGCTCCTGTAAGGCATATCCAAATCTGGTTAGATGGTGCCGAACGAGCAATCTCAATCACGAGTGCGATGAGCCACAACAACGTTCCTGCGATAATCACTTTCACAGCTTCTCCCATGCAAGTAAGCCTACAATGCGATGGTGGCTAATAGGGCAGGAAGAAGCAAATCAATGCGCTCCTTCCAGCATAGAAATTTCAAACTCTTCTTCATCTCAAATTTTCTCTCCAATGTTGGGGGATGGGCGCAACGAGTCGCCCAGGATTGGCTCGTTCTTCAATTAACGCATTCTGGCCGCGAACTTGGAATAGTCACGGGACTTCAATTTGCGCCCTCGCTCTTATTTAGTGTTTATGGTGGATCACTTGCCGATCGATTGAATAAACGAAAACTACTAATGATTACAAATGCGGGCTCCGCGCTTTGTGCTCTTCTTCTCGGAATCTTGGTGATGTCTCATTCCGTTCAGCTGTGGCACGTTTATGTCATCGCAGTTTTGCTAGGAACTTTTGGGGCACTCGATGCTCCTACGCGTCAGGCGTTTACGAGCGAGATGGTCGGCAAGAGTGATGTGGCAAATGCAGTGAGTTTGAATTCGGCAAACTTCAACGCAGGGCGCCTTGTTGGCCCTGGCTTGTCTGGTTTATTGATTGCTTGGTTTGGTACAGGGCCTTCCTTCATCTTCAACGCCGCCTCTTACATTGTGGTGTTGGGCGCACTTGTAGCCGTCGATGAGTCCGCTCTTTTTCTTGAAAAGAAGCAAGAATTTGAAGTTAAATCGATGGACGCGCTCCGCTATGTCAGAGCGAGACCGCAAATTATGGCTGTTATGGCCACAGTCTTCTTTATGGGAACCTTCGGGCTAAATTTTCAAATATTTAATGCGCTGATGGCCACACAAATTTTCCATCGTGGTCCCGCAATTTATGGCCTACTGGGGTCTGTAATAGCCATTGGTTCACTCACGGCTGGAATAGCTTCAGCGCGAATGGATCGAAAGCGTGGACCACGATTCATAATGGCCGGGGCAATGATTTTTGGCTCGTGGCTTGCCGTTGTTGCCTGGATGCCAACTTTCTTGCTCTATTTAGTAACGCTACCGATAGCAGGATTCTTTGCTTTGACGACAATGATTAATGCAAATTCATTTGTTCAAAATTCGACGGATGCCCATATCAAAGGACGAGTGATGGGCTTGTATCTCTTAGCCTTTATGGGAGGAACGCCTTTTGGCTCTCCTCTTATCGGGTGGATGTGCCAAAAAATAGGCGTCCGTGAAACGATTTCAGCTTGTGGCGCCATTGCTGCGGGAGCAGCGCTTGTTATTTCTTTAGTGCTGAAATCACAACAAGCAAAGTCAATCCAACAAGCACCGCAGCAGTAACTAATCGGCGCACTTTGTAGCTCATAGAAATTACTTTTTAAGAGCTTCGACTACGAATTCAATGCAAGACGTTAACTTTGCAACATCTGCTGGATCAGTAGCTGGGAAAACTGCCACACGCAATTGATTCTTACCAAGCTTTCGGTATGGATCTGTATCAACAATTCCATTGGCGCGAAGTACTTTTGCTATTTCAGTTGCGTCAATTGAGTCATCGAAATTAATGGTTGCGACGACTTTTGAACGTTGCGCAGGGTTTTCAACAAATGGTGTTGTGTAGCTTGTCTTCTCGGCCCAGTCATAAAGAATTCCTGAAGATTCTGCAGAACGCCCTGCAGAGAATTTAAGACCACCATGTGAATTCATCCACTCGATCTGCTCTGCGAGCAAAATAAGAGTTGCAAGCGCTGGAGTGTTGTAAGTCTGATCGAGGCGCGAATTTTCAATTGCTATGGTGAGATCAAAGAATGCTGGAATCCAGCGACCACTTGCCGTGATTTTCTCAACACGAGCAATTGCTGCAGGGCTCATGATTGCTATCCAAAGACCGCCATCGGATGCGAAAGATTTTTGTGGCGCAAAGTAATAAACATCTGTTTGGCTAATGTCGACGTCAAGTCCACCTGCGCCTGAAGTCGCGTCCACAAGCACAAGTGCGCCGCCGCTTCCTGCAGGACGTGTAATTGGCGCCGCTACGCCTGTTGAAGTTTCATTATGAGTGAGTGCGTAAACGTCTACACCGGCTTCGGCTATCGCAACTGGATGAGTACCCGGTTCTGATTTGATAACAGATGGTTCATCCAAGAAAGGTGCTTCTTTGGCCGCTGCAGCAAACTTTGATGAAAATTCACCAAAGACTAAATGTTGTGATTTCTTTTCAATCAGATTGAAGGTTGCGATATCCCAAAATGCAGTTGATCCGCCATTTCCAAGTACAACTTCGTAACCTTCTGGAAGATCAAATAGCGACGTTAATCCAGTGCGAACACGATTTACAACATTCTTCACTGGCTTCTGGCGATGCGAAGTTCCAAGTACGTTTCCGTATTTCGTTGCCAAAGCAGTAATCGCTTCTGGACGAATTTTTGATGGACCGCTACCGAAACGACCGTCGACTGGCTTGAGATCTGCTGGAATTTGAATATCGCTCATGCACGTAGATTAAAGCAATTAAGGGTTGACTCGTTTCACATTCCAGCCAGTTGAATGTGCCGTGTATCGCACGCGGTCGTGTAGGCGGGAGTAACGACCCTGCCAGAATTCGATACTGCTCGGTACAACTTCATAACCACCCCAGTGCGGCGGCGTCGGGACTTTTGAGCCCTCCGGATATTTCTCGGCATACTCCTTGAAGCGAATTTCTAAATCTTCTCTGGAAGCAAGATCTTGTGACTGTTCACTTGACCAAGCCCCAATCTGGCTTCCCCAGGGACGTGTTTGAAAATATTCATCACTTGCCTCGGCTGAAACTTTGCTCGCTCCTCCTAGAACTATTACTTGACGCTCCATTGCATACCAAGGAAAGAGAAGACTGACGTGATGATTCTTCGAGATTTCACTTGCTTTGCGAGAGTTGTAGTTAGTGAAAAATGTAAAAGTATTTGTGGCGTCTTTAAGAAGAACAGTACGACTGACTGGCTGCTCGCCATCCACAGTCGAGAGGACCATTGCATTTGCTTCAACGATGAGGGGATTAGCAATGCCATCTTTGAACCAGGCATGGAAAAGATCGAAAGGGTCTGAAGGAATTTCCGCCAGCCCAGCGTCCCCGTAGGAGCGCCTTAACTCTCGAATTGCTTCTCGCTCAAGTTTCTCGTCCATTTTGTTGCTTATGTCACTTTCGATATGAGTGCATCCCCAGATTTTGCGTTTGTGAACGGCTGGGCTTAAGGAGCAGAATACGCACCAAGGCTGAAATATGTAACCGAAAGAAGGTCTCCCGTGTCACCAGAGTCAGAAGCTTTCAAACCTGGTCTAGAAGGCGTTATTGCCTTTGAATCAACAATTGCAGAACCGGATAAAGAGGGAAGCGCTCTTCGTTACCGCGGTGTTGATATTGAAGACCTCGTAGGTCGGGTGACATTTGGAAATGTATGGGGACTT
>Ga0114964_10002385_pt1 | contig 13090 bp, 23 predicted proteins | sample C_131016_MF_Meta_FD_92638 | JGI IMG/M metagenome (GOLD analysis project Ga0114964, IMG submission 92638) | Freshwater microbial communities from Lake Croche, Canada to study carbon cycling - C_131016_MF_MetaG | ecosystem: Environmental > Aquatic > Freshwater > Lake | place: Lake Croche, Canada... | reverse complement strand
TCGAACGAGGTTTCTTGAGCCGAGGGTGTCCCCATTTAGGTGGACACCTGAGAAATCGCTCAGCCCGCGGCGCCTCGAAGCGGTGACACACTTAGCACGGCGTTCGACTGAATGGCTGGCCTTTGGGTTCCACTGGGGTATTGAGCGGCACTTTATGACTGCGCACCAGCAAGAGCTCAAGATCCGCTAACAAAAATCCCAGATTTTAGTAATTTTCTTGCAATCGAACTTGCATTGACACGCCAACCTGTGGCAAGATTGTTGAGTTCGTGATGTTTCGCGCTATCTGGCGTGAACCACTGCAGGCAAAGTGAACCGCTAAAACGGGGCCGGCCGCAGTACGAACCGAAATTTTCCGAAACGCCGCTTGATCTTGTGCGTGGGCTAAGGCTCGCGACACGCCCGAGTGCGTGGGTCGGGCGGTAGTGCCCCGGGCGACCGGGTTTGACAGATAAACAGTGGTGCAACAAAAGAAGTGCTGCTAAATATCTGCGTCTAGCGGCGCAGAGAAAGCGAGTCATAATGGCCCAACAGAAGATCCGCATCCGACTTAAGTCGTATGACCACGAGGTCATCGATTCGTCGGCTCGCAAGATCGTGGACACGGTAATCCGTGCGGGTGCAACAGTCGTTGGCCCGGTTCCGCTGCCTACCGAAAAGAACGTTGTGACGGTTATCCGCTCACCACACAAATACAAAGACAGTCGCGAGCACTTCGAAATGCGCACCCACAAGCGTCTAATCGACATCATTGACCCAACACCTAAGGCTGTTGACTCATTGATGCGCCTCGACCTTCCAGCAGACGTCAACATCGAGATCAAGCTCTAAGGACACCAAGAAAAATGTCAACCGAAACTAAGACCGTCAAGGGCCTTCTGGGTAAGAAGCTCGGCATGACGCAGGTCTGGGATTCAAACAACAAGATGATTCCGATCACTGTTGTTGAGGCCGGCTCTAATGTCATCACTCAAATCAAGAACGCAGAAAAAGATGGCTATGCAGCCATCCAAGTTGCATACGGCGCAATCGACCCACGCAAGGTTAACAAGCCTGACGCTGGTCACTTTGCTAAAGCTGGCGTGAACCCACGTCGTTTCATTGCCGAAATCCGCACCGCAGACGCCGACAGCTATTCAGTTGGCCAAGAGCTCGGTGTTGAGGTTTTCGAAATCGGTGCGATCATCGACGTAGTTGGCACCAGCAAGGGTAAAGGCTTCGCCGGTCACATGAAGCGCCACGGTTTTCACGGTGTTGGTGCATCGCACGGTGCACACCGCAACCACCGCAAGCCAGGTTCGATTGGTGCAACCACCACACCGGGCCGCGTTTTCAAAGGCACTCGCATGGCTGGCCGTATGGGTCAAGACCGTGTCACAACACTGAACCTAACCCTGCACGGCATCGATGCCGAAAAGGGTCTGCTATTGATCAAGGGCGCTGTTCCTGGATCAAAGGGTTCGCTCGTATTCGTTCGTAACGCAGTGAAGGCGGCCTAACCAAAATGGCAAACACCGTTGACGTTCTAGACGTACAGGGCAAGAAGGCCGGCTCAATCGAGCTTCCAGCCGAATTGTTCGACGTCACTCCAAACATTTCTTTGATGCACCAGGTTGTTGTTGCACAACAAGCTGCTGCTCGCCAGGGCACCCAGTCGACCAAGCGTCACGGCGAAGTTTCTGGTACCGGTAAGAAGCCGTTCAAGCAGAAGGGTACCGGCCGCGCCCGTCAGGGTTCGCTTCGTGCACCACAGATGCGTGGCGGTTACGTTACCCACGGTCCAAAGCCTCGCACCTATGAGCAGCGCACACCTAAAAAGATGATCGCTGCCGCAACCCTCGGTGCACTTAGCGACCGCGCTCAGAACGGCCGCTTGCACGTTGTTGCATCGCTTGGTCTAGGTGACAAGCCTTCGACCAAGGCAGCATCAGCGTTCTTGGCTCAGTTCTCGAACCGTCGCAACATCCTTGTGGTTCTTGACCGCACCGATGAAGTGTCATACCTAAGCTTGCGCAACCTGCACGGTGTGCACGTCTTGCCAGTTGACCAGCTAAACGCATACGACATTTTGTTGAGCGATGACTTGGTCTTCACCCAGGCGGCACTTGAGCAGTTCACTGCGAACCAAGCTGCGAAGAAAGAGGCCTAAAGATGACCGCGATCAACAAAGATCCTCGCGACGTAATCATTCGTCCGATCGTTTCTGAAAAGTCATACAACTTGATTGATCAGGGCAAGTACACCTTCGAGGTTGACCCTCGCAGCAACAAGACCGAGATCAAGCAGGCGATTGAAGTTATCTTCAACGTCAAGGTGAACACGGTCAACACTTTGAACCGCGTCGGCAAAGTTCGCCGCACCAAGTTCGGCTTTGGCAAGCGCAAAGACACCAAGCGCGCCATCGTCACCCTAAAGTCAGGCAGCATCGACATCTTCACCAACGTCGGTTAAGGCACAGAGGAATAACAGCTCATGGCAATCCGTAAATATAAGCCAACGACACCTGGTCGTCGCGGTTCGTCGGTTTCAGACTTTGCTGAAATCACCCGCACCACACCAGAGAAGTCTTTGCTACGCCCGCTACCTAAAACCGGTGGCCGCAACAGCTCAGGTCGTATCACGACTCGTCACATCGGTGGTGGCCACAAGCGCCAGTACCGCGTGATCGATTTCAAGAGAAGCGACAAGGATGGCGTACCGGCCAAGGTAGCTCACATCGAGTACGACCCGAACCGTACCGCACGCATCGCGCTCTTGCACTACATCGATGGAACCAAGCGTTACATCATTGCGCCGAACAAGCTAAAGCAGGGCGACGCAATCGAGCAGGGTCCAGCAGCTGACATCAAGCCAGGTAACTGCTTGCCGCTAAAGAACATCCCAGTTGGTACCGTCGTGCACGCAATCGAATTGAAGCCAGGCGGTGGCGCCAAGATGGGTCGCTCAGCTGGTGCATCGATTCGTTTGGTTGCAAAAGACGGTGCCTATGCACAGTTGCGTTTGCCTTCGGGTGAAATCCGCAATGTTGACGCTCGCTGCCGCGCCACCATCGGTGAAGTCGGTAACGCTGAGCAGTCAAACATCAACTGGGGTAAAGCCGGTCGCAAGCGTTGGAAGGGCATTCGCCCAACCGTACGTGGTGTTGCCATGAACCCGGTCGATCACCCACACGGTGGTGGTGAAGGTAAGACTTCTGGTGGACGTCACCCAGTGACGCCATGGGGTCAAGCTGAGGGCCGCACCCGTAAGCCAAACTTGGCGAGCAACAAGATGATTGTTCGTCGCCGTCCACGTGGAAGCCACTAGTAGGAGCCTAGGAATATGCCAAGAAGTCTTAAAAAAGGCCCATTCGTTGATGAGCACCTATTCAAAAAGGTGGCCAAGCAAAACGAAGCCAACACCAAGAATGTGATCAAGACCTGGTCGCGTCGCTCGATGATTGTTCCAGCCATGCTGGGTCACACCATCGCTGTGCACGACGGTCGCAAGCACATCCCAGTTTTCGTCACTGAGACCATGGTTGGTCACAAGCTCGGCGAATTCGCACCTACCCGCACCTTCCGTGGTCACGTGAAGGACGACAAGAAGGGTCGCCGCAAGTAAGCGGCCCCGGTAAAGAGAGATAAGACCATGGAAGCAGTCGCCAAAGTGCGCCACATCCGAGTCACGCCACAGAAGGCACGTCGCGTCGTCAACTTGATCCGCGGCAAGCAGGCCTCTGAGGCACTCGCAATTTTGAAGTTTGCTCCACAGCAGGCATCTGACCCGATCTATAAGTTGGTTCAGGCAGCTGTTGCAAACGCCAAAGTCAAAGCTGATGCAGGCAACGTTCTTTTTGATGAAGACGACCTAATCGTGTCAGCAGCTTTCGTTGACGAGGGCACCACCTTGAAGCGTTTTCAACCACGCGCACAGGGACGTGCTTTTCAGATTCTGAAGCGCACCAGCCACATCACTGTTGTGGTTGCAACTCCAGATGAACTCGTCAAGAGTGCACCTACCAAGAAGGCAGGTAAGTAATGGGTCAGAAAGTAAACCCTTACGGTTTCCGTCTAGGCATCACCACCGACCACCGCTCGCGCTGGTTCGCCGACTCGACTAAAAAGGGTCAGCGTTACTCGGACTATGTGACCGAAGACATTCGCATTCGTCAGCTGCTAACCAGCCGCCTTGACCGTGCCGGTGTTTCGCACATCGAAATCGAGCGCACTCGTGACCGTGTGCGTGTTGACATTCACACTGCACGCCCAGGTTTGGTAATCGGTCGTCGCGGTGCGGAAGCAGAAGCGATTCGCTCAGATCTAGAGAAGCTAACCAAGAAGCAGATTCAGCTCAACATTCTTGAGGTTAAGAACCCAGAGATGGATGCCCAGCTTGTTGCACAGGGTATCGCTGAGCAGCTTGCCGCTCGTGTTGCATTCCGTCGCGCAATGCGCAAGGGCATGCAGGGTGCACAGCGTCAGGGTGCAAAGGGTGTTCGTGTTCAGACTTCTGGTCGTCTCGGAGGCGCAGAAATGTCACGTTCAGAGTTCTATCGCGAAGGCCGTGTGCCATTGCACACCCTTCGTGCAAACATCGACTACGGCTTCTATGAGGCCAAGACCACTTTCGGTCGCATCGGTGTGAAGGTCTGGATCTATAAGGGTGACATCACCAACAAAGAACTAGCTCGCGAGCAGGCCAATGCAAAGCCAGTGCGCGACCGCGACAGCCGTGGCGGTGACCGCGATAACCGTGGTCCACGCAAGCCGGCAGCCGCGGCACCAGCTAGTGCTATCGAAGCTGCACCAGCAGCAGAATCAGTCGAGGCATAACCATGTTGATTCCACGTCGCGTAAAGCACCGCAAGCAGCACCACCCGAAGCGTTCGGGCGCAGCCACCGGTGGCACAACAGTAGCTTTCGGCGAGTGGGGCATCCAGGCTATTACACCTGCGTATGTCACCAACCGTCAGATCGAATCTGCTCGTATTGCAATGACTCGTCACATCAAGCGTGGCGGTAAGGTCTGGATCAACATTTACCCAGACCGTCCGCTAACCAAGAAGCCTGCTGAAACTCGCATGGGTTCGGGTAAGGGTTCGCCTGAGTGGTGGGTTGCTAACGTCAAGCCAGGTCGAGTCATGTTTGAACTCGCTGGTGTCAGCGAAGAAGTTGCTCGTGAAGCAATGACCCGCGCAATCCACAAGTTGCCGCTAAAGGCTCGCATCATCAAGCGTGAAGAAGGTGACGCATAATGACTATCGGTTCAAAGAACTTGGGCATTGAGGCCCTCGACTCGATCGAAGACTCGGTTCTTATCGAAGAGCTAAAGAAGTCGAAAGAAGAGTTGTTCAACCTACGTTTTCAGTCGGCCACCGGCCAGCTCGAGAGCCACGGTCGCATCAAGGCAGTGAAGCGCGACATCGCTCGCATTCACACCGTAATGCGCGAACGCGAACTAGGTATTCGTGCAGTGGTTGCAGCTGTTGCTGCAAAGCCAGCTAAGGCAACCAAGGCCAAGGCTACCGAAGAGACCGAATCGGCTGCCCCAGCCGAAAAGACTGAGGAGGCATAACCATGACCGATGAAAACAAGACTGAACTAGCTAACGACGAAGCACGCGGATACCGCAAAACTCGCCGTGGTTATGTGGTTAGCGACAAGATGAACAAAACCATCGTTGTCGAGGTAGAAGACCGCGTAAAGCACCCGCTTTACGGCAAGGTTATTCGCCGCAGCACCAAGATCAAGGCTCACGATGAGCTGAACAGTGCCGGTATCGGTGACCTCGTAGTTATTCACGAGACTCGTCCACTATCGGCAACCAAGCGCTGGCGTCTCGTCGAAATCGTCGAGAAGGCCAAGTAATAGGGAGCATGAAGTGATTCAGCAAGAGTCAAGAGTCAAAGTAGCCGACAACACCGGCGCTAAAGAACTGTTGGCCATCCGCATTTTGGGTGGTTCAGGTCGTCGTTACGCCGGTCTAGGTGACGTTATCGTTGCCTCGGTTAAAGACGCTATCCCTGGTGGCAGCGTAAAGAAGGGTGACGTCGTCAAGGCTGTCATCGTTCGCACCGCCAAAGAGACCCGTCGTCCAGACGGCTCTTACATCAAGTTTGACGAGAACGCCGCAGTGATCATCAAGAAAGACGGCGAGCCTCAGGGCACCCGCATCTTTGGTCCAGTTGGCCGTGAGCTTCGCGACAAGAAGTTCATGAAGATCATCTCGCTAGCACCGGAGGTAATTTAATCATGGCGACCATCAAAAAGGGTGACACCGTAGTTATCATCACCGGTGCCAAGCAAGAGCGCGGCGGCGACCGCGGCAAGACAGGCACAGTGTTGTCGGTTGACCGCGAGAAGAACCGTGTAATTGTTGACGGCATCAACTTGGTAACCAAGCACGTCAAAGTAACCCAGAACGACCGTGGCGTAAAGCAGGGTGGCATCGAAACCGTTGCAGCCCCGATTCACATTTCGAACGTTGCGTTGATTGACCCAACCACAAAGAAGGCAACCCGCCTAGGTTCACGAGTCGAAACCACCACTAGAGACGGTGTCAAGAAGACCGAGCGCGTGCGCGTAGCTAAGAAGTCAGGTAAGGAAATCTAATGACTGACGAAAACGAAACCACTAACATCGACGAAACCGCTCAGGATTCTGCAGTTGAAACTGCTTCTGAGACCGTCGCAGTTGCTGTTGAAGAAAAGCCAGAGGCTAAGAAGCCAGCAGCTAAGAAGCCTGCAGCCAAAAAGGCTGTGGCAACGGGCAAGGCTCTGCCTCGCCTAAAGGCCAAGTACCGCAGCGAGATCTCGGCTGAGCTTTTGGCTCAGTTCGGTTTCAAGAACGTGCACCAGGTGCCGGGCTTGACCAAGATCGTTGTGAACATGGGTGTCGGCGACGCAGCTAAAGATGGCAAGCTCATCGAAGGTGCAATCAAAGACCTAACCGCAATCACCGGCCAGAAGCCTCAGGTCAACCTAGCTCGCAAGTCAATTGCGCAGTTCAAGTTGCGTGAAGGTCAGCCGATTGGCGCACACGTCACTTTGCGTGGCGACCGCATGTGGGAATTTCTTGACCGCTTGCTTTCGTTGGCGCTACCACGTATCCGTGACTTTCGAGGTCTTAGCGACCGTCAGTTCGACGGCAAAGGCAACTACACCTTTGGTCTAAACGAGCAGAGCATGTTCCACGAAATCAACCAGGACTCGATTGACCGCCCACGCGGTATGGACATCACGGTTGTTACCACAGCTGCAAACGATGACGAAGGTCGCGCACTGCTAACCGCACTGGGCTTCCCGTTCAAGACCAAAGATAACTAAAGCTTCAAATCAAACAACAACTCGGATAGGTCTAACCGCTCGTAAAGCTGTTAGAAACCGACGAAGAAAGAAATAAAAACTATGACAATGACAGACCCGGTAGCAGACTTTCTGACCCGGCTGCGCAACGCTAACTCGGCGTTCCACGAAGAGATTGCCTTGCCATACAGCAAGCTCAAGTCGAACATCGCCGAGATCCTAAAAGCCGAGGGTTACATCGCGAGCTTCAAGGTTGCTGACGCAGAAGTGGGCAAGACCCTGCACGTCGAACTAAAGTACGGCCCAAACCGCGAGCGCTCAATTTCGGGCATCAAGCGCGTGTCAAAGCCTGGTCTTCGCGTGTATGCAAAGTCGACCGAGATTCCTCGCGTTCTAGGTGGACTAGGCATTGCAATTTTGTCGACCTCATCTGGTCTTTTGACCGATCGCCAAGCTTCAAAGAAGGGAGTAGGCGGCGAAGTGCTTGCCTACGTTTGGTAATCGAATATGTCACGTATCGGAAGAATGCCTATCACGGTTCCAGCCGGGGTAGAAGTAAAAATTGAAGGCCAGCACGTTTCGGTCAAGGGCCCTAAGGGAACTTTGACTCTAAACGTTTCAGAGCCAATCAAAGCCGTTCAAGAGGGCAGCGAAATTATCGTTACCCGCCCAGACGACGAGCGCAACTCGCGTTCATTGCATGGTTTGACACGCACTTTGATCTCGAACCTTATCCAGGGCGTTACCCAGGGTTATGCAAAGTCGCTAGAAATCGTTGGTACCGGTTACCGTGTAACGGCCAAGGGTTCGGCTATCGAATTTGCACTCGGATATTCGCACCCAATCTTGGTTGAGCCACCTGCTGGCATCAGCTTTCAGATTGACGGAAACACCAAGATCACTGTTCTTGGTATCGATAAGCAAGCTGTCGGCGAAGTAGCCGCCAACCTGCGCAAGCTTCGCAAGCCAGAGCCTTATAAGGGCAAGGGTGTTCGTTACGCCGGCGAAGTTGTTCGTCGCAAGGCCGGAAAGAGCGGTAAGTAATCATGGGTCTAACCACTAAGACTCGCGGCAAGAGCAAGTCAGACGCTCGCGGCCGCCGTCACCTACGTCTTCGCAAGAAGATTGAGGGCACACCTAACCGTCCACGTTTGGTCGTGACTCGTTCGGCTCGTCACGTATTCGTTCAGATCGTTGATGACAGCAAGGGTCACACCCTGGCTTCGGCATCGACCATGGAAGCCGAACTGCGTAAGAGCTCAGACGACAAGTCAGCTAAGTCGCACGCGGTTGGCCTATTGCTAGCCGAGCGTGCCAAGAAGGCCGGCGTTACCGAGGTCGTCTTTGACCGCGGTGGCAACAAGTATGCGGGTCGCGTTGCAGCAATTGCTGATGGCGCTCGAGAAGGCGGTTTGGTTCTGTGAGTAACGAAAACAAGGAGCAAGAGTTGTCGACTGAGTCAACTGAGACCACAGCTGCAGCCCCAGTAGCAGAAACTACTGAGAGCAACGAGCGCGATGCCCGTCGTGGCAGCCGCGAGCGTGCGCCACGTGGCGAGCGTCGTGACCGCGAAGACACCAAGAGCCCATTCCTCGAGCGCGTTGTAACAATCAACCGCGTTTCGAAGGTGGTTCAGGGTGGACGTCGCTTTAGCTTCACCGCACTGGTTGTTGTCGGCGACGGTAACGGCATGGTCGGCGTTGGCTATGGCAAGGCTCGCGAAGTTCCAGCCGCTATCGCCAAGGGTGTCGAAGACGCGAAGAAGAGCTTCTTCAGAGTTCCTCGCATCGGTGGCACCATTCCTCACCCAGTTCAGGGTGAAGCAGCTGCCGGCGTCGTTCTTTTGCGCCCAGCCGCCCAGGGTACCGGTGTTATCGCCGGTGGTCCAGTTCGTGCAGTACTCGAGTGTGCAGGCGTCAACGACGTTTTGTCGAAGTCACTCGGATCATCGAACACACTAAACATCGTTCACGCCACAGTGGCAGCGCTTAAGCAGCTCGAAGAGCCAGCAGCAGTTGCAGCCCGTCGTGGTCTAAGTCTTGAAGAAGTAGCACCAGCAGGTCTACTTCGCGCTCAAGCAGCAGCAAAGGCAGGTGCCTAATGGCCGCGCGTCTAAAAGTAACTCAGCTGAAGTCTGGCGTTGGCCAGTCGCAGCGTCAGCGCGATTCGCTTCGCACCATCGGACTAAAGCGTATTGGTGACATTGTTGTCAAGGATGACAGTGCCGTTATGCGCGGACTTGTTCGTGCCGTTGCCCACCTTGTAAAGGTCGAGGAGATCAACTAATGACCGAAGAAAACACTACAGCTGCAGAAAAGCCAGCTGCCGCAAAGAAGCCAGCTGCCGTCAAGGCAACTGCTACTAAGGCACCTGCTGCTAAGAAGGCCGCCGAGCCAGCTCAGAAGAGCGAACTCATCAAGCTGCACCACTTGCGCCCAGCCGCCGGTTCTAAAAAGGATCGTCAGCGTGTCGGTCGTGGTGAAGGTTCGAAGGGTAAGACTTCTGGTCGCGGTACCAAAGGTACCAAGGCTCGTTACCAGGTTCGCCCAGGCTTCGAAGGTGGTGGCGTTCGTCTAGTAATGCGCACACCTAAGTTGCGTGGATTCAAGAACCCGTTCCGCGTTGAATACCAAGTGGTTAACGTTGAGAAGCTTCAGGCTCTCTACCCACAGGGCGGCGACGTGACCATCGAGTCGCTAGTTGCTTTGGGTGCCGTTCGCAAGAACGAGCAGGTCAAGGTTCTTGGCAACGGTGACCTGTCGGTTAAACTGAACGTCAAGGTAGACAAAGTAACCGAATCGGCTAAGGCAAAGATTGTCGCAGCCGGCGGTACCGTCGCCTAACTAGTAAAAGACTTCTAGCAAGCTAGCCGCAGGAGGCCAGAATGTTTAGCGCAATCAAGCGTGCATTTACCACGCCAGATCTTCGTAACAAGTTGCTGTTCACTCTGGCCATCGTTGCCGTGTTCCGTTTGGGCTCGTTTATTCCGGCCCCATTCGTGAACTACAACAACGTGCAGTCATGTTTGAACCAGAGCCCAACCACCTCTGGCGTCTATGAGCTAGTTAACCTGTTCTCGGGTGGCGCGCTCTTGCAGCTATCGATCTTTGCTCTGGGCATCATGCCTTACATCACGGCGTCGATCATCACACAGCTATTGCGTGTGGTTATTCCTCGCTTCGAGACCCTCTATAAAGAAGGTCAGGCTGGTCAGGCTCGTCTAACCCAGATCACCCGTTACATCACTGTTGGTCTAGGTCTTTTGCAGTCGACCACATTGATTGCCGTTGCTCGTCAGGGCGCGCTGTTTGGTTCAAGCTGTGTGTTGCCAATCTTCACCGACAACTCTTGGTATTCGGCAGGCCTAATGGTCATCACCATGACCGCAGGTACCGGCCTCATCATGTGGTTGGGTGAATTGGTTACAGAGCGCGGTGTCGGTAACGGCATGTCGCTATTGATTTTCACCTCGATCGCAGCTCGATTCCCATCGAGCCTAGGCAGCATCGCGATCAACAAGTCACCAGAAACCCTAATCGGCGTGATCTTGGTTGGCGTATTGATCGTTGGTCTTGTGATTTTGGTTGAGCAGTCGCAGCGACGCATCCCAGTGCAATACGCGAAGCGTGTGGTTGGTCGTCGCACCTATGGCGGCCAGGCTACCTATATTCCAATCAAGGTAAACATGGCTGGTGTTGTGCCGGTTATCTTTGCCTCGAGCTTGCTTTATCTGCCAGGTTTGATTGCACAGTTCAATGGCCCAGACAAAAACGGCAAGATTGCCGACTGGGTTATCTGGATCAACAACAACCTAACCAAGGGCGACCACCCGCTCTATATGCTGATGTATTTCTTGCTAATCATCGGCTTTACCTATTTCTATGTCGCGATTACCTTCAACCCTGAAGAGGTCAGCGACAACATGAAGCAATACGGCGGATTCATCCCAGGTATTCGCGCTGGTCGCCCGACCACCGAATATCTTGAATACGTTTTGAGCCGCATCACCTTGCCTGGCTCGCTGTATTTGGGTCTAGTCGCTTTGATTCCGCTATTTGCCCTGAACCTAATGAGCGCAAGCCAGAACTTCCCGTTCGGTGGAACCTCGATTTTGATTATCGTGGGTGTGGGTCTTGAAACCGTGAAGCAGATCAGCGCGCAGATGCAACAGCGCAACTATGAAGGTCTTCTGAAATGAGTCGATTTCTCTTGATCGGCCCGCCAGGTGCCGGCAAGGGAACCCAAGCAGCCTTGCTCGCGCAAAGCTTCTCGATTCCGGCAATCTCGACTGGCGACATATTTCGCGCCAACGTGAAAGCTGAGACCGAACTTGGTCTAGCAGCAAAAGCCTTCATGGATCGTGGCGAATATGTGCCAGACAGCCTCACCAACGACCTAGTGCGTGACCGCCTTGACCAGCCTGATGCCAAAGCAGGATTCTTGCTAGATGGCTACCCGCGCACAGGCGACCAGGTACTAGAGCTCGACTCGATGCTCGAGGCTGCTGGCACCGAGCTCGACGCGGTGGTCTTGATTAACGCAGACACCGACGAACTTGTGCGCCGTCTAGCGAACCGCGCCATCGAGCAGGGCAGAGCAGACGACACAGAAGACGTGATTCGCCGTCGCCAACAGGTTTATGCAGATCAAACAGCGCCGCTAATAGCTGTTTATTCAGATCGCGGTCTAGTTGTTGAGATCGATGGCATAGGTTCGGTCGATGAAGTAACCGGCCGCATTTTGTCGGCGCTTGCCGACCGCGGCATCAACGCCTAGCCGCGAAGATTCGGCACTCACAACACATGGCAAGAGAACGAATCAGCCTCAAAACCCCTGAGCAAATAGTTTTGATGCGCGAAGCAGGGCTGATGACCGCAGCTGCCTTGGCAGCGGTAAAAGCCGCGATCAAACCAGGTGTGTCGACCCTCGAGCTAGATGCCGTCGCCGAGAAAACCATCATAGATATGGGCGGTAAGAGCAACTTCAAGCTGGTGCCGGGGTATTTTCACACGATTTGCGCGAGCATCAACAACGAGGTTGTGCACGGAATTCCGAGTGCCGAGCGCATTTTGGCTGCCGGCGACCTGATTTCGATTGACGCGGGTGCCATTACCCCCACCGGCTGGAACGGCGATGCCGCATTCAGCATGGTGGTGCCAGGTGGCGACCCAGAGCTAACAGCACAGCGCCAAAAAATTGCAGATGCCTGTGAAGCCAGCCTTTGGGCGGGCATCGCTGCGCTGGCTGGGGCCAAAAAGCTAAACGAAGTGGGCCGCGCGGTCGAAAAAACTATCAGAAGCCACGGCAATTTCGGCATTTTGCGCGATTACATTGGCCACGGCGTTGGTCGTTCGATGCACGAAGACCCTGCCGTTTTTAACTATGCAACCAAGGATATGGGCCCAAAAGTAGAACCAGGTCTGGTTATTGCCATTGAGCCAATGATCACCGGTGGTCGCGACGACGTGTTCATCGAGGCAGATGGCTGGACGATTTCGAGCAAAGACGGTACCGATGCAGCGCATTTTGAGCACACTACAGCCGTGCACGAGGGCGGAATCTGGGTATTGACCGCGGTCGATGGCGGGGCAGCCGCTCTGGCCAAATATGGTGTGACCCCGGTGCCGATCAGCGCATCCTAGATTTAATTAGCACTTAAGCCCCGTTTAGCATAAGATTGACTCTTGGTGTTTCGGCACGATAATCCCTAATTTATTGGTGGAGTTTTCGTGCGTTTGTCACGCCAAAAAAGTAAGCAGATAAGTGAGGCTATGGCCAACAAAGACGGTGTCATCGAGATCGAGG
>Ga0114964_10002384_pt1 | contig 13093 bp, 11 predicted proteins | sample C_131016_MF_Meta_FD_92638 | JGI IMG/M metagenome (GOLD analysis project Ga0114964, IMG submission 92638) | Freshwater microbial communities from Lake Croche, Canada to study carbon cycling - C_131016_MF_MetaG | ecosystem: Environmental > Aquatic > Freshwater > Lake | place: Lake Croche, Canada... | reverse complement strand
TGGGGGTTCATTCTCTTGATCGCCATCATTTGGATTCCAGATCGTCCGGCCAAATACAAGCCCACGGTTCGCGCTGACAATGCCAACAGCAACTCGAGCGAAAGCGCCCCAGCAACTGCGGCCCATTGATTCCTAGCGAGGGTTTGGCCACACCCGGGCCTGTGTGATTGTTGAGCCCTCAGGGTTGTCCTTTGGCATCGAGTAAGAGCAGGAATGCTATGATCAATTCAAAGATTCCCTGACTTCAATATTCATCACCTAAGGATTGCCCAGCATGTCTGAGCCACAACACAATGGTTGGTTCGAAGCGCATTGGCCGCGTGGCGCTTTGCAACAAAAAAAACTGAATTTGGCACCCAGGCTCGAGAGCTTGAAGGGCAAAAAGGTCGCGCAACTTTGGGACGATCTCTTCAAAGGTGACGTGGTGTTTGAGATACTGGAAGAGGGCTTGAGACAACGGTTCCCTGACATTGAATTTGTCTCATGGCGGGTGTTTGGCAACACCCACGGGGCCGACGAAAAAGAGGCCTTGAAAGATTTGCCCCAACAACTTCGCGAACTCGGAGTTGATGCCGTCATCTCAGGCATGGCGTGTTGAGGCAGCTGTACGCCCGCCGTGTTGCGGGCCAGTGCAGCGTGTGAGCGAGCAGGTTTTCCCACCAGTTCATTGACCTGCGAAGGATTTTTCAAACAAGGCAAAGCGACCTCGATTGGGCTTGGGTTTCCCAACATTGGACTGGCCTTGGTCCCTGGGCACATTGGCACCAAGAGTGCTGAACAACTCCGCCAAGACATTTTGCAAACCACCTTGGGCGAGGTGATCAAAAACCTGACCACCTTTGACCTTGCAGGTGTGAGCACAACAGAACCCTCGGCAAAAGCCATTGTGGCCAGAGGTGACTTCTTTGCCGTCAATGATGCGTTCTATGCGAGCGGCTACACCGACGGCTTGCCGATCGTGCCCCCAACAACCTCATTGATGGAGGCGTTCTTGAGCTTCACCGATCACGACCCCGATGAGGTCCTTGGCGTGATGCTGCCCGACAAACGCGCCGCCACAGTTTGGAGCGTGGCGGCCAATGGGGTCATGGCAGGATGTCAACCACAGTACATGCCCATCTTGATTGCCATCGTGCAAGCCATGGCCGACCCAAGCTATGGAGTCGAGCACAGCGGCAACACGCCAGGGGCTGACACCTTGATCATTCTCAACGGCCCCATCATCAAGGAGCTTGGATTCAACGATCAACAAGGTGCCCTCAGAGACGGCTTCATGCCCAACACCAGCATTGGCCGGTTTTTTCGGCTTTACCTGCGAAACGTGGCAGGATTTCATTTGCACAAAACCGACAAAGCCACCTTTGGCAATACCTGGCGTGTGGTCTTGGCAGAAAACGACGAGGTCTTGCGTGACATTGATTGGCCCACCATCGGCATGGACATGGGTTTTGAGCGAGGCGACAACGTTCTCACCATTGCCCGCTACAGTGGAGGAGGTTCTCTGTCGTCGGTCTCAGGCTCCACGCCAGAAGAACTTCTGCCCTATTTGGCAGACTCCATTGAGCGCTTTAACAATTGGCAAATCACCTTCACCACCAGCCATGGCAACGGCACCTTGAGACCCTTGGCCATCATCACCCCCATCCTGGCAAGAGCCTTGGCCAAAGCAGGATGGAGCAAATCTCGAGTACAAGAGTGGCTGTTTGAGCATGTGAGGAGACCGGCCTGGGAGTTTGAGCGGCAACTCAAAGAGTGGAATATTCGCGGCACTTGGGATTTAACGCGCGATGTAAAAGAGGGCAAAATTCCCTCTCTCTTTTTGGAGTCCGAGGACCCCAACCGATTGGTCCCCATTGTTTGGAAGCCCTCGGACTTGATGATTGCAGTGGGTGGAGATCCACTGAGAAACAATGCCTACGTTTTTGCAAACAATGCTTTTTTGGGGTTTCCCACCGCCAAGAAAATTCACTTGCCCAACAACTGGCATGAAAGAATCAAGCCACCCAGCCAAGGAGCCACATGATCACACACTTCATCTCTCGAGCTCCAGCTTTGAATCAATGGGGCTCTGGCCACGACGACCAAGCGGCTTGGGGTTTCATGGGCGGCGCGACTTTCAAGGGTTTGGTCATTGGCTTGGCGCTTGCACTCAGCACTGGTGCCTGGGCACAGAGCCCAAGTTATCCAACCCATGCGGTGCGCTTGATCATCCCGGCTGCCGCGGGCGGTGCGGTGGACTCCATTGCACGCGTGCTGGCTGACAAAATGACCGCTTCACTGGGTAAACCCGTTGTCACTGAAAACCGCCCCGGTGCGGGCACCATGCTGGGCTCGGAGATGCTTGCCAGTGCAACTCCAGACGGCCATACACTCTTGATGATGACGAGCAGTCACGCCATCAATGCAGCGATTCGAAAACCCTCTCGGTATGACCCCATTGGAGACTTTGCCACCATCTCGATGGTGGCCACTGCACCAGACCTCTTGGTGGTGAACGCATCCTCTGCGATCAATACGGTGAGCGACCTCGTCAAAGAAGCCAAGAAAAATCCAGGCAAACTGGCTTTTGGTTCTGCGGGCCCAGGCTCCTACTCGCACTTGGATGGCGAGCTTCTCAAAAGCATGGTGGGCATTGAGATGCTGCACGTGCCGTACAAAGGCGGCATCCCCGCTGTGAGTGCCTTGTTGGCCAAGGAGACTCAATTGATGTTTTTATCCATCCCTGGGCTCATTGGACACATCAAGGCTGGGAAACTCAAAGCCTTGGCCATCACGGCCAAGGAGCGCAGTGCCATGCTGCCCGACACCCCCACACTTCAAGAGGCTGGCGTTTCAGGCTACCTGGCGCAATCGTGGTATGGACTCGTGGCGCCTGGCCAGACACCGCCTCCCCTCATTGTGCTTCTCAACAAACGCGTGAACGACGCACTCCAACTCCCCGATGTTCGAGAGCGCTTGGCTTTTGCAGGTGTTGATCCTGTGGGCACCTCGCCACTTGCATTTGCCGCAACACTGAAGGAGGAGATCACCCGTTGGCAAAAACTCATTGAAGCCTCGCCTGAACTCAAACTCTCTGAATAGCCTGAGGGTGAGGTGAATGTTAAACAAGGACTGAAATCATGGATCTGGGAATCAAACGCAAAGTTGCCTTGGTGAGCGCCTCCAGCGCTGGGATGGGGCGCAATATCGCCTGTGCACTGGCCGCTGAGGGGGTGAACCTTGTACTTTTTGCACGCTCGGGCGACGCACTTGAAACCTTGGCCAAGGAATTGGAGTCGCTCTTTGGCATCACCGTGCTGGCGGTTGCTGGAGATATGCGGCTCAAAGAGGACGTTGAGCGACTGAGTCTGGCCGTGAAAGAGCGCTTTGGTTCGCTCGATATTTTTGTCCTCAACACCCCAAGAGCTCCCAATCCGCTGTGGGCCACGCTTGACGAAAACGAGGATGCCCGTTGGCACCAAGCTTATGAAAATCAGCTCTGGAGTGCGATACAAATGTCCAAAGCCGTCTTGCCATTGATGCTCAACCGTGGTTGGGGAAGGATCATTGCCATCACCTCGGCGTCGGTGAAGGAGCCCATGGCCCACCACAGTTTGTCCACCGTCTTTCGCGCGGGTGTGACGGCTTACATCAAACACTTGGCCAACGAGGTGGGCGTCCACGGCATCACGGCCAACTGTGTGGCACCAGCCTTGATTGACAACTCTCACCGCCAAGGCTCGGCGGCCTATACCCAGGAGCAGACCAACGCCCGGCTCAAACTCACCCCTCTCGCGCGCATGGGAACACAAGAAGAGATTGCGGGTGTCGTGACTTTTTTGACCTCCATGCAAGCGGGCTTCATCACGGGGACGTCCATCGTGGTGGATGGCGGGATGTCACGCGCATTGCAATAAGCTTGGTCCCCCCTCAAGCCAGGACTTTGGCGCTGATCGGGGGCTTGGGCAAATAGGCCGTGCCGTCTTCAACTTCAAAGACAAAGTCCAAACTCCACCAATTGCTCCCTTCAACGCCGCTGGGGTCTTTCTCGCCTTGGTGCAACACGTATTGGCCAATCAAAGCCTGTGTCACGCCAAACTGAACATCGGTTTCCAAATAAGGATCATCACTCGAGTAGACCTGGGAGAACTGGGTTTTATAGCCTTCTTTGAAAATCAAAAAATGCAAATGTGCAGGCCGCATATGGTGCCGTCCGAGTTTGGCCAGCACCTCTCCCACCAAACCATTGATGGGAATGGGGTAACCCGCAGGTTTGATCGTTTTGAAGGCAATGTGACCCTTGATATCGGTCTCAAAGCGGCCACGTAAATTCATCTCCGCTTGCGAGGCATCTTGGTTTTCATAAAAGCCCTTGCTCGACGAGTGCCACACATCCACCCGAGCGTTGCTCACCGCTTGACCTTGCATGTCTTTGACCCAAGCATTCACATAGACAGTCTCACCTGGCGTTGGCGACCTCACGATCGAGTCACCACTGCGGGTGATTGGTGAGTCTTGGCGCCAAAACGGCCCCATCAAATTGGCGGTGGTTGAACGTGTGCCACCTTGGCCATTGTTGCTCAGACACACCAACGCAGAAACGCCCAGTGAGCCAGCCATCAACGTCACCTCATTGTGAGAGGCGTTGCTTTGTTGGCCCAGTTTCGCAATGAGTCCACACGCTTGATGAAACTCCGCCTCGGTGAGTCCCACGTCGGTCACAAACGCATGCAAATGCTTGACCAGTCCCACCATCACCTGCCGGGTTCTGGGATCCTCGGTCTTGCCCATTTGCTCCAACACATAGCGCGTGAGTTCTGTAGGGTTATTCAAAAACATGTGCGTGTTCCTTCGCTCGATTAAAAAAATTCAAACACGGAGTGTGCACTGTTTTTGGGGATCAAGCCAGCCTTAACTTGACCCAGGACACTAGGGTATCTGAGGGTTTTACCTAGGTTTAATTTATGAGATGATTTCAAGTTGAAGGGTGAATGCTCGCTTGGCCCATTGATCACGCCCAGGTTGAAACTGTCGACTTGGGTCGACTGTCAAAGGCCAACGATCCAGGCTGGCAGCCCATCCGCCCATTTCACTGTATTGGCCACGCACAGAAAGCTTAAATTTTGAACACCCCAAAAATTGACATTTACAACCACGTCATGCCACCCAGTTATGTTGAGCTGGTCAAAAAACACGGTCGAGACCCTGGCATGATCAAGCGCATGAGCAATTTGCGCATGCTCTGGGACATGCCTGCTCGAGTGGAAATGCTCAAGCAATTTCCAGACGTTCAACAAATCATTTCCCTGGCCGTTCCTTCGCCTGAAATGATGGGCACACCGGACGAGTCTCCTGCCTATGCCCGTGTCGCCAACGAAGGCATGGCGGCCATTTGCCGTGAGTGGCCCAAGCAGTTCCCCACCTTTGTGGCCTCGTTGCCCATGAACAACCCCAAGGCGGCACTCATCGAGATGGACTACGCCATTGATGTGCTCGGCGCCAAAGGCATCCAAGTGCTCTCGCATGCCAGCGGAAAAGCGCTCGACCATCCAGAGATTTTCCCCATCTTTGAGCGCATCACCAACCACCACCATTTGCCCGTTTGGATGCATCCCACTCGCCCTGGCCACAAGCCCGACTACGACACCGAAGACCGCTCCAAATACGAGATTTGGCAAGTGTTGGGCTGGCCCTTTGAAACCAGCGTTGCCATGTCGCGCATGGTGTTCTCAGGTCTTTTTGATCGCTTGCCCGAGCTCAAACTGATCACCCATCACTGTGGTGGCATGTTGCCCTATTTTGAAGGGCGAGCTGAGACTTTGTGGGCCCAATTGGGATCGAGGAGTGCCGATGGCAGCGAAGACCATGTCTTGGCCAGTTTAAAAAAGAAACCCATGGAATATTTCAAAATGTTCTATGGCGATACGGTCCTTGGGGGATCCTCATCGGCACTGCGGTGTGGCTTGGATTTCTTTGGCCCTGAGCACGTGGTCTTTGCCAGCGACTGTCCATTTGACCCTGAAGAAGGCCCGATGTTCATTCGCGAAGGCATTCGCTCCATTGAAACGCTCAACCTCGGCGCTGAAGATGCCAGGCGCATTTACTTTGGCAACGCCTTTAAACTCCTTCGTTGGGACGAAGACGCCAAAAAAGAGCAGCCCCAATAAAAGAGCCAAAACGCCATCACCCCCAAAACACCTCTACAGATTGGCACACGCGATGAAGATTTGCACACCCCGTTTTTTTGCTTCAGCACTGATGGGTGTTGTCCTATGGAGCAGCGCCCTCACCTCCACAACTTGGGCGGCTTATCCAGACCGCATGGTCACTTTGGTGGTGCCCTTCACCGCAGGATCAGGCAGTGATATTTTGGCTCGCATCATCAGTCCAAAACTTGCGGAGCGGTGGCAGCAAGCGGTGATTGTGGACAATCGCCCAGGGGCCAGCGGCAACATTGGCGCCGATTACGTGGCCAAGGCGCCAGCCGATGGATACAGTTTGCTCATGGCCATCAACACCATCACCATGGCCCCCAATTTATACAAAAAGCCAGGCTTTGATCCGGTCACTGACTTTTCACCCGTGATGAAGTTGACGGTGGCCAACTTTGCCATCGTGACCAATCCAGTGCTCGCACCCAGTGATTTAAAAAGCTTGATTCAGTGGCTCAAAGCCCACCCCGATCAATACAACTATGGATCCCCAGGAAACGGCACACCACACCACTTGGCGATGGAACTCATGAAAATGCAACTCGGCCTTGAGATGCTGCACGTACCCTACAAAGGCATCAGTGGAGCCACCACCGATTTACTGGGTGGACAAGTTCAACTGATGTTTGCCAGTGTGCACTCCATGCTGCCCCATGTCAAAGCGGGCAAACTCAAAATGATTGCTGTGACAGGTGCAACTCGTTGGCCTCTCTTACCGAATGTGGGCACCTTCAAAGAGCAAGGGGTGGACTTCATGGATGCAGTCGATGCTTGGTATGCCATGTTTGCCCCACCCAAAACATCGCCTGAGATCATCAATAAATTGATCAAAGATCTGACCACTGTTGTCAATCTGCCTGATGTCAAAGAGCAACTGAGCGCACAAGGCCTGACGGTTCAACTGAGCACCCCAGAGCAACTCGCACAACTGGTTGCCAACGACACGGCGCGCTGGAAAAAAACCATCGCCGATGCACGCATCACTGCGGATTAGATTCGTCAAGCAAGGTCAATGCATGACCCTGAAAAAGCTTGGATTGATGGCACAAGCTTTTGACGGGTTTGTCTATTTTTGAGGGGCCAAAGACTAGTGTTTACCCTAGGGGTAAAACCGTCTGTTTTCGCAGTAATTCTTGTCCTTTAGGACAAAACCAAATTGCTTTGACAAAAAACAACCTTTAATTTCAAAAAAACCATGATTTTGAAATTTTTTAATTAAGATGTCAAAACGTTGAATTTGATACACATCAGCTTGGCCTTCATACCCATGCCATTTGCATGACGATCGATCGCAGACTGGTGTCATCAAAATTCACGAATAACATCAAAGTATTTTGCAAAAAAACCAAGGAAGAAATGACATGAAACCCATTTTCAAATTAACACTGTTGGCTGCCCTCATCTCCGGTGCTGGCATGGCATGGTCGCAAGAGACCATCAAAATTGGCGTGAGCGGGCCCTTCACTGGCGGCTCGTCCTCCATGGGCGTGAGCATGCGCGACGGCGTGCGTTTGGCCGCAGAAGAGATCAACAAAGCAGGCGGCGTTTTGGGTAAAAAATTCGAACTCATTGAACGCGATGATGAGGCCAAGAACGAGCGTGGCGTGCAAATTGCCCAGGAACTCATCAACAAAGAGCACGTCGTGGCCAACTTGGGCTTCATCAACACGGGCGTTGCCCAAGCGTCACAACGCTTTTATCAAGAAGCGAAAATCCCAGTCTTCAATAACGTTGCCACTGGCTCGATTTTGACCAAGCAGTTCTTGGCCCCAGAATTCACCGAAAACTATATCTTTAGGAATGCAGCCAACGACAGCATTCAAGCGCCCATGATTGTGGAAGAAGCCGTGGTTCGCCGAGGCTTCAAGAAAGTTGCCATTTTGGCCGACTCCACCAACTATGGTCAGTTGGGACTGGCTGATTTGGAAAAAGCCCTGGCTGCCAAAAACCTCAAAGCCGTGGCCACTGAAAAATTCAACATCAAAGACATCGACATGACAGCCCAGTTGCTCAAAGCAAAAGAGGCTGGTGCTGAGGTGATTTTGACCTATGGCATTGGTCCAGAGTTGGCACAAATCGCCAACGGCATGACCAAGCTCGGCTGGAAAGTGCCCATGATTGGAAGTTGGACCCTCTCCATGGCCAATTTCATTGACAACGCTGGACAAGGCGGTCAGGGCGCGCGCATGCCACAAACGTTCATCCAAGAGCCCAACACGGTCAAGAGAAAAGCATTCATTGATGCGTATCTCAAAGCCTTCAAGCCCAAAAACAATCGCATTGACTCCCCCGTCTCTGCGGCTCAGGCCTACGACTCGGTCTATATTTTGGCTGCCGCCATCAAACAAGCTGGATCGACCGATGGCGTTAAAATTCGTGAAGCGCTTGAAAACCTCCAAACCAAGGTTGAAGGCGTGGTGACGGTCTATGATCATCCCTTCACCAAAGATGACCACGAAGCCATCACGGCCAACATTCCTGTCTTTGGCGAAGTCAAGTCAGGTCGGGTGGTTTATGCTTATGAGGAAGATCGTCAAAAAGGTGCCGACCTTCGATTGAAAGACAGCAAATCTGGAGCCAAAGCCAAGTAAGGCTGTTCGCAGACTTTGCCCACCGTGCTGCCAATCCCAGCACGGTGTTTTTTTTTGTAAGATCTACAATAACCAAGACTCCTTCAAGCACAAAAGCTTTACAACAGACCCCCTATGGAAATTTTTCTACAACTCGTTTATAGCGGTATTGCGTTGGGCATGATCTATGCCGTCATTGCGTTTGGTTACCAATTGACTTTCGCCACCTCCGACACATTGAACTTTGGTCAAGGTGAGGCATTGATGCTGGGTGCATTGGTCGGACTGTCTTTGGTCGATACCGGTGGAATGAATTATTGGCTTGCCATCCCGCTTGTGGGTGTTTTTGGATTGTTCCAAGGCGCTTTGGTCGAGCGCGTGGGGGTCAGACCCGCCATCAAGCTGAAAAGTGAATTTGGCTGGATCATGTCCACCATTGCATTGGGCATTATTTTCAAAAATGTCGCTGAAAATATCTGGGGCCGTGACGACTTGCGCTTCCCCTCGCCCTTGGACGAGTCTCCCATCAAACTCTTTGGTGCCAATGTGTTGCCCATGGAGCTCTTGGTGATTGGCGGGGCTTTGCTCATGATGGTGCTCATCGAATTCTTCAATAGAAAAACCATTTTTGGCAAAGCGGTCGTGGCCACGTTCAATGATCGAGAAGCTGCAAGACTCATGGGCATCAACACCTCGATTGTGATCACATTTTCTTACGCCTTGTCATCCATGACCGCTGCATTTGCGGGGATCTTGGTCGCACCCCTCACCCTCACAGGGGCCACCATGGGCTCGGTGCTCGGACTCAAAGCCTTTGCCGTGGCCATCATTGGTGGACTCACCAGTGGTCTTGGCATTGTGGTGGGCGGCATTCTCTTGGGTGTGGCGGAGACCACCACCGGTTTTTATATTTCAACAGGCTACAAGGACGTCCCAGGCTTGGTCCTGCTCTTATTGGTGCTGGCGGTCAGACCGGCTGGCTTGTTTGGTAAATCAGCGATTAAAAAAGTATAACCATGCGTCAACACTCTTCTACTTGGGCTGCATTGGTCTGGGTTTTGGCCGTATCAATTCCACTGGCCATTCATAACCCGTATTACATTCACTTGATTGAAACCATCATGATCTATTCGATCTTGCTCTTTGGTCTTGACATTGTGGTGGGGTATACCGGACAAGTCTCACTGGGTCATGCAGGGCTCTTTGGCATCGGCGCATACACCGCAGGTGTGATGTTCATGAAACTCTCGGCCAGCGTGTGGTTGGTCTTGCCTTGTTCCATTGCAGTGACCGCCGTGTTTGGTGCTATTTTGGCCTTGCCAGCCTTGCGTGTTTCGGGCCCTTACTTGGCCATGGTGACGCTCGCCTTTGGCACGATCATTCAGATCTTGATCAATGAGATGACTTTTTTAACGGAAGGTCCCTTGGGCATCAAAATCTCCAAACCCATCTTGTTTGGCGAGAAACTCTCAGAGCGAGAATTCTATTGGGTGGTCTGCGTGATGTTGGGGCTGGCCTTGATTTTTGTGCACCGCGTTTTGCGCTCTCATTTAGGGCGGGCATTTGAAGCACTCAAGGGCTCCCCAGTCGCTTCCGACTGCATGGGGGTGTCGGTGTATCGCTACAAAGTTTATGCATTCGTGGTGAGTGCTGGTTTGGCTGGTTTGGCGGGCAGTTTGTATGCCTACTCTGAGCAGTACATCTCGCCCAACACCTATAACTTTGAGCTCACCGTGCTGTTTTTATTGGCCATCATCATGGGTGGGCGCAAAACCAGAAGCGGCGCCATCATTGGAGCCTCGATCATCGTGATGCTGCCCAAGCTCCTTGATGACATTGAACTCTTTCGCTGGGTGGCCACCACAGCGGCAGTGGTGATTGCTGCAGGCGCAGTCATTGGCCTCAGAAAACAGTGGACCACGCCCAAAGCCGTGGTCATCCCGGTGGTGGGCACCTTGACATTGGCCGCCTTCTCCTACCAACTCCAGAACATGACCGACTGGCGTTTGAGTATTTTTGGACTGATGATTTTATTCGTGGTGTATTACTTGCAAGACGGCATTGTGGGTTTCATCTCCAAGTTGGGTCACTTGGGAGACACCGATGAAGCTCAATCGTCTGTGTTGACCTCACCCGCGAGCCAGCAAAGCACCATCAATGCCTCGAACGCGCTTGGCGGCAATGACCCGCAGGCGATGCCTCTTGGGGCTTCGAACCCGGTGATTTTGAGTGCTCAATCGGTCTTGATGCAGTTTGGTGGTTTGAAGGCCATCAACGATGTGAATTTGGTGATCAAGCGTGGTGAGATCCATGGGCTCATTGGTCCCAACGGTTCTGGCAAAAGCACCATGATGAATGTGCTCACTGGCATCTACCAACCAACAGCGGGACACATCGAATTCAACGGCAAAACTGTGGTGGGGCGCACCAGCTCTGACATTGCCTTGTCTGGGATTGCGCGGACTTTTCAAAACGTGCAGCTCTTTGGTGACATGACGGTGCTGCAAAACGTGCTGGTTGGCCTGCACCACACTTTTGCGAGCCCCTTGTGGAATGTGGCACTGCACGCGTCGTCCTACGTGCGAGAAGAGTTAGAGGCCAATGCACGGGCTCACGCCTTGCTGGAATTCGTGGGTCTCGGTGCCTTGTCGGAGGAACTTGCCCACAACTTGCCCTACGGCAAACAGCGTTTGCTGGAAATTGCCAGGGCCTTGGCGTTGAATCCTGAGTTGCTACTGCTCGATGAGCCTGCCGCTGGCCTCACCGCTCCAGATATCAAAGAGCTCATCAGCTATATTCGAAAAATCAGAGACAGTGGAGTCACTGTGATTTTGATCGAACACCACATGGATGTGGTGATGGGAATATGTGACACCGTGTCGGTGCTTGATTTTGGTCAAAAAATCGCAGAAGGCAAACCTTCACAGGTTCAAGCCGACGAGAAGGTGATCACCGCCTACTTGGGTGGTTCAACCATCACTGTATAACATGGACACCCACATGATGATCACATTCCGCGAAAGAAAACCATGTTAAAAATCCACCAACTCGAAGCAGGTTACGGCAAAGTTCATGTGTTGCACAGCATCTCCTTGCATGTCCCCAAAGGTCAAGTGGTCACCTTGATTGGATCCAATGGTGCGGGCAAAACCACGACCATGCGATCCATTTGTGGAATGATCAAACCGTCCTCAGGCGAGATCACACTCAATGGCCGCGCCATCCACGGCATGGAGTCCAACCAAATCGCCAAGCTTGGAATTGCACATTCGCCAGAAGGTCGACGCGTCTTTGCCACCATGAGCGTGATGGACAATCTACTCTTGGGCGCTTTTCCTCGATTGACAGGCGCGAGACCCAAGGGAGACGTCAATGCGGATTTGGAAAAAGCCATGGAGCTTTTCCCTCGACTCAAAGAAAGACGTCAACAACTGGCAGGCACTCTTTCAGGTGGTGAGCAACAAATGTTGGCCATGGCACGGGCCGTGATGCTCAACCCCGATGTCATCTTGCTCGATGAGCCCTCCATGGGCTTGGCTCCAATTTTGGTCGAAGAGGTTTTTAAAATCATTGCCAGGCTCAAACAAGAGGGCATGACCATGCTGCTGGTGGAACAATTTGCTGCGGCAGCACTGAACGTGGCCGACTACGGCTATGTCTTAGAAAATGGACGGATCTCCGTTCATGGGCCAGCCCAACAACTCAAGAACGATCCGGCCGTGGTGGCGTCTTATTTGGGTGGAGCGAGCTCTCACTAGAACTGGCTTGCATTCAAGTGGTCGCATCAACCGTTGGAAATAGACCCGCCTGATCTGGCCAATTCAACGGTGATGCCTCAGTGGTGGATACGCTTTGCCCACTCAAGTGGGAATTCTCTCTCGAGGAATGCAAACAAGGCGACTTCAAGCCAAGCGCATCAACGCCAGCGCCCTCTTCCACCATAGTACCCACCAAAGCCAAATCCAATCCCCACCGACACAGGATAGGGGTTGTATGCTGGGCCATAGTAAGCCCCATAGGGGTAAGGGTTGACATAGACGGGCTGAGCAGAATACACCGCGGTGGGTGCTTGCAGGAAGTGGGGGCCAGGAACAACACTTTGAGCCGTGTTGACGCCCTCGATGGGCCCAGGAGGCACACCCGCACCCAGGGAAGAAGGTGGGATGGCAGGCAGGGATGCTGACACGGGAGAGATGTCAACACTCAATGTTGGGCCAGGGTCTCTTGCCATTTGTACACTGTACTGCTTGCCTGCGTATTCATAGACCACGTTGTAGTGGGTGACTTGGCTGCTCAGGGTGTACTGAGTACTGCATTGTTGTGCCGTGCCGA
>Ga0114964_10002383_pt1 | contig 13095 bp, 13 predicted proteins | sample C_131016_MF_Meta_FD_92638 | JGI IMG/M metagenome (GOLD analysis project Ga0114964, IMG submission 92638) | Freshwater microbial communities from Lake Croche, Canada to study carbon cycling - C_131016_MF_MetaG | ecosystem: Environmental > Aquatic > Freshwater > Lake | place: Lake Croche, Canada... | reverse complement strand
GAAGCACTGGGGATAGCGGAAGCACTGGGGATAGCGGAAGCACTGGGGATAGCGGAAGCACTGGGGATAGAGGAGTAGGCAGATGTGTGGGATTGTTGGATACACCGGAAAAGCGTTAGCGCTCGCACCAGTACTTGAAGGACTTCGTCGGCTAGAGTATCGAGGCTACGATTCTGCGGGCATCGCCCTAGTCGTACAAGCTGGAGCTCCACTCTGGATTGAAAAGCGCGCAGGAAAATTAGCAAATTTAGAAGATTCATTGGGTGATGAAACTCCGCTTGCGTATTGCGGTATTGGTCATACTCGCTGGGCAACTCACGGCGGACCGACGGATATCAATGCCCATCCTCATCTCGATAATGACGGAAAATTGGCACTTATCCATAACGGGATTATTGAAAATTATGTGGAGCTGCGAGCATTGCTTGAAGAACGTGGTCACGTATTCACCTCTGAAACAGATACCGAATCAGTTGTTCATCTATTGAGCGATGCCCGCAAGGAGAACGACGGCGATCTAGCAGCGGCGATGCGATACGTCTGCTCACAATTACGAGGCTCATTCACCTTGCTCGCGATTCATTCCGAAGAGCCAGATCGCATCGTTGGTGCTAGGCGGAACTCCCCGCTCGTGGTCGGGGTCGGTGAGGGCGAGAATTTCTTGGCATCAGATGTCTCTGCCTTTATCGCTTATACGAAAAAAGCGCTGGAGCTTGGTCAGGATCAGATTGTCGATCTAACTCCAACATCAGTGATCGTTACCGATTCATTAGGTAATGTGGTGACACCACGAGAATATGAAATTTCCTGGGATGCCTCTGCCGCCGAGCGTGGCGGTTTTGAACATTTCATGCTGAAAGAAATCTATGAGCAACCTAAATCGATTGCTGACACGTTGATTGGACGGGTAAAAGGCCTCGACCAGGAGACAATCGCCGGGATCGACCTGACTGGCATTTCGAAAGTAGTGATCATCGCCTGCGGAACCGCTTACCACGCAGGCCTAGTCGGAAAATATGCGATAGAAAAGTGGGCGAATGTCGCTGTGGATGTTGAACTCGCTTCTGAATATCGCTATCGCGAACCCGCGGTCGACTCCTCAACATTGGTGATTCCGATTTCTCAATCGGGAGAAACGATGGACACCTTAATGGCGCTGCGTTATGCAAAGGAACACGGTGCTCGGGTTTTTTCCGTTTGCAACACCAATGGTTCAACGATTCCACGAGAATCAGATGCAGTTCTTTATACCCATGCTGGTCCAGAGATCGCAGTTGCATCCACCAAGGCTTTTACCGCGCAGTTAATCGCGATGTATCTGATTGGACTTCATCTGGGGCGAACCAGGGGAGTCATGGATGATGAAACCGTTGCCTTTATTGGCGAAGAAATTGCAGCCCTACCGGCAAAAGTAGAGCAGGTATTGGAGACGGTGGAGCCGTTACGAGCTTTGACTCGCGAATTTTCTCACGCTACCTCGATGCTCTTTCTTGGTAGAAACGTTGGTTACCCAACAGCTCTAGAAGGCGCGCTTAAATTGAAGGAGCTTGCCTATATGCATGCCGAGGGATTTGCTGCCGGAGAACTTAAACACGGCCCTATCGCTCTCATTGACCAAGGAACTCCCGTCATAGCTGTCATGCCGCCATCCGATTCGCCTCTCTATGAAAAAATGGCGAGCAATGTACAAGAGGTTAAAGCGCGTGGTGCGATTGTGATCGCGATTGGGGATTCCGAATTGGAGAGCGCGAACCACACCATTCGAATTCCCGCGTCGCACGAATATTTGCAACCAGTGCTCGCGGTCGTCCCACTTCAGGTAATTGCCTATGAAATGGCAATTGCCCGTGGAAATGATGTAGATCAACCACGCAATTTGGCTAAATCAGTGACGGTCGAATGAAATGATGTGGCGGGCCATGGATCGCGAACGTCGCGATGAGCGCAACCGGGCCCTAGGTATTTCATTACTCATATTTCTTAGTTTCGTTCTGGTGACCCAGCAAGTACTTTCTCAGGGTTACTTATATCGATTAGACCATACGATTAAAGCGTTCAGGCATCACACTTTTCGTGGCATCTCAAGCCACATTTTGTTGGCTTTGGATGATTTGGGTCTGAGATGGGTGAGCGCTCTATCACTTGGGCTCGTGGCAATCTGGCTCGCCTACAGATTTAGATCGTGGCGACCTATCAACCTCGCGGTACTCACTGTATTGGCGCTCAATGGTGCGGTGGGAGTGTCGAAAATTCTCTTTGGTCGAACCAAACCCCGGTTACATGTGGATCTTCTCCATAACCAATTTCTAGGTGCATACCCCAGCGGACATTCATCTAACGCGATGTTGACCTACGGAATGTTGGCCTATTTGCTTCATAGGTACACCAGAGCCTGGGGATTAACGCTCTGGCAATTGGAAGGGGTAGTTGGAATAATCACGACCGTGGTCTGCTTGGTCTCTCTGATTCGCGATACCCATTGGTTTAGCGATTTACTCGGTGGTGTTTTGCTTGGTGCCTCCATTCTGCTCTTTTTTATATCGATTGACCGCGGGTGGCCTTCGAAACGACAGCCATCGTGATAGCCGGAATCGGTATCGATGTCGTGGAGATTTCACGTTTCAAAGAATCTATCGAGCGTACCCCTGCCATGAAGGAAAAAATTTTTACTAAGCAGGAAGCTCTGCTGTCACTTCCCTCGCTCGCCGCACGGTTCGCTGCGAAAGAGGCTCTGGTAAAGGCGCTTGACGCAAGAAATATTTTTCACTGGCACGACGCTGAGGTTATCAATGAAGAATCTGGCAAACCCAGATTCATCTTCAGTGGAACTCTGGCAACTCGATTAGATGGTTTTCGAGTTCATCTGACCATTTCCCATGACGCAGGGATTGCATCGGCCATGGTCATTATCGAGGAAAATTAATATGAGAGCTTTTGCCTTCGTCGATCTTGATGCAATCTCTGACAATATTGCGGCAATTAAAGAACTTACCTCAGCCAAAATATTGGCAGTGGTGAAAGCGGATGCTTATGGGCATGGGCTCGTTCCCGTCGGTTTGTGCGCGATTGAATCTGGCGCCGAGTGGCTCGGTGTTGCACTGTTAGAAGAAGCGCTTGAACTCCGTGCCGCTGGAATTACTGCGCCGATTATTGCTTGGCTGACTCCACCTGGCGAAGATTTTGAGTCAGCTATCAGTTCGGAGATCGATCTCTCGGTCTCCTCGATTGCGCTCTTTTCCGAAATTCTTGAGTGGGGAAGTCGATTATCGATCAAGCCAAGGATTCATATTGAAATTGATACTGGTATGCGTCGAGGTGGAGTTCTTGATGAGTGGGATGAATTTTTGCAGTTCGCGATAGAACATAAAGATAGGTATGAGTTCATCGGATTTTGGTCTCACTTCGCCCGTGCGGATGAACCAGACTCCGAATTCAATGAAGCGCAACGTCTCGAGTTTGAAAGAGCACTCTCTCAGGTGAGAGAGTGTGGATTGAGACCCGAGATTGTTCATCTCTCTAACTCGGCGGCGACGCTGGCAGACCCAGAAGCCCACCACCAGATGATTCGACTAGGTATCGCGATGTATGGCTTGAGTCCCGATCTTTTAACCATGGGTCCGGTTAGAGATTTTCAGCTCCGACCAGCGATGACGGTGCGCGCTCAACTGATATTGGTTAAGGCGGCGCGGGCGGGTGATGCGGTGGGATATGGCGGAACCGCAATTTTGCCCCGTGATACGAGGCTGGGAGTCGTGGTCATGGGATATTCTGATGGATTACCGAGGAATACATCATCTGGCGCAGGAGTGACACATGGTGATACCCGCGCCCCACTTGTGGGACGGATTTCGATGGATCAGTGTGTTGTCGATCTAGGTGCTGATTCCCTTGCGGAGCCGGGTGACTATGTCACTGTCTTTGGTAGCGATGGATATTCGATCGATGAATGGGCGAAAGCTTCGGGGACAATTAATTATGAAATAGTCACGCGAATTGCCACGCGTGTGCCTAGACTCTACTCGGAGTTTCGAGCTGGTGATCTGAGATAGTTCTGCCCTAAAGAGAGGTGTTTGTGACCCCATCGAGTGCACCGAGTGCACCGCGTGCGCCGAGTACAACCGGCACCGCCATGCGCCTTTCTGATCTCACGGTGAGATTTGGCGGCTTAACCGCGCTATCTGGAATCTCGCTAGGAGTAGAGCCCGGGGAAGTTGTGGGAATCATCGGACCCAACGGTGCGGGAAAAACTACCCTTTTTAACGTGTTAAGCGGCATAACCAAACCCGAGAGTGGAACCTTATATCTCGGTGGTCAGGAGCGTGCCTGGCCCAAAAGTCACGAATTACCAAAGCTTGGAATTGCTCGCACTCTCCAAGGAGTTGGTCTCTTTGAAGAGTTGACCGTGCTTGAAAATGTGATGGTGGGGAGAAGCGGCGTATCTCGACCGAATTTTTTTTCATCGCTCTTGGGAAGTGATGGTAAGTACGAAGCTGCTAGGAGAGAAGAGGCGCTTAACGTCATTGAAATGTTGGAGATTTCGGAATATTCCGGCCGTATCACTAGCTCCCTCCCGTATCCAATCTCTAAACGGGTCGCAATAGCGCGGGCCTTGGTTGCACGTCCTCAGATTTTATTGCTCGACGAGCCAGCGGGTGGGCTTGGTAGTGAAGATATTGAATGGCTCAATCGATTGATCTTCGAGTTAAAGAAAGAGATGTCAATACTCTTGGTCGAACATCATATGGATGTGATCATGAACGTTTGTGACCGAGTGTATGTACTCAATTTTGGTTCGCTTATCGCATCGGGCACACCTACTGAAGTCCGTAATAATCAGGATGTCATTGATGCCTATTTAGGGCTTGGATCTGAGCAATGAGCGCTGGCTTGAGTGTTAAAGATTTGTCGGTGAGCCATGGGGCGATCAAGGCGATTTATGAACTCTCCTTTGAGGTTGCGCCGGGCGAGCTCGTCGCACTCATCGGAGCAAATGGTGCCGGTAAAACCACCCTACTCCGGGCGCTCAGCGGACTTTTGGCGGTACAAGCTGGGAGCGCGAGCTGGTCTGGTAATTCACTATTGAAGAAGAAGCCGGAAGAGTTAGTTCGATCTGGAATCGTTCATGTATCTGAAGGTAAATCGGTAATCCCAGAGCTAACAGTTCAAGAAAATTTGGCGATTGGCGGTCTCTGGCGAAGAGATAAAGCCGATGTCAGGCGAGCCACAAAAGAATCGTTAGAACTTTTTCCTGCACTTCAATCGAGATCGAATCAACGGGCGGATACTCTTTCGGGTGGAGAGAGGCAGATGTTGGCGATTGCACGCGCGCTTATCTCTCGTCCAGAACTTCTGCTGCTGGATGAACCCTCTCTAGGTTTGGCGCCACTAATCATTGAGCAAATTTTTGAGAGCCTCAAGCAGTTGAAAGCTGAACGGGGGTTGACGATTCTCTTGGTTGAACAGAACGCCATGAGTGCACTAAAAATTGCCGATCGAGGGTTGATCCTCAACCTGGGAAGATTAGTTGGCAGTGGAACCCCGACGGAGCTCATCCATGACCCTCAACTACGAAGCGCATACCTGGGATTCTGATGATTGTTAATACTCTCTTAATTGGTGCAAGTAGTGGAGCGATCTACGCCTTAATGGCGCTCGCCTTAGTTTTGGTGTGGCGCTCAACCCGGGTGGTGAATTTTGCCCAAGCGGGCCAGGCTGTTCTCTCGACCTATATCGGGTATGAAGCAATGAACGTGACCCACAGCTATTGGATATCGGTGCCGATCGCTATCGCCTTTGGCGCACTTATTGGCGCATTGGTGGATATTCTTTTTATGAGGGTACTAGCCGGCAGAGTACAACGTGGTCCAATCGCCGAGGTCGCCCCTGTGATCGCAACTCTTGGTTTGCTTGGGCTGATTCAAAGCGTGATTGGATTGATCTGGGGCAATGCCTTTGTTCAATATACCTCACCACTTTCTGGAAAAGGTTTCACAATTGGAAACGAGACAGTTCCATTTTCACCGCAGAACGCTCTTATTGTCGCCGCGGCGGCCGTCGTCATGGGCGCATTTGCGCTCGTCTTCACCTTCACAGATCTAGGTTTGGCGCTACGTGCTGCTTCTTTTCAACCAGAAATCGCTCGGCTTGCTGGCATCAAAGTTGATCGTATTCGTACTATTGGTTGGGCTTTTGCAGGTGCAGCAGGTGCAGTAGCGGGGGTAGTCATTACGCCGACTTCTTCCCTCTACCCAAATTCGCTGGACCTGTTCTTTGTCTCTGGCTTTGTCGCCGCCGTTATTGGCGGGTTGGAAAGTTTGGTTGGTGCGGTAGTTGGCGGAGTTGTCCTGGGAATCGGATTTGCCTTTATTCTCCAGTACATCGGTTCATCAGTAACTTTTTTGGCAGCCTTCATTATTCTGATGATCGTCCAGCTAGTTAGACCTCATGGCCTCTTTGGGCATAAAGCGAGCCGTCATGCGTAAATTTATTTCTTCATTCATTCAAGGTACTCGACCATTCCAACGCGTCCGAACTCTCCGACCAATTCAGCGGGCGCTCATATTGACGATTTTTGGCCTAGTTTTATTGGTCGCCAGCAATTATGTGGGAGAACTTCAGGCCTATCAAGGCGCACAAGTGGCTGTCTATATCGTTGCAATTTCATCCATCATCGTACTCACGGGATACTCTGGGCAAATTTCGTTGGGGCATGGCGCACTGATGGCCATTGGTGGATACGGGACCGCGCTCTCTTTCACAGAATGGAATTTTCCGTGGCCGATGGCAATAATTTTTGGTGTCGTGGTCGGTACGATCTTTGGAGCTATCTTGGGGATTGCTTCGGCTCGACTACAAGGACCATATCTTGCGGGAACAACGTTGGCTTTGGCGGTTGGGCTTCCTAGCGTTGCGGATCAATTCAAAATTCTGGGGGGCGAACAAGGCCTCGGCTTCGATATTGGCGACCCACCGGCTTGGTTACAGCGGTTGGCCGGCGGAAATTTCACCCAATATCAATGGTTTTTTTGGCTGACCGCGATTGCCGCTCTTTTCATTTTTTGGGCGACTACGAATGTACTTCAGAGTAGCTTTGGTAGAAATTGGCGAGCAGTGAGGAACAATCCGACAGCTGCTAGTTTGGCGGGGATCAATGTCCCGCGTTGGAAAATACTTGCTTTTACCGTCAGCGCCTGCCTCGCAAGCCTATCTGGTGCGCTTTTGGCCTTACTCTTGGGTTTAGTCACCCCCACGGCCTTCCCGCTCTCCCTTTCTTTCTTGCTCATTACCGGTGCCGTTGTTGCCGGACTTGGCAGGCTCGGGGGTAGCATTCTCGGATCAGTAATACTGGTCTCCATACCGGAGCTCTCGGGTGCGTTGGCAACGCATTTTGGGGATTCGCAAAAATTGACCGCGAATTTACCGGGGATCGTCTCTAGTCTGATGTTGATCATCGTGGTGATCTTTGCCCCGAATGGATTAAGCCAGATTAAGTTGGGACGAAAGCCCGGGTAAGCGCGTACCCTTCTCACCATGTTCCAAATGTTCTAAATGCAGCATAAGCACTAACTGCACTAACTGCACTACTGCACCAAATGTACCTCCATTCACCCTCATGAAAGGAAGACCATGCTTGATCATCGACGCAAGAGGCGAGGAGTTCTGGCTACCGTTGCTACCATAGCAATCGCAGCTTCAGCCCTGGCCTTCGGTACTGTTCCGGCAGACGCCATGAGCATTCATATGCAAGACGGCGTTAGCGCAACAACGATTAAACTCGGAATTACCGTTCCTCTTACCGGCGCAGCAGCGCCAGGTTATAACAAAGTTCCTTATGCAATGCAGGCATATTTCAATTATGTCAACGACAATGGTGGTGTCTACGGACGCAAAATATCTTTGGTTATTAAAGACGATGGCTACAACCCAGTTCTTGCTAAATCGGTAACTAATGATCTAATTCTCAAAGATAAGGTCTTTGCCCTCGTCGGTTCTCTAGGAACGGCTAACACTGAGGCTACGACAAAATTTGTCAATGATCATGGTGTGCCTCGTCTCTTTGTGAATACTGGATTTAGTGGTTTTGTTAACGCTGCCAAGTACCCAACAACGTATGCACTTCTGCCTTCCTATGTTATGGAGGCAAAGATTATGAGCCAGTACATCAAAGATAATTTTGCTGGTAAGTCTGTAGCGATTATTTATCAAGATGACGATTTTGGTGCGGATGCACTCAAAGGATTCGCAACTGCTGGAACTACCTTCGTTGCAAAAATTCCTTATGCAAGCGGATCTCAGGCGGATCCTACGGTTGTCGGCAAGTGGATTGCTGGCTTAGCTGCTGCAAAACCTGACGTAACTATCATGTTCGGCGTCTCCTCTGCAACGGCAGCGGCGCTTGGCGGCTCCTATAAAGCTGGATTCAAAACGCAATGGATTCTCGGCTCCGTTGGTGGCGATGGTACAACTATCGCAGCTGTCGCTGGCGCATCCGCTGTCGGACTTCTCTATGGTTCGATTGGCGCTTCGTTCTTGCCATCACCTACGGATAGCACCGATGAATATGTGGCCCAATTCCAGGCCATTAACGCCAAATATAATGCCGGAGCGGTTTTTGATAACAACGTATTGGTGGCAATGAATACCGCCATGATCACAGTTGAAGCACTTCGTGCCGCTGGTCCCAATCCAACGAGAGCTTCGTTGCTCAAAGCAATGGCCACCAAGGGAGCGACCTTTGCATCGGCTGGCTTTGCGCCACTTGGCTATAGTGCTACAAGTCGTATTGGGTATAACGGATACTGGTTTGGCGTCTATGGTCCAGCAGGATCGATGAAGCCAGTTTCTGGTGCTTACACACTCTATACAACCGATTCAGGTACGGGCGCAGTTGTGAAGACAACCAGCAAGCGACCTGCAATGCCAGCGAAGGGATTGCCAAATAACTCATGAAAATTACAACAATCACAACAGGAAGAAAGTTCCGCGCTCTTGCAGCTGCAGCTGCACTCATCAGCGCAACTTTTATCGCCATACCTTCGATTGCCTCTGCAGCTCCACAATGTGACGGAAAGTTCCCGGTACAGACGTGTGGTGGTGCGACGAGTGATGGTGCACCATATGGAATCAAAGTACCCGCGAATTTCAACGGTACTGTCTATCTCTGGTCCCATGGTTATCGGTACAACGTCGATATTCCGGCCGCTATCCCACTCATCGGTGGCTATAAGATTACGAATACACCCGAACCTGGACCGATTATTGGTTCAGATACCTCTGTCATCAGTTACCTGTTAAGCAAGGGCTTTGCTGTGATGGGATCTGGATTTGCTCGTCAAGGATGGAATGCAGATTCTGGCGTCGCCACCGACGTGGAATTGATTAATACATTCAAAACTCAATTCCCAACCACATCACATGTCATCGCTTGGGGAAATTCTTTGGGTGGATTCATCACACAAACTTTGGCAGAGAAAAATCCGTCATTGATCTCTGCGGCAGCTCCATTGTGCGTTGCTACTCCAACTGTTGAAGCAGAATTACAGATGGCGGGTGACTTCTTATGGGGCCTCAAAACCTACTTTGACCCAACAATCAAAGGTGGAAATTACTCTGCCGGCGCCGCTGGCTACGGTGAAGCCATGGCAGATCTTGGAAAAGTCTTCACCATCATGGGCAAACTACAGGCAGGCATGGCCTCCGGTGCTTGGCCTGATACCGCACCAGCAGCAATTCATGCCTCGGGTCTAGATGCTGTCCCAAGTCGATCAGCGTTGTTGCTCGTGGGCTTGATGGCTGGCGTTCCTACTCAAAGTGCACATTTTGATGGAACGACTGGCCCGGGTTCAGCAAACAGTTCTGCCTACACCAGCTTTGCGGCTGCGGCTAGCCCAGCGCTGGCAATTCTAGAAAACGGAACAACGGCTGCTGCATTGGCGGTTTTGGCTACCTACGATGTAGAACAACAGGCTGGCGGAACCGTCTTTGATAATACAAAGACCGACTACGCGGCACGTGTTGCAACCGAAACGACTGTTTTTAATGCTGCCCTCAGTGGTGCAGCGGCAACTCAAGGATTGTTGGCATATCTCGCCCGTGCTCCAAGGGCTACCGCTAGCGAGAGTTCGCTGGCAAAGATGCGCTCGCTTGCACAATGGACCGGCAAAATCAATATGCCTACCATCGCAATGACGGGTGTTGCTGATCCTGTTACTCCTGCCGGCGATCTTACTTATCTAGCTCAGCAGTACCTCAAACAATGGCAGGCTGGACACAGCACTACTACCCGTACTGGTCCAAATCTGATCACGATCTTGGGACAGACTCCTGCGCATTACACAACGTTTGATGCTTCCGGAAGTCCAATTACTTCCACTCCGGCAGCAAACGGCACCAACCACTGCAACTTCACGGCAAAGCAATATATTGCCGTTGCAGATATGTTGGCTTATGCCTCAAAAAATGGAACGAATCTTTCTGGCGGACCGTTACTGACGGCCGTGAGAAAGATGGGAGGGTCAACTTCTGACAAGAAGTCACTACCAACCCTGCCCAAGTTCTATGTAACTGATTAAACACAGTGAAGTAATCTAGAAAAACAAAAGCGCCTCGTGAATTTTCACGAGGCGCTTTTGTTTCTCGTTTCTACTAATCTTCTTTCATGCTCACTAGCAGCTTCATCATCCGTTCCGCTTTAGAGATGGAAGAGCTGGGTAGTCGAATTGGTGTAAAGCTGAAAATTGGCGAGCTAGTTTTGCTCAACGGCGAATTGGGCGCTGGAAAAACAACCCTTACTCGCGGAATTGGCCTAGCGTTAGGAGCAACCGAGGTCAGCTCGCCTACTTTTGTGATTTCACGAAGGTATTCAGGAGTTATTCCCTTGGTTCATGTTGATGCTTATCGGTTATTGGGTAATGAATTGGCGCTCTTCGATGATTTGGATCTCGAGTCATTGATTCCCCATTCGATCACGGTAATCGAATGGGGTGCTGGTTTGATAGATCGTCTGGGATTGGCTTATGTCACGGTCGATATTGACTTTGGCGACGATGCAGACGAGAGGCTTGTCAAAATTACGGGGTTATCTTTGTGAGCACATTATTAGCGATCGATACCTCTACGGACCGAACGACCGTAGGAATCGTCACCAATGGAGTGGTTATCATCGAACGAAATCATGATGATCCAATTGCTCATGGAGAAGTTCTACCCGTACTCGTCTGGGAGTTGTTGCAGGTGGAACCAGCCATTGATGCGGTAGCGATAGCGATGGGTCCGGGTCCATTCACCGGACTTCGGGTAGGAATTGCATTCGGGCAAGCCTTTGCCCTGGCTAGAGGAATTCCATGGATTGGAGTGTCGACCTTAGCTGCCATGGCGACTATGCATCTGGATTCAGAAGAATTTATCGTAGCCATTGATGCACGAAGGAGAGAGTTTTTTTGCAGTCACTACATGGCTGGTTCGCCGGTAACTCCTACACGGACGCTGCAACGAGAAGAGCTAGCGGAGTTAAAAATTCCTACATTTTTTGAAGCCCCTACCGCGTTGGCGATCGCACAGATTGCCGCAACGTGTGAATCAGTAGTTCAACCTATCTATATCCGTAAACCAGATGCATATCCGGCTCCCAAGGGTGTCATTTTTAGATCGTGGACCCAGATGGATTTAATCACGATTTATGCTCTAGAAGGCCTCGTTTATCCTGATGACCCGTGGTCAATCGAGCAGTTCAAGGAAGAGTTTAAAAGCGATGGCCGAATGTATCTGGTCGCCGAATTCGAGGGGAAGATCATTGGATATGCGGGAGTCATGCTCGCCGGGGATGTTAGCGACATTCTGACGTTAACCGTGCACCCAGAGCATCGTCGCAAGGGAGTCGCACGAGAGTTATTGAGGCGGATGATGGATTGGTCCCGCAATCAGAAAGTTGATGCGGTCATGCTAGAGATGCGCGTGGGTAATGTAGAAGCCGAACCACTGTATCGAGCACATGGCTTTAGAAAAATATCTGAGCGTAAGGATTATTACGGCCCTGGCCTGACCGCGGTCGTGATGCGAAAGGATCTGCGATGACCATCAGCAGTGAACCTTTAGTTTTGGGTATCGAAACTTCTTGTGATGAAACCGCAGTAGGGATAGTTATGGGCCGACGACTTCTCGCGAATGTTATTTCTTCTAGCGTTGAAGAGCATGCGCGATTTGGTGGCGTCGTGCTTGAAATTGCTAGCCGCGCCCACTTAGAGGCAATGCCCTCGGTGATTAATCAAGCGTTAGAAATCGCAGGAGTGAGCTTGAATGATATTGATGCGATTGGCGTCACTGCTGGCCCGGGCCTTATCGGCGCTTTATTAGTTGGGACAAGTGCCGCGTCAGGCTTAGCTATCGCCCTGAATAAACCGCTATATGGCGTCAATCATCTGACTTCGCATTTGGCAGTAGATCTCCTTGAAAGCTCGCATCAGATCCAACCCGCGATTGGATTACTGGTGAGCGGTGGACACAGTTCAATTATCCAAGTCAATGATTTCACAGACGATCTGATTTTGATGGGTGCCACGATTGATGATGCGGCCGGCGAAGCGTTTGACAAGATCGCAAGATTGCTCGAGCTAGATTTTCCGGGCGGTCCGCAGATTGATCGATTGGCCGCTACCGGCGATGCCGGAGCCATCCAGTTTCCACGGGGGCTGCAGAGCTCGGATTACAACTTCTCTTTTAGTGGCCTAAAGACAGCTGTTTCCAGATACCTAAAAGAGACCCCCGCTGCAATACGAGCGGATGTCGCTGCCTCTTTTCAGGAGGCGGTTGTGGATGTGCTCTTGTCGAAGGCGCTCGCTGCATGCCGGGCGACCGGAATTCAACGCTTGATTATCGCCGGGGGAGTTGCGGCAAATTCCAGATTACGTGCAGTAGCCACCGAGCGCTGCCAGAGGGCGGGAGTCGAACTTCGGGTGCCGCCGGCTCAGCTCTGTACCGATAACGGCGCAATGGTCGCAGCGATGACCTCACTAGCCGTATCGGCGGGTGCCTCGCCATCAAAAGTTGGCCTTGAAGCTCGTTCTACCTCCCCTGTGAATCAGCCGATCTGGTCATAAT
>Ga0114964_10002382_pt1 | contig 13095 bp, 8 predicted proteins | sample C_131016_MF_Meta_FD_92638 | JGI IMG/M metagenome (GOLD analysis project Ga0114964, IMG submission 92638) | Freshwater microbial communities from Lake Croche, Canada to study carbon cycling - C_131016_MF_MetaG | ecosystem: Environmental > Aquatic > Freshwater > Lake | place: Lake Croche, Canada... | reverse complement strand
TGAACCATGACAGGCAGAAGCACAAGCCTAGCCCAGCCGGTGTTGATACACGGGTGTGCTGGTCCGCAGGGTGTTTTGTGTTCTGGGACCAATCAAACTTGTCTAAGCTAGGAACCTTATTTGACCAGTACGGATATATTCCCGGTGATATGATTCCGGGAGAACTTGTAGAAGTATAGTGAAAAAACCCCCAGCTTTCACTGGGGGTTCATTGAGAACTTACAGTATCAGTTATTAATAGATACCCTTAACGAGTTTCTTAAAATCAAAGCTTTCATTCAAGGAAGAACGAACATCGTCCTCAACTTCCTTGGAAGGAAATTTTACTTCTGCATTCTCCTGACGGCGAACCTTCTTCTCTCCCATTCCACTCGTGCTCATGCTGGCAGGAGGAACTTCACCCATGGGCATCTTCTGACCCATGATTTCAGGAATGTTAGCAAAGTCTTCAAGACCACCCTCATCAGAATCGCTCAAAGCATTGTCAAGGATACCTTGGTTCTGGTAGAAGTCTTCTCCATCGGCACCAGCATCATCGGACTCGCTAAGCTGGGACTCTAGCCACTGGCGATAAGCCTTTGCACGTTGGGCTTTCTTAGCCTCAGCAACAACGGTAGCATGACCAGTCTTTCCACCCTTATGCTTCTTATCGGGCTCGTAGGGTGACTCAGAAATGGTTGGTGTGTACTGGTTACCAGAAGCCGCACGGTCAACAACCGCAAAACTCTTGTCACCAACAACAGAAGACATATCCAGACCAGTTTCGCCCTGCTTGCCAATAACGTACTTACCAGTGAAAAGTTCCTGAAGAGCCTTCTCAGCTTTGCGCTTCATCTCTACATAGTACTTAACAGCTTTCTTCTTCTGATCTTCTTTGACAGACTTAAGAGCCTTGTTGATGATACTGTCGTAATCAACACTCTTGCCACGGGCAGACTTGCGGGATTCCATCTTCTTGTCCATGTCTTCCATGTCTCCACCTTCCATACCATCGTCTGACATATCAGCATAATCCTCAGCACCGTCAAGGTCGGCTTCGCCTTCCCCTTCTTCTTCGTCGGCAAACGTAATATCGTATTCCTGTCCGCCGATAACAAGCTTGGCATCCCCAGCCTGTACGGCTTGGTCCAAGTCACCAGAGCCTTCGCCCATGTCCATATCGTCGCCCATGTCCATGTCATCACTCATGTCCATATCGTCGGGTGAGGTGCTGAAGTCTTCGTCCTGACCACCCATGTTGTCAAAATCTTCGTCATTACCGTAGTCTTCCTCTTGAAGAGGTTTGGACTTCACTACTTTCTTTTCAGTTTTTGCGTGAGCTTTGACACCGGGGCTAGTGGCTCCCATACTGTCATAGTTACCTGCACCCTGCTTGGCATAGCCAGAGGAATGCTCTTTATCAGCCATAATAGGCTTGCGTCCGACACCGTCTTCGCCGGGACCGAAACTTCCGCTGTAAGCTTCATTCAAACGTGAAGCCTTCTTCTCGATGGGCAATTCGCCCTCTTCCTGCCACCACTTAAGTGGGCGGTTCTTTTCTTTGAAACCCATAATAAATCCTCCGATTTGGGTATTGTTATAAATACCGCTTTACTTTCGGACGTTGAAGACTTTGTTGTGGTTCCCATATAGGGTCACAGTCCTCTCAACCAGCCCCCATATATTTAAGGCGGTTTTTTTGTGTCATTTGGTCGCCAGTAAATGCGATTGCTTATAATTAGTACAGTGTATTTTTTACAGTCGCACTCATTATCAATGAGCAGTGAACCTGATATATCCAGTGTAGACCTAGATTTCCTTACTAAAAACCCAACTATTATCACAGACCTATTGCAAGGTGACCATTTACTATATGATAAATACCTCAAGGGAATAAGCCTTGACAAGGTGCAATTAGCACTAAACATGATTCTAAAAGACCCCAATTTGAGCGAGGGTCGTAAGTCTTCCCTACTTACAGAATCGTGGCGTATTAACTATAAAACTAAGCCACCTACCCCCGAAGAGTTTTTAACCCGTAAGTATTTAGGTGATATGGCAGACAGTATCTACCCTAGAATAAGAACTTGTTTTTTGGATTTTTTTGATGATACTAAACCATATAGGAACGCAGTTCTGTATCCGCACATTGCGTGGGGAAAATCTACACTTACCGTTTTGATAAACTTATATATAACCGTTCATGTAGCACTTATGAGAGATGCTAAAAAACAATTTGGATTAGCACCTTCTTCAGTTCTAAACTTTGTACTTTGTTCATACAACTTGACTAAAGCTCAAGAAATCCTTTTGGAACCCTTCATTAATATTTTAGAACGGTCAGAGTTCTTTATAAAAGTAAGAACTAAAGAGGATATGATAAAGAGGGAGATGGAATACAAAACCATGTCCGACATTAAAGAATTATACTGGACTACAGCAAGCCGTAATGGTGCATCTGCTTTGCAATTCTCAAATAACCTTCATTATAAACTAGCGTCCAGCCCATCAGCAATTTTAGGTTTGACTATTGTATGTGGTTCTCTTACAGAACTTGCTTTTTTTAGAGAATCTGGCAAGAGTGACGAATACATTATGAGATTTTTCAACGATATGAAGAACCGTGTTGAATCTCGTATGAAGGGTAACTTTTGGGGTCGTACAGTCCTTGACTCCTCCCCTAATGACTTAGAATCTCCAGTAGATAAGTATGCTATGTTTGATGCTCAAAGGGATGCAAAAAACTATGTTGTGAAAGGTTCACGATGGAAATGGTTGCCTGAGGATTTTAGAGACTTAGATGATACTTTCCCCGTATTCACTGGGGGGTCTGGTAAGCCACCACGTATTCTAGAGTCATCCGAAGGATTCAATGCTGATGAAATAATATTTGTTCCACGGCATACACTTGAAGAAACAGATGGAATGTACCAAATCTTCCATGATGACCTAAGAAAAGCTCTCAAAGACATTGCAGGTATACCTCAAGGTGCCATGGACAAGTTGTTCTATGACTATGATAAGATTGAAAACTGTTTTGTTCCTGCGTTGAAGAATATATATTTTGCTATTAAGGCAGATGCCAAGCAGAGCCCTTACAGATTGGTTTGGGACCAAGTTAAGGATGACCTGTTCGTTAAGACGGCTAATGGGTATAGGTTCTACTACAAGCCTTCTATACCCCGTGTGTTCCATATTGACCAGTCGGTGGCAAGTGACCTTACGGCTATTGCTTTCGTGCATGTAGAGAAGAAACAGCTTCCTCCTGATGCAAAAATAGATTTGACAAGAGACCTTATTTATGTGGTGGACTTCGTAGTTCCTATTTCTCCTTTAGGTGGGCGCATAAACTTAGACTCTATCAAAGAGTTTATCTCTGATGTCTATTCTCAGGGCGGTGTACCTATCGTTAAAGGTTCTTTTGATACCTACCAGTCAGAGGCATCTTTGCAGTACCTACAGAGGCTTGGCATTGAGATGGAGCATGTCTCTGTGGACGAGACACTTGACCCCTACATGTTCATGGCACAGCTAATTGAGCAGGGGAGCCTAAAAATTGGTAGAAACATCTTCTTCAAGAATAACCTCAAGAGCCTTCGTATTACTCAGAGGAAGCAGTCACAGACTTTGAAGATAGACCACACTATGGGGGATATAGTAGACCCAAATGGTGCAGACTATAACTGGGATACAAGTCTTCTAGGAATCAACGGCAAGGACGTTTCTGACGCTATAGCGGGTGCTCTATATTTAGCCAAGTTGCATCTGGCAAACGATGGTCGTAGCCTAACACAAATTTTTAGAGAAGACGAGGTTGTTCTCAATCCATTTCAAATAAAAAACAAGACCTATGAGCTTATGGCTCAGATGGGTCTTGGTATTAGCAAATAAAAAGCCCCCGGTTAGGGGGGCTGATTTTACAGGTTGCTGATTACTTCTTTCAGTCTTTTCAGAAGCTTGGGAATGTTAGACTTTCCTGACCAATACAAGCTGTTTTCGAAAGATGTGTACAGGCTGTGCTTTTCGGTAAGGCCGTAGTACGGGTGGGGCTGAGCACTAAGCAAGCCAGAATGTTCTTTCATGAGATTTTTAACCTCAGCCACCTGTTCCTTGAATCGTTCTAAAGCACGTTCCTTGGCAATCTTAGCCTTGATTGCGTCTGCAATCTTAATCAGACCTTCGTCGCCAGACCTCAAAACGCAGTCGGAACCTACATGGAAGGTTTTTCCGTCAGCCGAATTGAGCCAGAAGCGGTAGTGAAGGTTGTGACCGCAGTACTGGCAGGTTCCCTTTAGGTCATCGTAGTAAGTGAACTTGTAGGGTGCCTTGCCAAGACCTGAAGCCTCAAACATGTGGACTTCCTTGCCAATCAGGCTGGCATCGGTGGACTGGGCTTTGTCGTAGCTGGTAAAAGTGACGTTCATTTTATTCTCCTTATTCTCTACACCTAATAGATAAAGACCCAAGGTATTTTTTTCAACCCCCTGCATACTATTTCCCCGCCAATCGAGAAAGAGCATACCGCAAGTTCTCAAGAGCCTGAGAGGGGTTAGACCTTCCGTTCTTATCATACGCAATAAGAACAGTCTTAACCTCTTCAAAGAGTTGCGAAGCTCTTTTTAGGTCATTGGTATTTTCACCGCTGTTATCAAAATCATCCCGAAGTGATGCATTTATCTTTCTGACAATCTTAAGCTCATCAATTTTTCTGTCGTAGTCCTCATTAAGGTTTTTGTACTTCATAGAAACATAGATACACAAGATAATAAGAAAGAAAATACAAAGGGATAACATTCCAAAAATTGATTCCATTTTCAAACTCCTTCAGAACTTACAGTGTAGGCTTTCTTGAGGCGGATAAGGGCACATTCGGCAACCACGTCACGGATAAACTCCATGGTGGTCTTTGCAGACTTAACCTTGGAAGTGATGTTAAACATATCGGTAAGTGTAGTGCCAAACTTGAGCATTCTCAGCAACAGCCAATGGGGAACATTGCGCTCACCGTTCTTTGAGTTCTCAAGGGCAAAGTTATGGCGAACAATCGATAGGTCATTTACACCATAGGCTTCGGTAAGGAATTGCTCCACCCCCCTTTTGTACCAGCCACGAGGAACTTCCACTTCAGTCAAGTCAAAGAACTTGGAAGCCCAGAAAGCAAACTTAGACTTGGGGTCATGAAAGCAAAGCTCTCCGACAAGTACCTTGGAAGCATCTTCCGTAGCGAGAGCTTCCTGAGTGATAATGAACACGCCGTTGCTCTTGGCGGTCTCAAACTTAACTATGAAATGGTCACCGGCATGAATAGGCTTCACATCCCCACTGTAAGTATTGCGGACGGTACCCAAGATGGGGCTGGTGTCACGGAAGGTGACCCCAATAGGGGAAAGTACTGACAAGAAAATCTTTTCCTTGCCAAGAGTTACAGTGTTGTCGTCTTTGTAGGAGTTGCGAGAAACGGGTGCATAACCTTGGTGGGGTCTGGCGGGATAGTATGACATTCTTATCTCCTTCCCTTAAGAGATAAAGAAGTCACCCGTTGTTTTCAACCCCCCATCTTAAAAATATTATGCTCCTAGATACTGTATTACAACCCTAGCACGTCCGTCATAGTTTGAAGAGCCACCGGTATCAAAGGCGGGGAGAGTTAGGCCGGTATAGTAGGGTCTGATATCTATATAATCCCCCACAATCAAACGTACTGACTTGGCACCGCTCATAGTACTAGTTCCCGTAGTAGTGGAGGCGGGTTTATAGGCACATAGTGTAGAGTTAAAGGCACCGTTTTTCCATATGTTAATTGCAATGGTACCTGTACCGGGATTAAAGGTGGTTAGGCTTGTAAACTCAACGTCATAGACACCAGAACTCGTTACAGTAAACTTCCAAACACCTGCACCTGTTGTCACAAGTGATGAAAACTGACCGCTAACACCAGAATCAATTATAGCATCAAAGTTGATTTGAACGCCTGAAGTGGGGTAGGCTGAGGTTGTAGACGCATAGTCTATACGGGGTATGGTTGATACGTAGGTAAAGCCAGCACCTACTGTAAGGGTTCCTGTCACGTTCAAAGAACCATTAACCGTGGAGTTACCAGTAATGACTGCTCCACCAGAAGAGACTGTTAGAAGCCCCGTAGATGTTACTGTACCAGCAGTGGCGGTTCCCGTTACTGCAATACCAGAAGCAAACACACCTGACCCCGTGACGTTGACCCCACCTGCTGTAACCGTTAGACCACCAGAGGATACCGTCAAGGCACCGGATGAAGTCAGGGTTCCTGTTACAGTGCTATTTCCTGTTACAGCATACCCGCCAGCAGTTACTGTCAAACCATCAGTAGAAATTAATCCAGCGGAAGCAAAGAAACCACCAAAGTTAAGGGTTGAGTTATAGCTTGAAAGCGGTAGCCTGACATGGTAGTAGGGTGCTGAGGTGCTGATGGTAATTCCACCAGTTCCAGCAAACAAACCACCATAGGTAGCAGTGCTATCTGAATCTTGAAGTGCCAGTTTAAAATATGAGACAGTTACACTAGAAGTGGATAAAGTATCCCATCTTGTACCAGACAAGGACAAGTAACCAGAAGAGGTGATTCCAAAATTAATTACCGTGGAATAGTCGTATACGGAGCACTGTGTTAGGTTAGAAGAACCTAGACCGGCATTAACACAATTATTGTTATAGGATGCACCTATCCACTGTAAATAGGTGAGTACATCCCACGTTGCTCCACCGTTTTTTGTAAGGGTGACTTCATAGGGTTGGTTTAGGGTGCGGTCAGGAGTAGCAAGAACTAAGGTAACAGAAGGCCACGTTCCTGTGACAGTTACGTTAGTTCCACTATAGTTAACACCATGTTCATCTTTTAAGCTAGCTATTGCTGTTTGAATAACACTGGTTAGCATTATTGATACATTCGTTGAGGACGGTGATTCAGAAATAGGAACAGTAGTAACTAACTCTTGGTTAGGTGTGCCACTACCACCGTTGGTATATCCATTATTGACTGATACAAAAAATGAAGATGAGGCAGAAAATGCACCGGTATATGAGACAGAAGTTGTAGAAATTTGAGAGGCAAAGTAAGTTGCTGAACCAGCAGAATAAGTTACCTTTGAGTTTCCTTTCAAAATAGCATTCACAGCGGTAGCGTTTGTTGTTCCTGAACTGGGAGCCGAGGGAAAACTAACGCTGTCTAGAATAAAGGTTACATACTTGGAGGTTCCTGTTACCACGCTTGAGCCCGAAAGAACTACCCCACTGTCCGTGGAAACCCTCAAGGATTTTCTGTTAATACTTGTATTAAAGGCGTAGCTGGCATATCCGGTAGTGCTACCCGTAAGTACTAAAGGTGAACCACCATATAGTTTGTCGGCAACTTCTGCCAGACCGTAGTAGGTCATGTAACCGGGGGTGTTATCTGCTACTGTGCGATTTAAGTTTTCAATAAGGGATACACGGGTTGTGGTATCTTGAAGTCCAGCACCTAGAAAAAAGAAGTTGTTCTGTACATCCTGACCGCTCATTGATGTGGGTCGAAGGGTTGTGGGGGCAGTTAATGACGCTAAGCTGTTTCCAGCATAGGTAAGGTTTATTCCGTTGCTGGAAACTGAGAAGGGAACTGTAAGATAACCGCTCAGCGTATAGGAAAAATAAGCCATGAACCAAACCCCCGTGATTGTTCCTAATTAGTGGAAATGATGAATTATAAAGTAAACGTCAAATAGGAAATCGGAAGTATAGACTTTATAACGTGTACCCTAGGTCTGATGAGTTCCATACTGGTAACTTTAATCGAACATGCTTTTTGACAGATTCGGTACCTATAGTTCCTAGGTCTTTCAGAAGAAGGCACCCTGACACTGAAGAAGAGGGCCAGATTACATTCAGGGAGTTTATGCTTGACCTGTCCCGAATAGCAACAAGAAGGGTCGTACCATCCTCAGACAAAGGAAGAGAAAACTGACTTAAGAATGCTTGAATGCTGGAAGTATCCGTAAGAGTAACAGAAGAAGGAAACAAGGTGGGCATAAGAGAAGTGGTGGATGGTACAAGAAAGCTATCCCACCCCGCTTGAACCTTATGACTTTTTTCAACACCTTTGATTCTAAGAAAGTCTACCTGATAAAAAGAAGCCAGAGGGTAATTTGTTGTTCCTATGGTAATTTTTTGGTTGGTATATGGGTTGGGATAATAGTCAGATATAGCCGAGGCTACAGGAATAAAGTTGGTTGTTCCACCTGCTGATATAGAGCTTACGGGAGGAAATAATTGTGTTCCCGAAGAACCAAACTTAAAATCAAGCGAAGACAAAACATCCCCTGAACTAAGATTTCCAGAAGAAATATAAACACCTTTTCCTTCACCCTCAAAGTCTACATTAAAGCTTACATTGTCTTTCTTTAGTCTTGGTAAAAAATCCCGTTGGTCTTGGTAGCTTAAAGCCACACGATAGTCTGTTGTAGTGGGTGAACCCCCAGTAAGGCTTCCTATTCGTGCTACTTTATGATTAAGAAAGGATGCTACTACAAGCTGGTGTGTGTTGGTTCCATCTGTTGCTTTCGCAGTTGCTAAGTCTGCATCTGTTTTTAAATAAAAGTCAAGGTAATTAACTGATGAACCTACTGTATAATTAGCAATTACATGCCACCCCGTGCTAGTACTCTCTGCAATTGCATTAGCTACTGTTGGTCCAATAAATGTTGCAGAACTTCCAAGAACTATTTTTACAATGGTATCCCTTGAGAGTCCTGCTGGGTCAGAAGTAGTTCTCCAAAAGGTAAAGGTTGTTCCTTTTGGTATTGTTACCGACAGGTTGGAGTTAGAAACTACTACGGTCGTTCCGCTTGCATTTGACACACCAATCGGAACTGTTTCAAACAGAAGCATATTTCCTAGAATAGAGGATAGCTGTTGACTGTAGAGAAAGCTAATCTGCTGGTTTCCGTTGTCTGTAAGTGCCATGGTTAATTAGTCCTTGTTATATGTCTTAGGTCTTTACGAATAGGTTGTAGGATGTATGGTATTGAGATGCGTCATATATAATTGGCGGAAAAGTAGCATAAGCAAGTAGAGTATCGTCAGCATCAAACAGACCCAGTTCTGTTATAGCAAGTTTGTTGATAGAATACCCCGTTTTAAAAGACTCCCTACAAACACAGTCACTCAATCCTGAGGGGTTAGTAGTATAAAAGTTTAATAAGGGAGCAGAAATGATCTTGTTATACAAGGGTCCTGAAGGACTGTAACGAAGCTTGAAGGAAATCACCCCCGCTTCATGGTCTGTGTAGGCAAACATTGCCTCTCCAGTAGACCTAATCATTGGGTTTCCTCTTTGTGGGTATGCCCAGAACATTTTTGATATTTCATCATCTGAAAGTACACGGTTATAGTAAGAAAACTCCGTAAGGATTCCATTGAAAGAGGCGGTGCTTAAAAAACCACCAATTGAGAGATTATTTCCAGAGTCTGGTGCGTACGAAGTAGAAGATTGTCTAATGTAAGAGCCTGATATTCTGCTTCCATCTAAGTAGAAAATAGGTACTTTTCCGCTTTTTACTGTTATACCTATATGGTGCCATGCTTGTGGGTCGGATACCATTGCATAAAACGTAGTGGTGTGAAAAGCAGTGGATGCCCCGTACAGAGATACGTGCCATGCAATGTTATATTCAAGTCTAGGGTGAAGGTATACACCCACTTCTAGGGATATAGAAGATTCTACACCCCCTACAATAGCTGTCACAACATAAAAGTAGGTTCCTGTTTCACGTCCTGTGTGAGTATAAGGTGAAGTTACTCCAGATATTTTAGTTCCATTTGTTGCAGTTACACCTGTTGTGGTTGACCAGTAAATATTGTAGCTGGTTGCGCTGGCTACTGGGTTCCATGTGATTATACTGGAACGGTAGTTTGTAGTGGACTGTTTTGCAGAAACATTGGTAGGTGCTCCTGAAACAGCGGTGTTAACTTTAACAGAAACTATGCTGGAAAATCCAGAAATTCCAGTACTTGTACTATACCTTACTGCAAAGTAGTAGGTGCTTCCATTGGTAAGGCTGGATACTGTAGCAGAGTTTGTAGTTGTCGTGTCTACCGAGGTGCTAGTATCTATTGTAAAGCATGGGTCAGTAGAATAGTGAAGGTAGTAGTGGGTAACACTTGTCATGTTGTTCCAAGTTAAGGATACGGTACCGCTTGATGAACAGTAGGCTGTAAGGTTCTCGGGTGCAAGCATACCCGCTACAGGAAGAACTGACTGAGATACTGACCACCCCTTTGTTGGACTTGTAAGGCTGTCTGTTTTTGACAAAAGAGGTACTGTAGAAGTTCCTGAGGCTTTCTTGCTCCATATTGAAGCAGAGAAAGATAAAAGACCTTGATTGATATAAGACCCTGTTGTCGTATTAGCAAGTGTGATTCTATTCCCACTACCGCTGGCAATAGTAAGTGCCGTGTTTGTTATAGTAGTGCCTGATGTGTTGACGTAAGATAGACCAGAAGATGTAGATATGCCACTTACAAGAGTATAGGTGGTAATATGATTTCCTACGGTACGGTCACGAAGTGTAGTTGCTGAATCAAAATAACTTCTGGCAATAAGACCTAATTGAAGTGTAGAATACATATCTTCAGCGTTCATAGGTAGTGTTTCTACTATATTGGTGTAAGCATAAGGAAACATGTAGTCTCTTTTTGCATCAGGGTTATAATAAGAATCATCTACAAGATAATCAACATTGGTAGTTTTTAAAGAAGAATTGACATATTGTCCCGAAGTTAATTTCACCTGTTGAATGGCTTGGGTGTCATAGGTTCCTGTTACAGGGTTAAGAACTTCTTTGAATAGTATTCTTTGTTTATAGGTTTTACCACTGATGACAGTATCCGGTATTTGCAAACCGGCAGACACCGTTCCGTCTGCTAGATAGTTACTCGTCAGATTAATATAAGTAGAAAACAAAGGATTAAACTCAATTGTTACATTGACACCTGTTCCTCCCACAATACAACTAGTAAGATTGCTTGACAAAGTACTTCTTATAGTAGTAGCACAGGCACTGGCATCTCCTGAAACGGATATGATAAACCCACAAACTGTAACACTGGTAGTAGAAATACTGCTGGGTACTGTAACTGTAATAGTGGAAACATATCCTGAAGAGGATACTGAAAAAGATATACCTGTAGTATTTACAGTTTCAATAGAGTTGAAGCCACGGTTTATAATAACAATAGGGCTAGTACCCATAGTTCTATCAGAAACCGTTCTTGGATGTACGGAAACATTTATTAACTTGTAATTGTTAACTTGAGAAATTTCTGAAAGGTTAATTGGACTGGATAAAACAGGAGAAACGATATCGGTAGGTATTCTTACTGGTAAGGTGTTACCTGAAATATTGGAAACAGATAGAAAAACATTTGTATCAATATCTGAATTCTTGTATCCTCCCGTTCCTATTTTGATGTAAGCTGGTACAGAAGAAGGCCCCCAATTATCAGAAATTCTATCATTCTTTTTAGTGAATACTTGAAATTTAGATTGTATGCTGGGATGAGAATACCCTGAACTATCTAAAGAGAGGGAGTTACTATAACCTGTAGAGTTTGTAATCAATACAAGTTGTGAACCAACTAGAATAGTATCTTGTGCTCTGTTTACTTCGGGAAGAAGGGTTGTTACAGCTTCATTGTATCCTATTTCCATAAGGCTTTCTGAAGTTCCTATGGAGTTATCATGAGTTAAAAGACGATCTAGGCTAAACTCCATAAAGATTGCTTTTCCATAAAGGTCTATAGGAGATGAAACGTCCCATTGCAAGTATGTCGTACCGCTTTTACGTGTAAGAATAACATATGAACCTGTTCCAGAAAGAGAATAATTTACTATGGTATGGCTTCTTATTGTACTAGCCACAGTATTTATACTTGCAATATCGCTTGTGTTTATATAAATACTAGAAGTTCCTACAATAATATAACCGGCGGTAGCTCCTGATACAGAAGTGACACTAAAGGTATAGGGTCCTGAACCGGTTACACTACTAAAAGTTATATTGGTGCTACCTGAGTTTACAGTTACACTAGAAGTGGATAAAGTATCCCATGAAATACTAGAATCCCAATAGTAACTAGATGGGTTAACATCTTTAAAGTTTTGTGATCCTTCTAGGTGTAGAGCATATGGATAAACGGGGTAGTTGTCTGTTGATGGAATATTGTATTCTGGTAGTAAATAATATGTATTTGTTATATTAATAAGACGAAAGTACCTATCAATATTGGAGGTAGCAGTAGTTCCTGTTATGTATTTTGTAGCTAAATGGGGTGTTCCTAACCTTCCTAAAATTCTAAAAATAGAATCATATGCATTTTTAGAACCCCTCCATTTTCGCAACAAATATGTGTTCTTTATCATATCTCTATAGAAATCGTTTGAAAGTGAAGTAGTTAAAGTATTTGATTTGCCACCATAATAATCTGAAAGTCTGGTTTCATATTTAAAAGGTATAGATACATTAAGAAAAGATGCTAGATTATATATCTTATTCAAAAAAGTATCTGTGTCTCCATCGAACCAATCCAAATCAAACATGTTCTTAAGTTCATTTGCTTTGTCAATCTTATTTTGATTTTCAGACCTAAGTGCCTTCATAAACTCATAGTAGAACGGGTTGTTCATCAGTGAGTGAAGATAATTATAAGGGTCCATAGCTACAGGATTATCTGTTTGTTGTTCAATAAACCATTGTGTTTTAGCATCCTGAGAAGTCCATGCTGAGTTTATATTGCTGTCCTCAGTTGCAAGCAAATAATGCTCATCTAGAGGAACAATAACACCACCAACCGTAGGAGATACTCCCGGTACTATAGTCCCAGCGGGAGGGTGTGCTTCTGTATTGGCTTTCAGCCTTGTGTAGAGGGTGCTTACAATACTCATGAAACCTCCGCTACTACGTCTGCAAACTTCATAAGCTCCCCAGTGCCGTATTGCAGAGGTAGAATAGTGGGGTTATCTACAATATAAACAATATTGTTTTGTAAGTATGGTTCTATGTACGTTTCAGCCGGTTGAGCTATGATTTGTATTTTTATTTTTTCATTTGC
>Ga0114964_10002381_pt1 | contig 13097 bp, 11 predicted proteins | sample C_131016_MF_Meta_FD_92638 | JGI IMG/M metagenome (GOLD analysis project Ga0114964, IMG submission 92638) | Freshwater microbial communities from Lake Croche, Canada to study carbon cycling - C_131016_MF_MetaG | ecosystem: Environmental > Aquatic > Freshwater > Lake | place: Lake Croche, Canada... | reverse complement strand
GCATCATTGAACCACTTAACAATTCCGGTCGCCATGCGAACTCCATTACATAAACTTAAAACAACCGTGATGAGGGTGAATACTTTTTAATCAGTCTCGCTCTACAACACGCCTAAATAGGACTCCAAATGAAGCCTACCCCGTGATTGTTTGCCCTTTATGGTGGGGTGTCAAGGGGTTAAATACAGATAGTTAGTAGGAAATGCCCCTTTTTTTATCGAAAAACGCCCCAATATGGGGTAAATAAGGCTTTATTTGTGATTTTTGCAACAAGCCTCCTGTAAATTGAAATATGAGTATGTGTGTTTAGAATGTTTCTCATGAGCCGCGCACCAAAAACCCCTACCGTTGGTAATCCCAACAACCCCAGTGTTGAAGACACCATCCTTCTCGAAAAGCAAGCCGAGAAGCTAAAGGCGCCTTCAATGTATAAAGTTTCATTAATGAATGATGACTACACTCCGATGGAGTTTGTTGTAATGGTCATACAGGAATATTTTAATAAGGATCATGAAACAGCAACCCGCATTATGTTGCAGGTTCATTTAGTAGGCAAAGGCATTTGTGGAGTATTTACCCATGATGTTGCGGCTACAAAAGTGCATCAAGTTATCGAGCTATCCCGCGAAGCGGGTCACCCACTACAGTGCACTATGGAGGAAGCATGATTGCCCAAGAATTAGAAGTTAGTTTGCATATGGCGTTTGTTGACGCAAGGGCTGCTCGACACGAATTTATTACGGTTGAACATCTGCTTGCATCACTACTAGATAATGCTACGGCGGTCGAGGTATTGAAAGCCTGCGCCGTCAATATTGCCGAGTTGCGTTCACAGCTCAAGAATTTTATTAATGACAATACCCCAGTGGTTCCTGGTACTGATGAGGTAGATACACAACCCACGCTTGGATTTCAGCGGGTGATTCAACGCGCCATCATGCATGTGCAATCGACATCAAATGGTAAGAAAGAAGTGACTGGAGCCAATGTATTGGTAGCCATCTTCGGTGAAAAAGATTCGCATGCAGTGTATTTTTTGCAACAGCAGGGAGTTACCCGTTTAGATGTGGTGAACTTTATTAGTCACGGTGTTCGCAAAGATCAGATTGAGCATGTGAAGCCTGCAGATCCTACTCAAGAAACAGAAGAGGCCGCATCCACTGGTAAAGAAAGCCCGCTGGATCAATACACGCAGAACCTCAATGTGCTAGCTCGTCAGGGCAAGATCGATCCATTGATTGGTCGCGACAGTGAAGTCGAGCGAGTGATTCAGGTGCTGTGCCGTCGCCGTAAGAACAACCCTTTATTGGTAGGAGAGGCTGGTGTTGGTAAGACAGCTATAGCTGAAGGTCTTGCATGGAGAATCGTCAAGGGCGATGTTCCAGACATTCTGGCGGATGCTACAGTCTATTCATTAGACATGGGTGCACTCTTGGCTGGCACTAAGTACCGCGGTGATTTTGAGCAACGCTTAAAGAGTGTGCTCAAGTCATTGAAAGATCATGCGCATGGTGTTTTGTTCATTGATGAAATCCATACTTTGATTGGAGCGGGCGCAGCATCTGGTGGAACCTTGGATGCCAGCAATTTGCTGAAACCCGCCTTATCAAATGGCCAACTCAAATGTATCGGTGCTACCACCTTTACAGAATACCGTGGCATTTTCGAAAAAGACGCTGCACTGTCACGTCGCTTCCAAAAGGTCGATGTCGTCGAGCCAACTGTTGATCAAACAGTGCAAATCTTACGCGGCTTAAAGTCTCGCTTTGAAGAGCATCACAGTGTGAAGTATGCGGCTGCAGCCTTAGTCGCGGCTGCGGAACTTTCTGCTCGGTATATCAATGATCGCCATTTGCCAGACAAGGCAATTGATGTGATTGATGAGGCCGGAGCAGCGCAGCGTATTTTGCCGAAGTCCAAGCAGAAGAAAACCATTGGTCGTCCAGAGATTGAAGAGATCGTGGCAAAGATTGCGCGTATACCACCCCAATCAGTCACTGTCGATGATCGCAGCAAGTTACAAACCTTGGATCGCGATATTCGCAGTGTCGTGTTTGGTCAAGATCCAGCCATCGAGGCCTTAGCCAGCGCCATTAAGATGACGCGTGCTGGCCTTGGCAAGATTGATAGACCTATTGGCTCATTCCTATTCTCGGGCCCAACTGGCGTTGGGAAAACTGAGGTTGCTAAGCAACTCGCGTACATCTTAGGTATCGAACTATTGCGTTTTGATATGTCGGAGTATATGGAGCGTCATGCCGTGAGCCGATTGATTGGCGCGCCTCCTGGCTATGTAGGATTTGATCAAGGTGGCCTCCTAACGGAAGCTGTAAATAAGAAGCCGCATTGTGTGCTTTTGCTCGATGAAATTGAAAAAGCCCATCCGGATATTTTCAATATCCTCTTGCAGGTCATGGATCACGGCACCTTAACGGATAACAACGGTCGCAAGACAGACTTCCGTAATGTCATCATCATCATGACTACCAACGCAGGCGCTGAGGCGATGCAGAAATCTACTATGGGCTTTACCAATGTTCGTGAGTCTGGTGATGAAATGGCCGATATTAAGAAATTTTTTACGCCAGAGTTCCGCAACCGTTTAGATGCCATCGTCTCCTTTAAGGCTCTAGATGAAACTATCATCATGAGAGTGGTTGATAAGTTCTTAATGCAACTAGAAGAGCAACTACATGAGAAGAAAGTAGACGCCACCTTTAGTCCAGCATTACGAGCACATCTAGCCAAGCATGGTTTTGATCCATTAATGGGCGCAAGGCCAATGCAGCGGATTATTCAAGATACGGTCCGTAAAGCGCTAGCCGATGAATTACTCTTTGGCAAGTTAGCTCAAGGCGGACATGTTGCGGTTGATGTGGATGCTGAGGGCAAAGTGTTGTTGGATTTTGATGCACCAGTGGCACCGAGAAAAGCGCTGAAGGCTGATGTAGCGCCTGCGGAAGAGATCTGATTTAGTTTTAGGTGCGATCAAAACATAAAGACCGCTCAATGAACTGACCCACAAAAGTTAGACAGTTCATTGAGCGGTCTTTATGTATATTGGGGTTGCTTTTCTAGGCTCTGCCAGTACTTCCAAAGCCTCCAGCCCCACGACTGCTCTCAGTGAACTCTTCAACCATCTTAAGTTGCACTTGTAAAACCGGCATGACTACTAATTGAGCTAAGCGCTCCATTGGCTCTAGTTCGAAGGGGGTTGATCCTCGATTCCAAGTACTCACCATCAGCTGACCTTGGTAATCTGAATCAATCAAACCCACTAAGTTGCCCAGGACGATGCCATGCTTATGACCTAGACCAGAGCGAGGCAGAATAAAGGCTGCGTAGCGTGGGTCTTCTACAAAGATTGCTAGGCCGGTGGGCACCAGTATGGTTTGTCCAGGTGCGATCTCAATGGTTTCATCAATACAGGCGCGCAGATCTAAGCCGGCGCTGCCAGGCGTTCCATAAGCAGGCAGCTGATCACGCATACGCTCATCGAGAATTTTTACTTGGAGTGATTGCATCGAATTTCCTAAAGCTGGGAATGTAAATAAAAGAAACGAATCAGATTTAAATCTTCTTGGCGACCAACTGAATGAGTTGACGGGCAAGCTGGAGTTTTTCTGATCTCGCTATTTTCTTGCTGCCACTCTCATCAATGATGAGTAGCTGATTGAGGTCGCTGCCAAAGGTATCAGGGCCAATATTGCCAACTACCATTGGGATACCTTTGCGTTTACGCTTTTCGTTTGCATGTTTTTCAAGATCGTTCGATTCAGCTGCAAAGCCAACGCAGTATGGGTATGACTTGCCAGCTGTGGTCTTTACAGTTTTTGCCACATCCAGAAGAATGTCTGGGTTGGCAATAAATTCAAGGTTTGGCGCTTGTTTGTCTTGGCGCTTAAGCTTTTCTTTTGATGGCTTGGCAATGCCCCAGTCAGCGACTGCTGCAACAGCAAAGAAAATATCGCAATCGGCAGCGCTCATCGTGGCAGCATGCATTTCTTTAGCGCTGACAACATTGGTGCGGGCGATCTTACCAGTTGCCTCTAGAGGTGTAGACAGGTCGCAGGGGCCGGTAACCAAATGTACCTGTGCCCCGGCCTCAACAGCTGCTCTCGCAATAGCAAAGCCCATCTTGCCGGAGCTGCGATTAGTAATGCCGCGCACAGGATCGATTGCTTCGAAAGTCGGTCCTGCAGTAATCAATACTTTTTTTCCGACCAGTGGTTTCTTCTGAAAAAAAGCAATCAATTGTTCAGTGATTTCTGCTGGCTCAAGCATTCTGCCCATACCAACTTCGCCGCAGGCTTGAGCGCCGCTAGCGGGACCCAGCAATTCAACCTTATCTTGTGTGAGTCGTGCAACACTTCTTTGTGTGGCCGCATGTTCCCACATCTGTTTATTCATCGCGGGCGCCAACAGTAGCTGGCAGTCTCTTGCGAGGCAAAGCGTAGTCAATAAGTCGTCAGCCAGACCAAGAGAAAGTTTTGCCATCAGATCTGCGCTAGCAGGGGCAATTAGAATCGCATCTGCAGCTCTGGATAACTCGATGTGCGCCATATTGTTGGCAACACTGTTATCCCATTGGCTCGTGAAAACAGGCTTTCCAGTGAGGGCTTGCATCGTCACCGGTGTCACAAACTGTTGTGCTGCCTCGGTCATCACCACTTGCACTGATGCACCTTCTTGCATTAAGAGGCGAGCGAGCTCTGCGGACTTATAGGCCGCAATGCCACCGGAGATTCCGAGAATGATTTTTTTGTTCAAAAGTGATTGCATGGCCTCAGCTTAATGGGATTGAGGGGATTTGCCAAATGACTTGCGTAATTCACTAAAAACAATGAGCGCAGCGCCTATAGAGATCGCGCTATCGGCAATATTGAAGGCTGGCCAGTGCCAGTTGCCGTAATGTAGATCGATAAAATCCACTACTGCTCCAAACATGATGCGATCCAGAACATTACCAAGAGCGCCGCCCAAAATAAGGCTAAGGGCCCATGAGAGAATTTTGTCAGACTGGTTTTTGCGCAGCAGCCAGAGTATATAGAGAGAGGCCGCCAAACCAAGAATCGTGAAGAACCAACGTTGCCAACCAGAACTTTGCGCCAGAAAAGAAAACGCTGCCCCTGGATTGAGTAGGAGTAACCAATTCATAAAAGGCAACACTTCTTCCGTAATGCCAAGCTTGAGGTTGCTTAGTGCAGACCATTTGCTGAGCTGGTCTAGCAGTAGTACCAATGTGGCTATTGCTAGGGAACGCAGTAATGGTAGATTCTGAGCTTTGTTCATCAAGATGTCTATTGATTGAGTCTTTATGCAAACAAACGGTGTTCGCCGCTGCCAAACAGATTGATTATGCAGCGACCGCACAACTCTGGATGTTCGGCATTGCTACCGACATCCTCGGTGTGATGCCAGCAGCGACCACATTTTTTGTATTGACTACCTCTTACTAGCACCTCTAAACCACCGTTACTTAACTCAATGTTCGCTCTAGAGGTGATCGTGACAAAGCGCAAGTCATCTTCCAGTGAATGGAGGATTGCAAAGTCAATATCACTGACTTTAATAGTCAACTCAGCCTGGAGTGATGAGCCGACATTGCCAACCTCACGCTCGACCTCAATGGCCTTGGTCACTTCAGAGCGAATTTCGCGGATTCGATTCCACTTAGCAAGTAATTTAACTGCTTGGGGAATTTCTGGGAAGGCGCCGAATTCTTCCATGAAGATTGATTCTTGTACTTTCTCATCGGACCCATGTGGGAGTGACAGCCATGCTTCTTCTGCCGTAAAGGAGAGGAAGGGAGCTAGCCACTTGAGCAGATTGCGAGTGATGTGGAAGAGTCCATTCTGGGCGGCACGACGATCTGCTGAGTCTGGAGCGCTGGTATACAGGCGATCCTTAAGAATATCTAAATAAAAACCACCCAAATCTTCAGAGCAGAAGCTGAGCATGCGTGACACTGCTGGTTGAAACTCATAAGCTTTGTAATGCGCTTGCACATCACTTTGCAGTTGATTTGCTAAAGCGACAGCGTAGCGATCGATTTCTAGCCATTGCTCTGCAGGCATAGCATGCTTACTTGGATCAAAGTCAGAAAGGTTGGCCAACAGGAAGCGCAAAGTATTGCGAATTCGGCGATAGCTTTCGGTAACCCGTTTAAGAATCTCATCGGAGATAGTCATCTCACCCGAGTAATCAGTTGAAGCAACCCACAAGCGAATAATCTCAGCGCCTAGCTTATCGGCAACTTGTTGTGGCGCAATCACATTACCTACAGACTTGCTCATCTTGCGGCCTTGGCCATCGACAGTAAAGCCGTGCGTTAAGAGCGCTTTATAAGGTGGCTTGCCATCGAGCATAGCGCCCGTTAATAGGGAGGAGTGGAACCAGCCGCGATGCTGGTCAGAACCTTCCAGGTATAGATCTGCAAAGCGACCATTTGGAGTTTGTGCTTCAGCAGTCAATAGCTCATCCCGGTGCGAGCCACGAATGACATGCCAGTGAGTGGTGCCGGAGTCGAACCAAACGTCTAAGGTGTCGCGATTCTTTTCGAAGTAATCTGCTTCAGCACCAAGCAGTTCTGCAACTTCTAATTTTTGCCAAGCTTCGATACCGTCTTTTTCAACCCGCTTAGCAATTTCTTCTAGTAGCTCAACAGTGCGTGGATGTGGCTCACCACTTTCCTTGTGAACAAAGAAAGCCATCGGGACGCCCCATTGACGTTGGCGTGACAAGGTCCAGTCAGGACGATTGGCAATCATGCTGTGCAAACGCTGCTTACCCCAAGCTGGGAAGAACTCGGTGTTCTCAATGCCTGCTAAGGCGGTTTCGCGCAGGCTTGGATTTCCATCAGATGGTTTCTTATCCATGCTCGCAAACCACTGTGAGGTAGCACGATAAATAATCGGTGACTTGTGGCGCCAGCAATGCATATACGAGTGGGTATAAGTTTTATCTCTTAGCAGGCTGCCAGCTTCACGCATGGCTTCCACAATCTTAGGATTGGACTTCCAGATATATTCATTAGCAAAGAGCGGCAACCAAGAAGCGTAGACACCATTACCCATCACTGGATTCAGAATATCTTTGTCAGCTAGTTGATGCGCCTTGCAGGACTTAAAGTCCTCCTCGCCATAGGCTGGAGCGGAGTGAACAATGCCTGTGCCAGTATCTAGTGTGACGTACTCAGCGGTATAGATAGGTGAAAGACGACGGTAGCCTTCATGCAGATTTGCTAATGGATGCCAGAAAGAAATATTTTCTAATGCACTACCCAAGCAAGTCGCAATCACTTTACCTTCAAGACCGTAGTCTTGGAGGCAAGTCTCAACGCGATCTTGAGCGAGGATGAGAAGCTTATCGCCGGCATCCACTAATGCGTAAGTGAGCTCTGGATGAACATTCATTGCTTGGTTAGCAGGAATCGTCCAAGGCGTTGTGGTCCAGATCACAATCTGTCCAGGCTTATTGGGAATCTCAGAGACTCCAAATACTTTTGCAAGTTGTGGACGTTGAGCATCATCGAATGCAAAGCCAACATCAACGGTTGGATCGGTTTTGTCTTGGTATTCCACTTCAGCTTCAGCAAGCGCTGAGCCGCAATCAAAACACCAGTTCACTGGTTTTAAGCCACGGAAGACATAACCCTTTTCCCAAATCTTACCTAATGCACGAATCTCATCAGCTTCGTTACGGTAACTCATGGTGAGGTAGGGGTTATTCCAGTCACCTAGAACGCCTAGACGCTCAAAGTCAATCTTTTGCTTATCCACCTGAACCTGCGCATAGGCTCGTGCTTTGGATTGCACTTCTGCAGTGGGTAAATTCTTACCAAACTGTTTTTCAATCTGAATCTCAATCGGCATGCCATGACAGTCCCAGCCAGGAACATATGCGGAGTCGAAGCCCATGAGCCAACGGGACTTCACGATCATGTCTTTCAGAATCTTGTTAACAGCGTGGCCAATATGAATATCACCGTTCGCATAAGGAGGGCCATCGTGCAAGATGAACTTCGGTTGATTAGCATGTGCTTCCCGAATCTTCTCGTACAGTTTATTTTTCTGCCATTGCGCGACCCATTGCGGTTCGCGTTTAGCAAGATCACCCCGCATTGGGAAGGATGTATCTAGTAGGTTGACGGGATACGTGTTTTCTTTTTCAGACATAGATTTTTTTCTGGAAATAATTTCTGGCATGTTTTGCATCTGCTGCAATAGCTTGTGTAAGAGTGTCGAGGCTATCGTACTTTTCCTCATCACGAATTTTTTCTAAGAGTTCAACAGTAATAATTTTGCCGTAAACATCTTCGTGGTAATCAAAGATATGCGTTTCTAGTAATACCCGACCTTCATCTTCTACGGTAGGCCGGACACCAATGCTAGCTACCGCAGGCAAAGGCTTATCTGTCAGACCGATGACTTGGGCAGTAAAGATGCCACTGGTAGCAGGCTTGCGGTAATGCAAGTGATTGGCAAAAGCAAGGTTCAGTGTTGGAAACCCGAGAGTGCGACCTAGTTGTTGACCATGAATCACGTGCCCAGAAATTCCATAGTGACGTCCAAGTAGTTTATTGGCTTGTGTCATATCGCCATTGGCAAGAGCGGTGCGTAATGCTGAGCTAGAAATACGCTCACCATTTTCATGCACGGTATGAATGCTAGAAACTTCGAAGCCATATTGCTCGCCAGCAGTCTTGAGTGTTGAATAGTTGCCAGCGCGCTTTGCCCCATAACAAAAATCATCCCCAATCAAAATGTATTTTGTATTGAGACGTTTAATCAGAATTTCAGAAACAAATTCTTCGGGAGTAAGTTTGGCAAACGCGGAGTTGAAATGCTCTACGACGACACGATCAATGCCGATCTCTGCAAAGGCAGCTAACTTGTCCCGCAAATTTAGAATGCGCGGTGGCGCCTGTTCTGGGGAGAAGAATTCTTTAGGGTGGGGTTCAAATGTCATGACACAACTAACCAAACTTTTTTCTTCGGCTCCCTTTTTAAGCTCTTCGAGCAGGGCGCGATGACCCCTGTGCACGCCATCGAAATTACCGATGGTTAAGGCACAAGCTGGTCCTGCAGAAAACTGGGTGGGGCCACGGAATACGTTCACAAATCGCTTTCAGGGTAGCCTTGAATTATATTGTGGGCATGCCTTCTATCGTCACCTTAATCTCAGGCCGCGGATCTAATTTCGAGGCCATCGTCAAAATAGCCCAAAAAGAGCAGTGGCCGGTCAAGTTTGCCGGGGTAATTGCCAACCACTCAGCCGCTCAAGGCCTTGATTTTGCTCGCTCTCAGGGCATTCCAGCCTTTTCCATTGAGCACCGTGAGCATCCTACCCGAGAGTCTTTCGATACGGCCTTAATTGCCAAGATTGATGAATTGGGCGCTGATTTGGTGGTCTTAGCCGGCTTTATGAGAATTCTGACTCCTGAATTTATTCATCATTTTGAGGATAGATTGATCAATATTCACCCAGCCTTGCTGCCAGCCTTCCCCGGTCTCCACACCCACGAGCGTGCTTTAGAGGCTGGCGTGAAGGAGCATGGTGCCACTGTGCATTTCGTGACCGAAGGCGTGGATGAAGGCCCAATTATCTGTCAGGCCTCTGTTCCGGTGCTTGAAGGAGATGATGCCGACAGTTTAGCGGCGCGAGTTTTGGCGGCTGAGCATCAGATTTACCCGCGGGCCGTAAAATGGTTCCTTGATGGACGATTGCGAATAGAAGGTAATCAAGTGAAGCTTTTCCCCCCAGAGTCGCAATTATTGAAATTATGAGTAACGAACGTTCATCCCGCGGAGCTGGTAGTAGCTCTAAATCCGGCTCCAGATCTAGCTCAAGGCTAGGCCCCGAAAAAAGTTACGCTGCTAAATCTAGAGATCCCCAACGAAGTACTGAGCGTCGCAATGCTAGTGGCAACCTCATTGCACCAGTAGGGCAAAAGAATTTCTCCAACGCCAAGGCTTTGCCTCAACATGCGCTGCATTTAGAGCGCTTGCTTCCAGAGTTGTTGAGTTTTGAGCAACCAGCTGATCGGGTGGTGAGTCGCTATTTTCGCTCCGAGCCACAGCTTGGCAATCGCGATCGCGCGCTGATTGCAGAGAGTGCATTTGCTATTTTGCGTCGTAAAAACGAGCTCTCTCAACTTGCCGTGAGTGGCGAAGGTTCTCAAGCTAGACGCTTAGCCCTCTTGGGTTTGATGTCCGCTCTGACTGAGGGTGGTCTTGGTTCGGCTAATCGTGCAGAGACTGCAATTGCGGACTTAGCTCACGTACTCAAACCGGGCGAATACGAATGGTTGCAACATGTCTCAACCGTTGACCGTGCCACTTTAAATCCACTGGTTTGCAATAACTTGCCCGAATGGCTTTGGGATGCATTTGGAAAATACCCTGGTGAAGAAACGCGTGAGGAACTTGCTAAGTCTTTGATGCAACCAGCCTTGCTGGACCTGCGTGCCAACACGATGAAGACAACTCGCGAGCAATTACTCGCCGAGATGAATGCCTTGGGTGGGCGTTATCAAGCTATTCCAACGCCTTATGCGCCTGATGGTGTTCGCATCATGGGTAAGCCTGCTTTGCAGAACACTGTTGGCTTTAAAGCTGGCATGTTTGAAGTACAAGACGAGGGCAGTCAGTTGCTGTCCTATTTGCTTGCACCTAAGCGCGGTGAAATGGTGGTCGACTTCTGTGCTGGCGCTGGTGGCAAGACTTTAGCGATTGGGGCACTCATGCGCTCCACAGGGCGTTTGTATGCTCTTGATACATCTGAGCGTCGCTTAGCCAATTTGAAGCCAAGGCAGGCCCGTAGCGGCCTTTCAAACGTTCATCCTGTGTGGATTGATAGTGAGAACGATGCCAAGATCAAACGTCTAGCGGGAAAGATTGATCGAGTCTTGGTTGATGCCCCTTGTAGCGGTATGGGCACACTCAGACGCAACCCGGATATCAAATGGCGTCAAACGCCTGCCGGGCTCTTGGAGTTAAACGAAAAGCAAGCCAATATCTTGGCTTCTGCAAGTCGCTTGCTAAAACCAGGCGGTCGTCTAGTCTATGCCACCTGTAGCCTGTTACCTCAAGAAAATCAAGCGATTGCCGAGGCCTTTTTAGCATCGCACCTTAATTTTGAGGTTGTTCCAGCGGCTGAGGTGCTAAAGCCCCTTTTTCCAAAAGATGCCTTACCTGTTGGCTGCAGTCCGGATAGCCCTTGGTGGCAGTTGTGGCCACATATTCATGGGACAGATGGTTTCTTTGGGGCCGTGTTCCAAAAGAAGGCGTCCTTGCCAGCAGGGGAGGGCGAGAAAGAAGCGTTAAAAGATAAAAAAGTTAAAACTAAGAAGCTGGAGAAGGCTGAGAAGAATTAAAATGATGCTTTAGATCTCTTTAGGGGCACCCTTTTGAATACAGCGTTAGTTTCAAGTTTTGACCTCCTCCTGAATTGGCTTGCACACGGTTATTTAGACTGGTCTTGGTGGCAAATTCTGGTTTTCACCTTGATCGTTACCCACATCACGATTGCTAGTGTCACCATTTTTCTGCATCGCTGCCAAGCGCACCGTGCTTTAGCTTTGCACCCTATTGCATCCCATTTTTTTCGTTTTTGGTTGTGGCTTACAACCAGCATGGTTACTAAGGAGTGGGCAGCCATTCACCGCAAGCATCACGCTAAATGCGAGACCGTTGATGATCCGCATAGTCCACAAATCCTCGGTATCGGCACCGTTCTTTCTCGTGGTGCTGAACTCTACAAAAGAGAATCCAAAAATCAAGAGACGCTAGACAAGTTTGGCCATGGCACACCAGATGATTGGATTGAGCACAATGTTTATGCAAGCCTTTCTTGGCAAGGTCTTGGTTTGATGCTCATCATCGATGTGTTTTTATTTGGCGCAATTGGTCTGACTGTTTGGGCTGTGCAAATGCTGTGGATTCCGATTACTGCTGCCGGTATTATCAATGGCATTGGCCACTACTGGGGATATCGCAACTATGACTGTGAAGATGCCTCCACCAATATTGTTCCCTGGGGAATTTTGATTGGCGGCGAAGAGTTGCATAACAATCATCACACCTTTGCGACGAGTGCCAAGCTCTCTAACAAATGGTACGAATTCGATATTGGCTGGCTCTATATTCAGATGATGAGCATAGTTGGTTTGGCTAAAGTGAAGAAGACTTCACCAAAGCCAGTACTGAGTGACTTACGCCCCGCAGATCAGGGTACTCTGGAGGCAATTATTGCCAACCGTTATGAAATCATGGCTCGTTATAGCAAGACTCTGCGGAGTTTCTTTAGTAATGAAGTCCAGCATATGCAGGTATTGGCCTCACATCTAAAGGATGCGCGCACCTGGTTGGGTAAAGATGAAGCCCGCTTAAGCGAAGCAGAAAAGGCAAAGCTGGAAGAGTTGATTGCCAGCAATCCACAGTTGCGCAAGATGATTGAAATGCGACGCGACTTGCAAGCAATCTGGAGTCGCTCTAATGCAACCGGCGATCAGTTGTTATCGCAATTGCATACTTGGTGTCAGCGTGCCGAAGAGAGTGGTCTTTCGAGTTTGCGTGACTTCTCTTTACGATTGCGTCGTTATGTATAAGTTGGTTGATCTATAGACAATAAAAAACCCGCTAATGTAGCGGGTTTTTTATTTGCTGCAAGTACGTAAATTACTTGAGCTTTGTTTCTTTGTAAGCAACGTGCTTGCGAATGGTTGGATCGAACTTCATGATTTCCATTTTCTCAGGCTTTGTACGCTTGTTTTTTGAAGTGGTATAGAAGTGACCAGTACCAGCTGATGACTCTAATTTGATTTTCTCTCTGCCGCCTTTAGCCATTTTTGTGCTCCTTAAATTTCGCCGCGTGCACGTAGATCAGTCAAAACAGCATCGATGCCATTTTTGTCGATAACGCGCAAACCAGCATTGGTTAAGCGCAAGCTAATCCAACGGTTTTCAGATTCAACCCAGAAACGGCGGTTTTGCAGATTAGGCAAAAAGCGACGCTTCGTTTTATTGTTTGCATGGGATACATTGTTGCCAACCATCGGCTTCTTCCCAGTGACTTGGCAAACTTTTGCCATGACG
>Ga0114964_10002378_pt1 | contig 13104 bp, 13 predicted proteins | sample C_131016_MF_Meta_FD_92638 | JGI IMG/M metagenome (GOLD analysis project Ga0114964, IMG submission 92638) | Freshwater microbial communities from Lake Croche, Canada to study carbon cycling - C_131016_MF_MetaG | ecosystem: Environmental > Aquatic > Freshwater > Lake | place: Lake Croche, Canada... | reverse complement strand
TGAGGTTAAAACACCTTTTACAAAAACCAAAAAAGACGATTTGATAAAGCAATTACTTGACGTTCAAAAGCGAGGTTATTCAATCAACTGGGAAGAAAACACTGTGGGTGTTGCATCAGTTGCTGCATGCATACCAGGTAGTCCCAAGAAAGAAGAAGTCCAAGTGATCTCCCTAGGCTTTGCGACCAGTCAGGTGTCTCAAAGCAGCATTGATTCGTTGGGCGAGCTTGTCAAAAAATCTGCCCACTTAATTGGTCAAACTTATTGGGGTGTGGCTGAATTGAAGATGCAGGCAAAACCATAGGGAAAATGATGAACAACTCTCATTGGATCAAAATTTTGTCTGAATTGCCAGTGGCAACTGTCTACGAGGCCGCAGGAAAGTTGGGTGATGTTTCGCCTGCTATCAGACCAATGTTCGATGGCATTCGAATATGTGGTCCAGCGTTTACATTGAAAACAATGCCTGGCGATAACTTGTCTGTTTTCAAAGCCATTGATCAAGCACCTCCTGGCAGTGTGCTGGTGATTGATGGTGGAGGTACCGATCGTGTGACCATTTGGGGCGGTACGTCCACCGTAGCTGCGCAAGCTAAAGGATTGGCCGGCTGTGTTACCAATGCCGCCATTCGCGATGTAGACGAGATACGGGAACTTAGATTCCCTGTGTATGCAGCTGGCACTGCAGTACGTGGCACCAATAAAAACCACCCGGGCTGGCTCAACATTCCTATTGCACTGGGAGATGCCATAGTCAGACCAGGCGATTTGGTCTTGGGTGATTCGGATGGCTTATTGATCGTCGCTGTAGAAGAGCTACAAGCAGTGGCTGAAAAGGCGAGCGCCAAACGTCAACAAGAAATAATCAAAGAGGATCGCCTGAGATCTGGTGAGTCCATTAAGCAAGTTATGGGTTTCTAAGGGAGAGTCAATATGGGGCAAACATTAACTGAAAAAATACTATCAAGGGTTGTGGGTAGGCCCGTATCGCCAGGTGAAACTATTTATCCTGAACCCGACCTGATAACGGTCCACGATTGGTATGTGGTTAATTTTGATAAATCACTTCAAGAGCTGGGCATCAAGAAACTTTACGACGCGTCTAAAGTGCTAATTGCCACAGACCATGAGCCGATTGCATTGAATGTGCTCTCTGCTGAAAGACAAAGGAACATTCGAAAAATTGTTGCCAAATACGGCATTGAGCATTTTTACGATAACGGTCGTGGTGGACATGGGCACATCTTTCCCATGGAAATGGGTTACATCACGCCAGGCATGTTTGTTTTAGCTTACGACACGCACGTGACTAACTACGGTGCTGTTGGTTGTTTGGGCATCGCCATGATTACTGAAATTACAGAGGTCTTGGGTTGCGGATCAGTATGGATTCGAGTGCCAGAGACCATTCGAATCAATTTGACTGGCAAACTAAAACCGGGCATTACGATTCGCGATATTTCTCAGAAACTCACCATCGATCTTGAGGCAGATTTGGTTGACTATTGCGCAGTCGAATTTGGTGGTCCAGCGCTCAAAGATATTGGCGTTGACGGCCGTATGACACTTTGCAACACGCCCTTAGAAATAGGCGCAAAGACAGCCATTGTCGAGCCAGATGAAAGTACCCTTAAATGGTTGAAGGGCAGAGTAAAAGACCCGTCAAAGCTTTCATTGATGAAAAGCGATCCAGATGCAAAGTATAAAAAGGTCATTGAATATGACTTGGGTATTTTTGAGCCCCAAGTTGCTGCGCCACCAAGGCCCGACAACGTAGTTGGCATTTCAACCCTTAAAGGGATTGACGTACACCATGCTTACATTGGCTCATGTGCCAACGGCTCCATAACAGACATGAGAGACACCGCACTTATTCTGAAGGGCCGAAAAGTAAACGACAACGTGCGTTTAATCATTACCCCCGCAACACAAGAAATTGCAGCCCAAGCTGCGCATGAAGGACTGACAGAAATATTCGCCGAAGCGGGTGCATTGTTAACCGCGCCAGGTTGTGGTCCTTGCTCTGGTGGACGAATTGGCGCAATGGCGCCTGGTGAAGTTTCTATTAATACCGGAACTCGCAATGACCCTGGAAGGCTAGGCACCACAGAAGGTTTTATTTATTTGGCCAGTCCTATGACGGTGGCTGCATCGGCGATTACAGGGCAAATTACTGACCCACGTCAATTCCTCTGAACAGGAGAAAACTATGAGCATGATTTATGAAGGACGTTGCTGGAAGTTTGGTGACAACTTGGCAGTCGACGCAGATTTGACGAAAAAAGAGTTTGCTTCACAGCGGGAAACTCGCCTTGAAATTTTGCGTGAGTTTTGCATGTGTGGCATTGACCCCGATTTTCATAAAAAAGTCTCGCCAGGAGACATCATTGTTGCCGGCAAGCGTTTCGCACAAGGTAATCCTCATATCCAAGGCTTACTTGGTATTCGGGGCTTGGAATTGGGCTTGGTTGTTGAGTCCATACCTCGCGGCAGTTTCCGCAACGCCATTAATGCTGGCCTGCCGTTCATGACCAAGTGCGAAGGCGTCGTTGACGAATGTGACACTGGTGATTTATTGCGAGTTAATTTTGAAACAGGTTTGTTTGAAAATTTAACCCGTAAAACTTCCAAACAATATGTTCCTTTGGAGGCTTCATTGCTCCAAACCATTGCGCAGGGTGGTTGGCAACCCACCATTGAAAAACGCATCGCAAGCATGGGTTTGATTTAATTTAACAGGAGACAAAGATGACTAAACAGAAATTACATACATTGACATTCGCTGCACTTGCTTTGGCCAGTGCATTATTTTCAAGTCACGCTATGGCTGTGACCAAAGTGGTTGCTGGAGACACCGGTTCACCCATGGCCTTGGCTGGCAAATCTTTGGTGGTCTTTAAAGAAAAAGCTGAGAAATACAGCAGCGGTGAGTTAAGTGTCGAAATTTACTCCAACAGTCAGCTTGGAACCTTTGGAACCATGGCCACCCAAATGAAACTCAATTTGGTCAATGTCATGTTCATTCAGCCAGATGCACTGGGTGAACAAGTGCCTATCGTCACAGCCAATTCATGGCCCTTCATGTTTAAAAACCAAGATGAAATGATGGCTGCTTGGAATGGCCCTGGCGGCAAAGCATTGATCGCTGAAGTAGAAAAACGAAGTGGCTACCGCATGATTGCACCATCTTGGAATGTGCCACGCTGGATTTATACAACTCGCGAAGCAAAGTCACTTGCAGACCTCAAAGGTATGAAAATTCGTGTTCCAGGAACTGCCATCTATGTCAATCAAATTCGCAATTTGGGTTTGAGTTCGACGCCTATGAGTATTGCCGAAACATTCACTGCCATGCAACAAGGTGTGGTGGAGGGAATTGAAGGTGCCATCACAGACATGGTGGGCATTTCAATGCAAGACGTTTCCAAAAGCGTTGTGATGACTTCGCATGTGCTTTCACCAAAAGCATTCTTGACTTATGGACGTTGGGTTGATGGCTTGTCTCCTAAAAATAAAGAAGCGTTTCTGCGCGCTGCTCAAGAAGCTTCCGCCTTCTATAGCGAAAACACAAAAAACGATGAAAAAAAGTTGATCGAACAATTCAAGGCCAAGGGCGTCAAGTTTGTTGAGCCTGGACTGTCGATTGAGCAAATGCGTCAGCAAAATGAGTCTTTAAAAACTCAATTACCAGAAATTTACCAATGGTCACAACGCCTCACAGGCGAAATCAAGTGAGGTGACTTGAATGAAAAAAGTGCTTGATTGGGCTGAAAAGTTCATTGATAACTTCAGCACTGCATTGGTAGCTATCAGTCTGGCTGCAATCTGCATTCAAATATTTTTCCGATATGTCATGGGCAATGCAACCACCTGGTCTGACTCGGTGGCTGCAACCTCTTTGGCATGGATGACATTTCTTGCTGGTACGGCAGCTGTGCGTACCAATGAAAACATGGCCACTGATTTCTTGGTACATCGCTTGGGCTCAACTGGGCAGAAGGTATGTCGTGTTTTTGCACAATTCATGACTTTGGGTTTTGCACTGGCACTTGGTTATTCTGGTCTCATGTTGATGGAAGCCACAAATACATCTGTAGTAGAGGGCTTGCTTTGGGAAGTGACTTGGGCGCAACTTTACTTTATTACCGTTTTTTGCGCTGCGTTCATGACAATTTTTTCAATAGAAAAATTGTTTACAAGTGAGTCTGCAATAGATCAAAAGAAAGACAGCCCATGATTGGACTTTATGCTATTTTAATATTTTTTGCGTTGTTAACGGTGGGTGTACCTGTCGTTTTTAGCATTGGCATTGCTTCAATCATTGGTGTTCTGGTAATTGATGGCGCCAACGGTTGGGCTGTTATTGCAATGCAAATATTTCATAGCTTGCAGTCATTTCCATTGGTCGCTATCCCTATGTTTTTGTTGATGGCGAATTTAATGAGTGTTGGCGGCGTTACCAATTCTCTTGTCACCTTTGCCACCTCGATGGTGGGGCACATGCGAGGATCTCTTGCTATTGGCAATGTGACGGCTTCTACTTTGTTCGCAGGTATTTCAGGCTCTTGCATGGCCGACACCACCGCCGTGGGCTCGATGCTAATTCCTGCCATGATCAAGGAAGGTTATCCGCCTGCTTTTGCCGGTGCTGTGACTGCTGCTGCCAACATTGTTGGTCCTATTATTCCGCCAAGTATTTTGTTTATTTTGTATGGTTTTGCTGCTGAAATATCGGTCATTCAACTTTTCTTAGCAGGCGTTATTCCTGGGTTGTTGCTTTCCTTGGTGTTTGGTGGATATGCCTATTGGATTTCAAGCAAACACAATTACGGTTCAATGACTCATCGATTTTCTATAGGCCGTGCTTTGAAGGCATTTTGGATTTCTAGCCCCGCATTGGTAATTCCAGCTGTCATCATTTCGGGCGTATTGGGGGGGGTATTCACCATTTCAGAATCTGCTGGTGCGGCCGCCTTGTACGCGTTTGTTTATGCGGTGGTGAAGGGCAAACTGAATGGGGAAATTCCTGTTGGGGCGCTTTATTTAGCTTTTAAAAATACTGCTAAAGACACCGGCGTTGTCATGTTACTGCTAGGAACCTCAGGACTCTTCACATGGGTGTTAACTCGAAGTCAAGCACCTCAAGTGATGCTTGGCATGCTGGAGGGCTTTGGAAAGTTTGAAACATTGGCAATTCTCAATGTGGCACTCTTGTTCTTAGGATTATTTTTAGAACCAGCGCCTGCATTGCTTTTGGCAACCTCATTGCTTTTGCCATTGATTAAAAAATTGGGTATTGACCCCATTCACTTTGGAGTTATCTTGGTGGTCAATTTGCAATTGGGTGTCTTAACGCCACCTGTGGCTTCAGCCGCCATGATCACTTCACGAATTGCTGGTATCAAGTTTGAAGAGCAAATCAATGCTTTGTGGCCGTTCCTAGGACTGGGGGTCATCACCCTTTTGTTAATTACCTACATTCCAGCCATCTCTCTTTTAGTACCGCGCTTAATGAGTTGATTGTTCTGACGTACCAGTTTTCTTAAGGGAATTCCTTAGATTCAAAGAAATACAACGAATCCATAATTCACTAAATGGTGATTTATAGGACTATGCCCAGCAATCAATTAAAAACCAAAATCGTCAAAGCCCGAAACGCAGTTCGATCGCAAATGACGATTTTGAAGGCAGCAACTGACGAGTTCGCGAAGCACGGGTTCGCTGGTGCAAGGATTGACCAAATTGCTTTAAGCGCAGGAACCAATAAGCGACTTATCTACTATTACTATAAAAGCAAGGACGATCTTTTTCTAGCAACATTAGAAAACGCCTATGCTGATATTCGAGGGGCCGAAAGAGAGCTTCATTTAGACCAACTTGATCCAGCCGAGGCCATTCGTCAGTTAGTTTCTTTTACCTGGAATTACTATCTGGCACATCCTGAATTTATTTCGCTTTTAAGCAGTGAAAATCAGCAAGACGCCTCGCACCTTAAGCGTTCAGAACACATACGAGAAATGAACTCGCCATTGGTATCCATGATTCAAGAAGTATTGGAGCGAGGGCGGTTTTTAAAATTATTTCGCAATGGAGTGGATCCAATCCAACTTTACATTTCAATTGCAGCACTTTGTTATTTTTATCTCTCAAATAACCAAACGCTATCCACTATTTTTGGTCAAGATCTAAAGTCACATAAAGCCCTTGCGCAGCGGCTTTCGCATATGCAGGAGCTGGTTTTGGGATATGTCCTTTGTTAACGGCGACTTTTAGTGAATTAAGTCTCGGTGCTTTCCCTTAAGACTGTTGACAGGATGAGCTAACTTGAAAACAATTCACTAAACGGTTAACTAAATACGGTGAACTTTATGAAAGCCCCAGAATGATTCGAAAAATTCTGCTTACGCCTGCAATCAGACCTTTTATCTTGATTTTGTTATTGTTGGTCTTGTGGGACTTAGCTATTCGAGTCTTCAAGGTGCCTGCATATTTAATTCCACCGCCTGGGCAGGTGGTTGATCAACTCATTAATGAGTGGGCGCGTCTATTGAAAGAAAGCTGGAAAACGACGCAGGCAACACTTGGCGGGTTTGCGCTAACTATCGTCATCGGAATTCCACTCGCCATGGTCATTGCGTATTCGAGATTAGTGGAGTCTTATGTTTATCCGTTACTGGTTTTTTCGCAAAGCATCCCCAAGGTTGCAATTGCTCCCTTGTTTGTGGTGTGGTTTGGATTTGGTATTGTTCCCAAAATCATCTCGGCTTTTCTTCTTGGCTTTTTCCCCGTCGTAGTTTCAACTGTGATGGGTTTTAAATCAGTAGAGCCAGATATGTTGGACCTTGCAAGGTCTATGGGAGCTAGTCGATTACAAACCTTTTTCAAAATCAGTTTGCCTCAAGCGCTGCCAGCTATTTTTAGTGGGTTGAAGGTCTCTATTACCTTGGCGGTGGTCGGCGCTGTAGTGGGAGAATTTGTAGGCTCTAACTCTGGCATTGGTTATGTTTTGCAAGTTGCGACAGGTAATTTTGATTTGCCTTTAATGTTTGCTGCACTTGTAGTGCTTTCATCAATTGGGGTTGTATTGTTCATGCTGGTCGACTTGGTTGAGCGAATCATGATCCCTTGGCATCCCTCACAAAATCAAATCGTTTAATTTCTTTCACGTGGCATTTCAATTTCATTAGGAGACATCATTATGAAAAGACAATTTTTATCAATCATTACTGCGTCTGTTGCTGGTCTGGCACTTACAGCATTGCCAGTTCAAGCGCAAACAAAAGCGCCCGAAAAGGTAACGCTGATGTTAAATTGGTATTTGTATAGCGAGCACGCTCCATTCTTCTTGGGCAAAGAGCGTGGATTTTTCAGCGAAGAAGGCATTGATCTGGAAATCCAAGAAGGGCGGGGCTCTGCTGTTACAGCGCAAGCAGTAGCTGCTAAGTCTGCAACTTTCGGCTATATAGATGTGACCACCATGATCAAAGCTGCGGCAAAGGGTGCGCCACTTAAATCGACTGGTGTTTTGTTCCAAGTCAGCCCAATGTCGGTTATGGGTTTCACCGATAAAAACATTCGAACACCCAAGGACATCATTGGCAAAACAGTGGCGACAACACCTGGCGATTCCATGTCGCAGATGTGGCCTTTGTTCTTGAAAATGAACAATATCCAACCCGACCAGGTCAAGATTGTTTCGGGTGACGGGCAAACCAAATTGAATGCTGTGATGAACGGTCAAGCAGATTTGTTGTTGGGTTATGTGATGGACCAAGCCATCAAATTGCAAGATGCAACAGGCAAAAGTGTTACCCCCATCAAGTTTGCAGACTCTGGCGTGAATCAGATCAGCTCCGGCATCATCGCCAACAAGTCCTTCATTGCTGAAAACCCAGACTTGGTCAAACGTTTCATGCGTGCTGCAACACGCGCTGCAGAAGCGGCTGAGAAAAGCCCTGAGGCAGCGGTTGATGCGATGCTGAAGGCCAATCCCAAAGCGGGCGTGAGAGACACGTTGATCGTGGGCATGAAGCAAAGCATTGCGCTGTACCACACCAAAGAGACGGCCAATCAAAGACCCTTCCGTGTGTCTATGAGAAACGTCAATGACTCACTTGATTTATTGGTTCAGTACGGTGGTATGGACCCAGCCACGCGCGGCAAAGCAGAGGATTATGTGACCTTGGAATTTTTGCCAAGCAATTGATCTTTTGCCGCAGTTCTAAACAGACTTATCAAAACGTATGACAGCAGACACACTCATTCAGGCAAAAGACATCACAAAGGTTTATCAAACCAAGGACGGCTTGGTTGAATCCTTGAAGCCATTGAGTTTTTCTATTCAATCGGGTGAATTTGTGTCTGTTGTCGGACCGTCTGGTTGTGGCAAAAGCACCTTGCTCAAAATGGTGGCAGGTTTGCTTCCCATCACATCCGGCGAGTTGACTATTGAAGGTAAGCCTGTTGATGGCCCGCAGAAAGATGTGGGTATCGTTTTTCAAAGTGCCGTTCTATTGGCGTGGCGAACTGTGTTTGAAAACATCATGTTGCAAGCCGAGATGCGCAACATGCCAAGAGAGGAAGCCACAGCAAAAGCCATGCAGCTCATTGACATGGCAGGTCTCAAAGGATTCGAGGGCAAATACCCCAGACAACTGTCTGGCGGCATGCAGCAACGCGCTTCTATTTGCAGGGCGCTTTTGCACGATCCACCATTGTTGCTGATGGATGAGCCTTTCGGCGCATTAGATGCCATGACGCGCGAAAAAATGAACCTTGAGTTGCAGCGAATTTGGTTGGCATCCAAAAAAACGGTCCTGCTGATCACGCACAGCATTCCTGAGGCGATTTTTTTGTCCGATCGCGTCATTGTGATGAGTGAGCGGCCTGGCACCATTGCTGCTATCTACGATATCAATCTGCCAAGAACGCGGCACTTGGACGTGATGGGTACACCAGAGTTTGCAAGCTATGCCAAGCAAATTCGTGCGCATTTTTTCTCACAAGGAACGCTTGATCATTGATCAAGTCAACGTGACGACCTGCGCATGATTGATTTTCAAATTGAAGACATCCGTTTTCATGAGCGCAGTGTCAACCTGAGGTTGCCATTTCGTTTTGGCGTTGCAACGCTCGTCGCATGTCCTCAGGTGCATGTGTTGGTGCGCGTCAAATTTTCAAATGGGCAAACAGTTGAGGCGTGTTCGGCTGAAATGATGGTGCCTAAGTGGTTTGACAAAAACACGGCGCTGAGCAATGAGGAAAATTTTGAACAACTTAGGTTTGCGCTAAAGGCGACACGCAGTGCTTACACGCAAGATAAAAACAATCAAACGGCCTGGCAGTATTTCATTCGGCATTACGACGACATCGTTTCTGTTTGTGCCGCACAAGGTATCAATTCTTTAGCTGCAAGCTATGGCCCTGCGCTGATTGATCGTGCGTTGATTGATGCCGTATGCCATTTTTTGGGTCAGAGTTTTTATGAAGTCATGAAGAAAAATGCCGTTGGTATTGACCTTCATCAACATCCAAAGCTGCAAGACCTCTCGGCATTCAACTTGGAGCGTTTTCTGGCCGAACTCAAGCTGTCGCAAAAAATATCAGCTCGTCATACAGTGGGTTTGATCGATCCACTGCTTGAGACCGATTTAACCGCAGACTCACCCAGCGACGGGTTGCCTGTTTGCTTGAAAGATATTGCGCGTCATTACGGGCACACCCATTACAAATTGAAGCTCAGTGGCAACACTGAATTTGACGTTGAGCGCCTTGAAAAAATTGCCAGTGTGATTGGTCAAGAGGCTCAAGCCATCACCCTGGATGGCAATGAGCAGTACCAAAGCGCAGAAGCCTTTCAGCAGTTTTTTGAAAAATTCAAATCATTGCCCAAGCTTCAATCGATTTATCAAAAAACCTTGTTTGTAGAACAACCAATTCATCGTGATCAAACATTGGGCAGTGATGTGTCTGCGATTGCACAAAGCATTCCATTGCTGGTCGATGAGTCTGACAATGAATTAGATACTTTTTTGAGTGCTGCAAAGCTTGGCTACACCGGCATTTCGAGCAAGAGTTGCAAAGGTGTTTACAAATCGATCGTGAATGCTGCGCGTTGCCGACAAATGACTGAAAGCACGGGCCGCAAACATTTCCAGTCAGGCGAGGACTTGACCATGCAAGCGGGTGTTGCTGTTCAGCAAGATTTGGCTCTGGTCAATCTGCTAGGTCTAACGCATGTCGAGCGCAATGGTCATCACTATGTGAATGGCATGGCAGCACTTTCGCATGAAGAGCAGCAAGCATTTCAAAAGGAGTTCCCCTCCTTGTACGAAACCTCAAACGATGTGGTCAGGCTTCGCATTCAACATGGGCAAATTGATTTGAGCAGCCTCAATTGCCAAGGATTTGCAACGGGGCGTCAAAGGTCACCCATTGAATGGGACAAGATGCCAACAGAAAAATTCAGCTATTAAGCAAAACATCAAGGAGAAAGAAATGAGTACACAACGATTAGGCATCATCATGCACGGTGTCACTGGCCGCATGGGTATGAATCAGCATTTGATTCGCTCGATTGTTGCCATTCGCAATCAAGGGGGTGTCACACTGTCCAATGGCGACAAGGTCATGCCCGACCCCATTTTGATCGGACGCAATGCCGAAAAAATTGAAGCCTTGGCCAAAGCCAATGGCATCAGTCGCTTTGGAACAGACCTCGACAAGGCATTGGCGAACAAGGACGACACCGTTTTTTTTGATGCCGGCACAACACAAATGCGCCCAACTCTTTTGGCCAAAGCCATTCAAGCGGGTAAGCATGTTTACTGTGAAAAGCCTATTGCCACCAACTTGAATGAAGCTGTGGAAATTGCGCGACTTGCTGAAAAATCGGGAATCAAACATGGTGCGGTGCAAGATAAATTATTCTTGCCAGGTCTTCGCAAATTAGACATGCTGCGCAAAGCGGGCTTCTTTGGCAAGATGCTCAGCGTTCGCATTGAATTTGGTTATTGGGTGTTCGAAGGTGATCTGCAACCCATTCAGCGCCCCAGTTGGAACTACCGACAAGAAGATGGTGGTGGCATCATTTTGGACATGGTGTGCCATTGGCGTTATGTACTCGACAATTTATTTGGTGAAGTGCAATCTGTCTCATGTTTGGGCGCGACACATATTCCGCAGCGCTGGGACGAAGCCAATCAACCTTATGTTTGCACCGCCGATGATGCTGCCTATGCAACCTTTGAACTCAAAGGCCATCAGGGCGAGAAAGTCATTGCACAAGTCAACAGTTCTTGGGTGACGCGCGTCAACCGTGAAGATTTGGTCACTTTCCATGTCGATGGCACCCACGGCTCGGCCGTTGCAGGGTTGCAGTCTTGCAAAGCACAAAGCCGTGTGAACACGCCGCGTCCTATTTGGAACCCAGATGTCAAACAAACCATGAACTTCACTGAGCAGTGGCAGGATGTGCCTGACACGCAGGTTTATGACAATGGTTTCAAAATTCAGTGGGAGCACTTCATTCGACACATTGTGGAGAACGAGCCCTATCGCTGGACTTTGCCTGAGGGTGCTAAGGGCGTACAACTGGTGGAAACAGCTTTGCAATCTTGGAAAGAGCGCCGTTGGGTTGATGTCGCGCCTTTGAAAATTTAAGGAGGCGGTATGTCTCTTCACATTCAATTGCCTAACCTGCAAGGCCAGCTCAGTGGATACAAGTTGGCGGGTGCAGTGCCCGTCAAACCCGTTGCTGGTAAGAAGTTCAATCGCATTGCTTATTCTGCAGCCCATGTGGTTTCCAACCCGTTGGCCGCCATTGATCCATGGCTGGACTGCGCGGTCGACTGGGATGCCACGATTTCCTATCGACGCCATTTGTGGTCATTGGGCATGGGCGTGGCAGAAGCCATGGACACTGCTCAGCGCGGCATGGGTCTTGATTGGCCCACCTCTTTGGAACTGATCCGACGCTCTATCGATGCTGCCAAGGATATACCTGGTGCATTTTTGGCGTCAGGCTGCGGCACAGACCATTTGAATTTAGAAGCCGTGAAATCGGTGGATGAAGTCATTGCGGGCTATGAGTTTCAAATGGAGGCCGTTGAAAAGCTCGGTGGGAAATTGATTGTGATGGCCAGTCGCGCATTGGCGCGCGTAGCCACTTCACCAGCGGACTATGAACGCGTGTATGACCGGATATTGCGTCAGGCCAAGCAGCCTGTGGTACTTCACTGGCTGGGCGACATGTTTGATCCTGCTTTGGCTGGGTATTGGGGAGACAAGAATGTCGATGCCGCGATGAACACCGCCTTGGGCATCATTCAGGCGCATGCCGACAAAGTGGATGGCATCAAAATTTCATTGTTAGACAAAGACAAAGAAATCCAGATGCGCAGGCGTTTGCCAGCAGGTGTTCGCATGTACACGGGCGATGACTTCAACTACGCCGAGCTCATTGCAGGTGATGGTTTTGGTGAGCATCTGGTTCAAGGCCAAAGCGATGCGCTCTTGGGTATTTTTGATGCCATTGCACCAGCAGCCAGTGCGGCTTTGGGCGAATTGGCAAAAGGTAATCTAGAAAAATTCCACGCTATTTTGGGTCCTACCGTACCGCTGTCGCGTCATATTTTCAAAGCGCCAACACGCTTTTACAAAACTGGCGTGGTGTTCATGGCTTGGCTGAACGGACATCAAAAACATTTCACCATGGTGGGTGGCCAAGAAAGCACGCGATCGATGGTGCATTTGGCAGAGTTGTTTCGATTGGCAGATGCTGCCAATTTATTGGAGCAACCCGAGTTGGCTGTGCACCGCATGAAAACATTGCTGGCCATGCACGGTGTTGAATAAAAAAATAATTGGAAACAAGATGTGCAAACACTCAGGCCTTTCAATTTGCAAACTGACTGCAGCGATATTGATGATTTTTTCTTTCTCTGGTGTATGGGCGCAAACTGCTGCCAATTACCCTGACAAGCCCGTGAAGTTCATCATTCCTTTTCCACCAGGTGGCACATTGGACAAAGTGGGTCGCATGTTGGCGGCCAAAGTCGGTGAACAAATGGGACAAAGCTTTGTGGTCGAGAACCGACCAGGCGG
>Ga0114964_10002375_pt1 | contig 13115 bp, 13 predicted proteins | sample C_131016_MF_Meta_FD_92638 | JGI IMG/M metagenome (GOLD analysis project Ga0114964, IMG submission 92638) | Freshwater microbial communities from Lake Croche, Canada to study carbon cycling - C_131016_MF_MetaG | ecosystem: Environmental > Aquatic > Freshwater > Lake | place: Lake Croche, Canada... | reverse complement strand
AGATAGAAATATAAATAATTATACAATACATATGATATCATTTGCATATACTGATACGGATTCTAAGGCATATGGTATCAATGTAGAAAAAGAAATAATCTCTCATCTTCAAAAAGAAATAAATGATAGTGTTTATAAGCAGATATTTAGTGAATTGAGAAGCAATGCCACAGTTGAGTATATTGATATGGTGGGTAATTCTATGTTTAATGAATTAGATTTTGTTTTACAATCAAGCAAATTTGATGCTGAAATCTACTTTATAACACCATATGAAAATATGGTTTGTGGAGTGCAGTTGGGTTCAGCAATTCAAGATTTAAGACATTTCACATGTGATGCAACCCGACAAAACTCTAATATATGTATGTATATTGGTAAAATAGCAAACACTAGAATATATGTCAATCAATATCAGAGTTGGAATGATAAGAGTGTTCTTTTTTTTAATGATGTTAGATTTAACTACTTATTAGATAATACATCTATAATAGATGAGGCAACTTTTCGACCAAGAGTTAATATAAATTATAAACTATCTATAAAAACAAATGAATGTCTTTTACGCCACTTCGTGAATGATGAAAACTCTCCTGAGTTTAAACACATAATACCACAAAGAAGAGATAAAAAAATTGATACTATCATAAATAATTAATATATTTGTAATATGACAAACGATGAAAAGATAACAACAATACTCAGACATATTAAAAAAGTCGAAGAAAACTGTAACTTCTTATCAAGAAAGTTGATAGACACCGAACCCAATTTTGCACTAGATCTAATAATTAGAGGTAGAACACATGACCTTTCAAAATTAAGTCCATATCTATTTGAATCATTATGGAAGGAACATCAGAATTTTGAAGCAGCACTTAGTTTTCATAGAACCAGGGAATCACATCATCCAGAATGTCATATTTGTATTCAAGATATGCCAGATATAGATATAGCAGAAATGGTGTGTGACTGTTTAGCAAGAGCCCAAGAATTTGGAACAGATATTAGAGACTGGTTCTTTAAAGATGAGTATGCTCCAACTAAATATGATTACAAAGGCGATAAACAAACAATCGAAAGAATAAAAAAATACGTTGACTTACTGTTGACACCAAAGTTTTAACATGACAAATCTATATAGACAATTAAACAAATTAGGAGTTGGACAAATTTATAAGTATGTTATTATGAATAACAACTCTAGTAACCTACCCTATCACAACAATTTCCACTTAGAACACGTATGCAGGATGGCTCTTGAAGGCTGTGAATACTACGAAATACCGGAGCAATATAAGAGATTAATAACAACAGCAGCATTATTTCACAACTTCAATCACACTGGATCGGGAAAAGATGATGATATCAATATTATAAAGGCAGTTGAAGGATTCTTAGAATTTAATACAAATGAAGAGTTTGTAGATGATGAAGAGAAAATCATCATAAACTTAATTAAGGCTACAAGATTCCCATATACACAAGACTGTGAAGAACTAACGATACATCAAAAAATACTAAGAGATTCTGATATATTACAAGGAGTTTTCTGTCAAAACTATATCAACGGTGTTGTATTTGCGATAGCGAAAGAAGCTAATATATCACCCGAAAAGATGTTAGAAGGACAAATTAAATTCCTAGAGTCCGCAACATTCTGCACTGAGTGGGCCACTAAAATATATAAGGGTGCCTTACCACTTGTAATAAAGAAGGTAGAAGAAGTTAGAAAATATTTTTAGAAAAATTTGGTGGTGATAAAATATCACCGTACATTTGTATTCAAGTAAAAAATAAAACACTTGAACAAAAAATAAATTTGGTGAAATAAAATAATCATCGTAATTTTGAAAAAATATTAAAAGGGAGATGAAACTTTTAATATATACAATTATATAACAATTATTAAAGAATAGTATTATGAAACTTACAAACAGAAATATGACGTTGAATCTGAATCTAAATATGGTGATTACCTTATGTAATAGACCGTGTTCAGGTTTTGCTTATATCTCTGATACTAAAGGATAACTTTATAGTATTATAAAAGATAAAAACGAAACCTGAACTGAAAAGTTCAGGTTTTTTTGTTATGAAAAGCCTTCATGGTGTAATTGGTAACCACGTATGTCTTAGGAACATATGTCGAAAGATGTGTCGGTTCGAGTCCGACTGAGGGCACAAAAACATACCCAGATGTTGGAATTAGGGAGACATCTCCGTCTTAGAAGCGGAGGCGAAATAATAGTAGTGTACGGGTTCGAGCCCCGTTCTGGGTACATATAGTTCCGTAGTATAATGGAAAAGCGAAAGCGAAGTACGACAGCCTTCTAAGCTGTTAGGAATGAGTTCGAATCTCATCGGGACTACAAGGCAAAATGCCTGGATGGTGGAATTGGTAGACACGCTTGACTTAAGATCAAGTGGACCGTAAGGTCCGTGAGGGTTCGAGTCCCTCTCCGGGTACAGATATAGTACCGTCGTATAATGGATTAGTACAACAGCCTTCTAAGCTGTTAGGTGTGGGTTCGAATCCCGCCGGGACTACTTAAAAAATGGGAGAATAGCTCAGTTGGTAGAGCAAATGACTGTTAATCATTAGGTCGTGGGATCGTGACCCACTTCTCCCTCCAAAAAGCGGATAGTACCAGCCCATCCTGATAAGATGGAGAACTGTAGTTGGTATGTTGAAAACGTGGGTTCAAATCCCTCCTATCCGACAACTAAAAAATAACGGACTGTACTCAGCCCATTCTGATAAAATGGAGAACTGTAGCGGTGTTGAAAACGTGGGTTCAATTCCCTCCTGTCCGACAATGGGTATATAGTTCAATGGTGAGAACGTTCGGCTGTTAACCGATTAATATAGGTTCGAGTCCTATTATACCCGCTGATTGACTGTTTTTCGAAAAATATATTTTAATATATAAACTATGAAAAACTATAAATGTGAAGAGTGTGGGTCTGATTTCTTTCCTTTAAAAAGGAACATTAAATATGCAATACTTAAAGGATTAAATCAAAATAGATTTTGTTCTAAACAGTGTTTTGGTAAAAATTCTAAGAAGGAAATTTCATTAGAATGCAGCAATTGCAAAAAAGAAGTTTTTAAGAAAAGGAGTCAAATAAAAAGGAGTAAAAGCGGTAATGTTTTTTGTAGTAGCTCTTGTGCCGCTACATTCAATAATAAAAATAAAACCACAGGAACAAGGAGAAGTAAAATAGAAATATGGATAGAAAATGAATTAAAAAAAGAGTATAAATTTGAAATTATCTTTAATGGTAAGGAAGTTATAAACAGTGAGTTGGATATTTACATACCAAGCTTAAATATAGCATTTGAATTAAATGGTATATTTCATTATAACGCAATTTATGGTAAAGATAAATTAGATAACATAAAGAATAATGATAATAAGAAAATAAAATCTTGCTTAGAGAAGAAAATAGAACTATATGTGATAGATATTACTGGTTCTAAAAGTTTCAAACCAGAAAGAGATATAAAATACTTAGATATTATTAAAGATATAATAAATGAACAGGTAGTCTAGCGGCGAAGGCATCAGATTGCAAACCTGAAAGAGAAATCTCATCGTGGGTTCGAGTCCCACCCTGTTCTCATACGCTTCTTACGCATAAATGATGGTGCGCCTCACTTGTAACGAGGAACAGAACCGGTTTGATCCCGGTAAGAAGCTCTAAAATAGTCCTATAGCTCAGTGGTAAGAGCGCCATTTTTACACGATGGAGGCGAATAGTAAAACGTCAGTTCGATTCTGACTGGGACTACTTAAATATAAGCCCCGTAAGCATTAATGGTGATGCAGTAGTCTTGTAAACTACAGAATTCGGATCGTTACCGGAACGAGGCTCATTTCTAATACGTAGGAAGGCTCACTTTTTTTATATATAGTGTATGAAAATACATATAGAAAATAGTAAGTTGGAAGAACTTATTAATGATGGATTGAGTTTGAAAGAAATATCAACCATTATTAATGTTAGTTTGTCCACAATTAAAAGACGGATTTGTGAGTTGGGATTAAAGTCTAACTTTCACCTTTCAAAAAAAGAAAGTATAATTTGTCTTAATTGTGAATTAGTATTTAGTTGTTTAATATCTGATAAGAGAAAGTTCTGTTCAAGTTCTTGCTCATCGGAGTTTAATAATAAGAATAGAAAGAAAAAAGAGAAAGGGCAAAAAGTTAAAAGAGTAAGAATATTCAAAGATAAAAATTTGGGAATATGTCTTAATTGTAAATTAGATATAATTAGAAGTGATGGTAGAAAAAAGGCTAAATATTGTAGCTTAGACTGCCAACATGAGTTGAGAATAAAAACGAGTGTAGAGTCAAAAACAGCTAGTACAAAAACAATTAAATTGTATCTAATTAGGAAACATGGGAATAAATGTATGAATTGTGGATGGTGTGAAAAGAATCCAGTTACTAATAAAGTTCCGATAGAGTTGGAGCATATAGATGGTAATTCTGAGAATAATGAATTGAGTAATTTAAAGATTTTATGTCCAAATTGTCATTCACTAACACCTACTTATAAGGCATTGAATAAAGGAAATGGTAGACACAAAAGGATGGAAAGATATACAGAGGGTAAAAGTTATTAATATTGGAGATTAGCTCAAATGGTAGAGTGCTTCTGTGACATGGAAGAGGCAACGGGATCGTTACCCGTATCTCCAACAAATATGTTGTACGAATTGACTTACCCCAGTTAATTTGTAGGGGTCCCATATGGGGTGTAGCTCAGGTGGATAAGAGCGCCGTCATTGAGGACGGAGGCAGTGGTTCGAGTCCGCTCACCCCAACAACAGATAGTAAGAATATGGAGAATATATATATTTGAAATATTCATTACTATCAATGAATTAGCCGTAGTAGTATAATTGGGAGTACGCAACGTTGGTATCGTTGTAACACCGGATCGTAACCGGTCTATGGCTCTGGTAGATAATTCAGAAAGGACTACATTGATTTTAATATATAACTAATGAATGAATTTATAGAAGTTTGTCATAATTCGATATCAATGGCGGAAGCGGCACGTGAGCTAGGTATTAAATTTTCAACGTTTGTCAGAAAGGCTAAAAAACTAGGTTGTTATAATCCAAACCAGAATTGGAGAAAAAATAAAACACCGTTATCAGACAAAAGATTGAAGACGAAATATATAGATGAGTTATTTACCGAAAATTCTCCTGTAAGGAGAGAATATATTAAAAAAATTATAATTAAGGACAATTTAATTGAATATAAATGTTCAGAATGTGATTTATCAAATATGTGGAATAATAAGTTATTAAGCTTACATTTAGATCACATAAATGGTATAAGAAATGATAATAGAATAGAAAATCTAAGATTCGTCTGTCCAAATTGTCATTCGCAAACTGAAACTTATTGTAATAAAAATAAATGTAAGTCTAAAAGTATAAATTCTTTTGATATAGAATTTTTAAAAAATTGTATTTTACAATACAATAATATATCGGAAATTATTAATTATCTTGGAGTAAAAGATACCTTTACAAATAGAAGTAAAATTAAAAAAATTATTTCTGACTACAATATGCCGCTATGAGCAGATATGGTAATTGCGACAGGCTCATATCCTGTTTAGGTTAATCCTTTTTGAAGGTTCGAGTCCTTCTAGCGGTACAAAAATCATATTATATTTTTAATATATAAACTATAAAAAAAAATATAAAATATGATTTTTGAAGGTTCGAGTCCTACTTAGGTCACAAAAATCATATTATATTTTTAATATATAAACGAAGAGTTTGAAACACTTGAAATCAAAAGTGTTGCTAAGAAAATATACAGTGACTTAAAATCACAAGGTAAAAAAGTTACTCTTAACTATCAAGATGAGAAATTAGGAGCAGCCGGCAAAAGCAAAAAAATTGGTGAAAAAGAAATCTCTTCACAGATTATATATGTTGATTATTTTGTTAATCATCTAATTGTCGCTCCTATCGCTGAAGAGTCTGAAGCAAAACAACTACTTGAGAAGTATAAATCTGATAAGATTATTGGTGATATTAACTTTCATAACTTGGATAAGTATGAATGGGCTAAGAATATACCAGGTTGGTGGGTAGTTACATTTAGACTAGTTGAGCAAAAACAAAGGCAAGATTATAATCTAACTAAAGGATTTGTTAATAGACAAAACAAGAATGATAGAAAAAGACAAAAAATAAAAATACACTAATATGAAATATATTAAACTCTTTGAGCAGTATTCTGACAGTGAATTAACTCAACCGATAAATAACTTTTTTGGTATAGATACCTCGGATATAAAATCATTTCAGTTTAGTTGGAGTAATGTACCAACTATATCAGACTATATAAAATGGGATCAAAGTGATAGACAAAACACAAAGGATCGATATGGGGATGGTGATAATAGAATTGCTCTTAGTCGAAGAATAAGAGAAAGACTTAAAAATATATCTGCTGAGGAATTTTTAGAATTATTAAAGAAGAACTTTGATAATAATAAGATTTTTATTAATAATAAATCACATATACACCACTTAGTGTCAAGAACTACAACTTATGCTATTAATATAGCAGGAGAAGATGTACCAGCATTTTTTGAATTGGTAAGAAATATAGATAGATATAAATAATTTTGGTAGTTTCAATAAACTATCATACATTTGTAGTATGATAACATTAAAAAATAATAATAACAGATTAACAGATTTTGTCTGATAGCTGTTTTATGTAAATAACTCAAAGCCCCTCAGATAAAATATTTGAGGGGCTTTTTTATGTCAAAAAATTAAAATTAAAATTATGAAAGGATGGATTAAGTCAATAAGACAATCAAAGGGTTTAATATTTATCGCATCGACTGATGGTAAAGAAGATATCCAATTAACATTAAAGGAAGGTGAGTTTCAACTAATTGGTGAGATGAAAGTTGGTTGCTCATTTATAGCAGAAGGAGTGGATTCTATAACACCAAGAGGATTACCAGAGTTTGTAGTTTCTAAGATAGAAATAGTAGGATCATCTGATGATGATTATCCTATACAGCCTAAGAAACATAGCTTTGACTTCCTTAGAACGATACCAGAACTACGTGGTAGAACAAAGACATTTCAGTCAATTTGGAAAATGAGACACTATCTATCACAAGAGATACATAGGTTTCTATCCGACCGAGATTTCTTTCAGTATTGGACACCTATTATCACACAAGCTGATTGTGAGGGTGCGGGTGAGACTTTCGATGTTAAGTCAGATTGGTTATCAGAAAAGTTAACAGTATCAGGACAACTACACGGTGAAGTTGGTATGATGTCAATGGGTCAAATTTATACATTCAGTCCTTGTTTCAGAGCCGAGAAGTCAGCAACAAAGAAACACTTATCCGAATTTTGGATGTTAGAGCCAGAGATGGCTTTCTATTCATTAGAAGATACAATTGAACTATCTGAAAGACTAATCAAGTCTGTCCTATCAAGTGTCTTAACATATACAAGTGATTTTGAAAAAATTGGAATTGATACTAAACACATTACTGATATTGTTGATAAAGAATGGTTGAAACTAAGATACGAAGATATCTGTAAAGAGTTTAAGATAGAATACGGGCATGATGTTTCATCTGATATTGAAAAGTCAATAATTGAAAAATATAAAGTACCTGTTTATATAACACACTGGCCCAAGGACTTAAAACCATTCTACATGAAGAAGGATGACAAAGTAGCTTATTGTTTTGACTTAATCTTTCCAGAGGTTGGTGAGTTAATAGGAGGCTCCGAAAGGGAAGATTCATTTGAGATACTACAATCTGAAATGATTAAAAGCGGATTAGACATGGATAAAATGCAATGGTATTTGAAAACAAGACAGTGGGGCTCGGTACCACATGCTGGTTTCGGAATGGGGTTTGATAGATTAGTTACTTTCGTATGTAAATTACAAAAGATACACGACGCAATACCTTTTCCAATTGATTATTAATTATATTATGAATAAATTGTGTAATTATTATTATCTTTGATATTAAATTAATTTAAAATGTTAGATAAGTTATTAGATGCTATGTTAGAGGGCACCAAATACGGAAATATTAAATGGCGTAAAAAGGATTCTCTATTCAATACCGATAAGGATCATCTTTATGAGTGTAAGTTAAACTCTGAAACTGATGTTACTATAAGAGTAGTACTAAATAATACAATATCAGATTATGCGACTACCGAACATATTCTTCTAATTAATAAAAAATTAAGTATTTAATACATATATCAAACCCAATGTGAAAGGATGCACACCTGAAGATATAGTCTTTGGTGATATACTAAGTGATATGCCTAATAAGGCTCAGTTAAGGGACAATAAAATAAATGAGATTATTGATAATTCTTAGTACTTTAGATAAAATAAAAAAACTTTTATTATAAATGAAATGTATATGTTGTAATAAAAAAATAGAACTCGTAATGGAAGACGATAGAGCCAAACAAGAGGAAATCGTCTTCTCTACTGAGAAGAATAAAAAAGCTGATTGCCAAATGTGGCTTGATGGAATTGTAGCTAATACTTATTGTGGTTATGGATCATCTTATGATGGCGCGCAACTTGTGATGGCTATCTGTGATAATTGTATAGAATCCAGGTTAGAAAGCGGACACATAGCCTATATAGGACACTCATTCATACCAGAATTCAATGTTTCAATAGAGCATAGAAGAAACTGGAGAAGAATTAATAATTTAGATGAACTAATTTAATTCATTGGTGGTGACTGACTATCACTTTGACCAAAACCAGTATTAACCTTACCTACCTCACCTCTAACAATATTTGTATTTATCTGACTGAATGAATAATTTGGTAAATAAATCTTATTATTAGCATTATCAGCAAATATTAGATACTTAGAATCATCACCTAATATATATTGATTCAATAATCTATTATGTTCAGTTATAGGAATAACCTCATTAAACAATCTTATATTAGTCATTCTCATATCGGATCCTAATATTTCAATATTAGTATCCTCTAATTCAAATTCAACTGGTGTCATATCATTCTGTTGCGAATAAAGCATATCTAAAACTGTGCTATTTAACTTAGAAGCATCGGTTTCAATATCAACATTTCTCTTATAAATCCATTGATTCATCTTTCGTTGTCTTTGATCAATATTTACTACATAACAATACCAAACATCCTCTAACAACGCATCAGCATTACCACTAACACCTATATTAAATCTATATGTGTCACTATTCAGATTAACAATAATATTATCAGACTCTAAATTAATTTTTAATCCATTATTATTTGAATCATAATATGTTATGAAGTTGTGTGAATCATTTATAGTGTAATTATTTATTCTAAACCATGCGGTAAATCCAATATTGTCAGACACCTGGAAGTATTTTCTAAAGTTTCTATATACTACAGCAGTATGTTGATATTCAACATCTGATAAATCATAGTGATTTTTAGAAACAATTGTTGTAGCATTTTCAATTAACTCTTTAACAATAGTTACATTAACCACCTGTCTAAGAACGTCTTGTGTTAATGGCTTCAGTTGCTCCTTATTAGCAACATCTTTTTTATCAAGACTATTATCTAAACCAAATAACTCATCGATAGTGGAGTTTTTAGTAAGCTCTCTAACCTTATCAGCAATCGATTTATCACCAGCAATAACATTTGCTTTGTGTGAGTATTTTTTCAACATTATCTTGTAATAAAGAGCAGAGTTATTGAAGTTTCTAAACTGTTGAGCATGCTCAACTTGAAACATTCTATTAACTTCACAAAACCATAGGAAATCCTCTTTTGAAGGTCTCTTCTCTGGACCAAATACTGACTTAAACGTATCTTTTGGTATATGTATTTCAAAACTTTCAAATAATGATAAGTCAAATTGATTCATTGTTATCTGATTATCAGGGAAATTATTACCCTCAACAGATACTTTAATAGTATCGCTACATATATAATTATATAATTGATACTCATGAAAAGTATAATCGATTCCTTTCTTATCAGGGTCAGTTATAAAGTAAACAACCTGGTGACCAAATAACTGATTTGAATCCGCACTTAGTTTGTTCAATAGGTTTACTGCTTGTGTTTGCTGATATGGTTGAAAAAGTTTTGCAATATCAGCCGCACCTAATGGACTATTATTAACATTACAATTCGATGTAGAAAAATTAGAACTAACATTAGCATTAGCAATATTAGTTGCAGTATCACCAACTACACTAGCCATAACCGAGTTACAATCTTGTCTTGTTCCATAAACATTAGTCTTCTGCGAGTCTAATGTAACATTCTGAAAGTCACCTATTAAATTTAAATCATATATTTTCACAAATTTAGTACCGGTATATTCAACCAAATATTGTATTTGAAAGAACCTTATCGGATTAATTCTAATAGTGGATATATTCTCCTTTGTTAAAGGCTCCCATTGTGTATATGTTCTATTATTATCCTGTGAGAATCTATATTTTAAGCTATAATTACCAGTATCACCTCTAGCAATGATTTCATAATCACTTATACTAAATACTTTATAGATATAAGGTGGTTTAATAACCAACTCAGATACACAATCCGAACAAGAACTTGCTTGAACTATAACAACACCTTCACCACTAACAGAGTTATCCATAGCATTACCTAATAACTTATAATCAAGTAGTTTGATAACACCAGTTGTATTTGTTCCACTTCTTATGAATTTTATTTCAAGATACATCGTATCTTTATGATCAAATAATGGAAAATTTGCTATTTCTTCATTTAATTCCAACCATGGAGTCCATCTGACTTTATCTCTGGATACCCTATAATAATTGGTTAAATAACGTGTTTTGATAGAACCATATGTGTTAAACTCAAAAGAATCAAAGCATTTAATTGTAGTTAAGTTATATATAGATATAACATACTCATCTCCTATTTTAGAAAACTGTGGAGCATCTAAATTTATATCAAAACTATCAGAAATATCAACATTACCATCTAAATCTATATTAACTATATACATAGATTATATATTAAAATAATTTTGCTATTAATTGTTTTTTATGTATATTTGTATTTAATAATCAAAATTTAATAAATTTGGCTATCTCATAAACTATTCATAACTTTATGAAATGTTCAAAAAAATAACAAAAATGGATATAAAAAATACTTTCTTGAAATTGACTGAAAGAACTTATCCGAATGGTTCAGAATCAGAGCTATACGACTTACTACCAAGTAAGTTAGAAGCTGATGATTTTGGTAACTTATTTATCGAAATAGGTGAGAAACCTTCTTGTATGTTTACCTCACACTTAGATACTGCTACCTCGGCTAATAGCCCTGTAAATCACGTATTTGATGGTGATATAATTAAAACTGACGGTACATCTATATTAGGTGCTGATGATAAAGCAGGTGTTACAATTATGTTAAACATGATTGAACATAATATATCTGGACTATACTACTTTTTCTTAGGTGAAGAGGTTGGTTGCCTTGGCTCAAGACACTTATCTAATATAATGAAGACTGAAAAAATCGAATATATCAGTAAGGTTATATCATTTGATAGACGAGGAACTGATTCAGTAATCACTTATCAATCCGGCTCAAGATGTTGTTCAGATGATTTTGGAACTGCATTAGCAGAACAATTAAACAAAAGTGAACCTTTGTTCTCATATAAGAATGACCCGACTGGTATTTATACTGACTCTGCTCAGTTTACTACAATCTATCCAGAGTGTACAAATATTTCAGTAGGTTATATATCAGAACATACTACTAATGAGAATCAAAATATCAGACACTTAGAATTACTAGCAGATGCTGTTCTAAAGGTTGATTGGGAAAGTCTACCAGTGGTAAGAGACCCATCAAAGGTTGAAAGCAGATACAGATATAATGACTATAGTTACTATGGCTGGGGAGCTGATGATGATGATTATGTTTATACGGCACCTGTTAGAAGTCGATATGATGCGGCTCTTCCTACAAATAAGAAAGAACACTTCTGGGATAATGACTATGACTATGTATCATCTGTAGAAATAAACACAAAGCTTAATTCTTTGTTAGAGATTGATTTTTCTAATAGAAGAATTGAAGATGAAGAAATACCTATTATGAGACTATTAGAATCTCTTGATGTTGAATATGAGGATATGCACTGGGATGGTATGAAACTAACGGTTAAACACACCGCAGCAACTGGTGGACACACTACCCAGGCTACAAGAGAAGAGTTAGTAGAATTCCTACCAGACTTAGACTTCTGGAGATATAAGCAATATGAGCATATTTCATCATCTGCAATTAAACAATTAGAATCCTTGAGAAAAGGAAGCTCAGATAGGTATATAATATAAACTGGTTATTTATGACCAAAATTAGCATTAAGGTACTCTTTCAACTCATTCTGAATGTAATGATCGGGTACCCTTGTGTTATCATCCTCTTGCTCCATTTTACTACTCAAATAGTTTGTGAAGTCATTCATAACTTCTGGTTTAATAGCATCTATCAGTCTATCGGAAACAACGAATGCTCTTGAAAATCTATCCTTTAAATTAACCTGACCCTCAGGTATTTTCATATAAGTATCAATCATCTTTTTTAGGAAATCAGAATACCTTGATTGAGGTTCTAGGTAGTTAAAAACTATATCAAATATTTTATGAAATAGGCGTGAGGTACCAAAAATAGCACTCACTACTGCAATAATAGGGAAAAATGGCACTAATGCTAATGGACCCAAAATAGGAACTAAACCAAATACTCCTTTTTTTAAATCAGTTACTTTCTTAGCATATATAGCATCCTTGAATATAGCCTTTAACATACCGAAGGTAAATTCCTTACCATTCTCACTCAAATAGTGTCCCAAATGCCCCTTCTTAGATAATGAAATCTGCTTTTTTAGCTCAACTTCATCAGTTACACCTAACTCAATTAGTTTTGCTTTTATATTCTTATCATATTTCTCTAAAATAAGATAACCATCATACTTCTTAATCATATTTATATATATTAAAATTTTTTTCTATATTT
>Ga0114964_10002373_pt1 | contig 13119 bp, 14 predicted proteins | sample C_131016_MF_Meta_FD_92638 | JGI IMG/M metagenome (GOLD analysis project Ga0114964, IMG submission 92638) | Freshwater microbial communities from Lake Croche, Canada to study carbon cycling - C_131016_MF_MetaG | ecosystem: Environmental > Aquatic > Freshwater > Lake | place: Lake Croche, Canada... | reverse complement strand
GTGCGGAATGACCTGCAATTCGCCGGTCATGATCGATCCGTCTTTGCGGTAGTACTGCTGCTCGCCACGGAAGATCGGCGGCTCCGTGCCGGCCTCGATCGAGGCAAACAACCGCTGGTAGTAGTCGGCGCCAATCGCCGCTGACTCGGGCGGTTGGATCTCCTCCGGCGACTGGCGCATCGCCTCCTCGGGGGTGAATCCCCGCATCCGCTCAACGGCGGGATTGATGTAGGTGATTTTGGCGTCGAGGTCCATCGTCCAGATGACTTCCCAGGCGTTCTCCGCAAGCAGCCGGCTGCGCTTCTCCGAACGCTTCAACAGGGTCTCCGCCTCGTGCAGTTCGGTGATGTCGGCCAGCGCGCCTTCGATCACCACCGATCCGTCCCCGCGTTGCCGCGAGCGAACCGAACCTCGGCCGTATGTGGATCGTCCGTCAAGGCGATTCCACTTCAACTCCACCTCGGTATCGGTTCCGGGCGAGAGTGCGAGCACATCGGCAAAACGGTCGATGTAGTCCGGGTCAATTTGTCCCAGAAGGGATTCGGCGTCGAGATCGGTGGCGCTGCCGGACTCCGTCCGGTCGCCTAACAACACCGTGCCGGGTGCGGTGTTGACGAATTCCAATGCCACGTCAGGTTGCACCCGCAGGACGAAGAACATCATGCCGCTGCTGCTGGCCATCTGCTCGAACCACTCCGAGTCGGGAATATCGGCGCTTGGCGGAATCGCTGAGTCACTCACCGCGCACCTCCTCGAAGCGGCCGGTCTTGGCTTCCAATCTAATTCGGTACACCGATCCGCGGCGTAATCCGGAGAGATCCGGTGGCGGTTGGTGCGGCGGAAAGGTGAGCAGCGGCATGATTCGCTCGACGAGCAGTGCCATGCCCTGATCCCACTCATCATCGCGGCATTCCTCGAACGTTCCCCGGGCGATGACGCTGCGCCAGTTGGACAGGTCGTCGACGTGCTCCACCTCGACACACACCTGCGGATCGGCCCGCATGGCCGCAAGCTTGGCGCCATCCATGGCGTGCCCCCACACGTAGGTGCCGTCGTAGACGTAGGTGACCGGGACCACATACACCCGGCCCTCGCTGAGGCAGCCGATGCGTGCGATCACCTCGGTGCGCAGCAGATCCTCGATCTGCTGTCCGGTCAACTCACCGAGCATGCGGGTCTCCGATCATGACCGGATCACCAGGCCAACTGCCACCAGCGTGGTCGTCAGTTCGATGGCTGCACCGAGGACGTCGCCGGTGATTCCGCCGAACCTGCGCACACAATGGCCGACCAGGCCCGCTGCGGCCGCCAGTGCGACCACCACCACCGCCGGTCCCTGCCACCACAGTGGCGTGGCGAAGCAGGACGCGCCGGCCACCAGTACTACCCAGGCGGTGACGGATACCAGCGGCTGGGTGCCGGCGACCTGCGCACCCAGCATGCTGCCGGCCGCGGCGGGAACGCTGCTGCGGCAGGCCAGTACCGCGGCAACCCGGCCGACGGTCACGGCGATGATGACGGCGGTCAGTCCGGTCAGGTCCGGCGGCAGCGCTGAGAACGCCGCCGCCTGGGCGGCGATCACCACCACCACCGCCGCGACGCCGAACGGACCGGCGGAGCCCTCACGCATCACCGCCAGCGCACGCTCGGGCGGGCCGTAGCAGCCCAGTGCGTCGACCGTGTCGGCCAGGCCGTCGATGTGCAGGCCGCGAGTGAGCAGCAGCAGGGTCACGACAGCGAGCAGGCCGGCCAACAGGCTGTGCGGGCCGAAGGCCCAGAAACCGGACCACAGTGTGCACGCCGCGAAAAGTCCGAGCACCGACCCGACCACCGGCAGCGCGACGATTGCGGCCGGGCCGGGGCCGGCGTCACGGCGCACCGGCACCACCGTCGCGAATGCGAAAGCGCTTGCCAGACCGGCGATCACGAGGAACCTGCGCTGGTGCGCTCGGATACCCCTGCATCGGTAAAGGTGGCCATTGCGGACAGCAGCGACACCGCGGCGCGCAGGATCGGCAGCGCCACCGCGGCACCGGTGCCCTCACCGAGTCGCAGGCCCAGATCGACGATCGGCTCCAGGCCCAGCTCCGAAAGCGCGAGGGTGTGCGCAGGCTCGGGGGAGCGGTGCCCGGCCTGCCACCACGATCGCGCACCCGGCGCCATCCGTTCGGCCACCAGTGCCGCCGCGGTCACGACCACTCCGTCGAGCAGAACTGGTGTGCGGCGGATCGCGGCCTGGGCGCAGAACCCGGCCATCGCCGCCAGATCGGCCCCGCCACAGGCAGCCAGCAGTGCGATCGGGTCGGAGCGAAACTCGCGGGATCGGTACAGCGCATCGCGCACCGCCGCGGTTTTACGTGACCAGGTGGCGTCGTCGATACCGGTTCCGCGGCCGACGGCCAGCACCGGCTCCGTACCGATCAACGCGGCGATCACCGCGGTCGCGGCGGTGGTGTTACCGATTCCCAAATCGCCGACGATCAGGAGATCGGCCCCAGCGTCGACCTCGTCATCGGCGATGCGGCGGCCCGCTTCGATCGCGGCGACCGCTTCATCGGGACGCAACGCGTCCTCGATCGCGATATTGCCGCTGGATCGGCGAACCTTGTGCGCCGCAGTCGGATCGGCCGCCGCGGTGTCCCGATCCACCGCCATGTCCACCACCCGCACCGTCGCGCCGGCCGCTTCGGCGAGCACGTTGATCGCTGCGCCGCCGGTTTCGATGTTGGCCACCATCTGAGCGGTGACCTCGCGCGGGTAAGCGGACACGTCTTCGCTCGTCACTCCGTGATCGCCGGCGAAGACCACCACCCTGACCCGTTCGAATTGCTCTGGCGGGCAATGGCCCTGGCACGATGCGATCCAGACCGACAGATCCTCCAGCCGGCCCAGTGCGCCGCGGGGTTTGGTCAACAGATCCTGACGGCGGCGCGCCGCAGCGCCAGCTCGGCCGTCCGGTGTCGGAACGTCGTCGAATTCCATCAGCGCGGCGCCGTCGTAGCCGGTTTGATCCACACCGGTTGGCCGGCGACCACCAGGACCGCCCGTTCGCAGCAATCGGCGAGTCGCTGGTTCAGGGCACCCAACTCGTCGGCGAATCGGCGGCCGGCCTCGGTAGCCGGTATCACTGTGAGACCCACCTCCGGGCTCACAAGCACCAGTGGCGCTCGGAACGCACCCACTGCGTCGAGCAGATCATCGACCTCGGCGGTGATCGGAACGTCGTTCCAGCCCCGGCGGTCCAGCGTGCTGGTGAGCCAGCCACCGAGGTCATCAACCAGCGCGGCCGTGCCGGGCTCGGCACGCAATTGTGTTGCCACATCCGCACTTTCGATGGTGTGCCACGTCCGCGGCCGGCGGTCACGGTGTACATCGATCCGCCTCGCCCAGGAAACATCCGAATCCGCGGTCGGTCCGGTTGCGATATAGCGCACCGAAGTCTCGCCCGCGATGTCGGTCTCGGCCCATTGCGACTTACCCGAGCGAATCCCGCCGAGCACCAGGGTTCGCACGGTGGGCAGACTCAAACGACCTTGGCCCCGGGCGAGACGGTGGGCCGCGGCGCCCGCATCCGGCGCATCTGGGATGCCCGACTGGCGGCGTACATGCCGAGCTTGAAGTGCGTCTCTTGATTGTCGGGGAACTTGGCATCGACGGCCCTGTTCACCTTGCGGGCCAGGAACAGTGCGTCGATCGCCATCACGAGCATCAGCAGCAGCATTGCCGGGGAGATGAGCACCTGGACCTTGGGCATGACCAACATGACGAACAGCAGGACCAGTGCCGAGGGCATGAACAGTCCGAGCACGTTGCGTCGGGAGTCCACGATGTCGCGCGCGTAGCGGCGGATCGGCCCCTGATCGCGCGGCAATAGGTAGGCCTCCTCGCCGGCCATCATCCGCTCCCGGCGCTGGCCCATGGCGGCACGCCGTTGAAGCTTCTCGGCCTGGCGTTCCTCCTTGCTCATCGTGCTGCGCAGTTCTTTTCGGCGTTTGCGCGCCTCGGAGGCGGTCGCAGGAGCGGGTGCCACCGGCCCGCGACGCTTGGTGCTCTCGTTGCGTTTGGGGGTTGGCCGACCCTTCGGAGCGGTCACCCGCGCCGAGGCGGTGGTCTCCGGCAGTGCGACGGGCTCGGCCTCGGGCGTTCCGTCGGCGTCGTCATCCTTGCGGCGGCCCAGCAGTTTCACACCTGTCAGGTTACTTCGCCGCGGTAGTCGTGCGGTATGCGGTGGCCGAAGCCGCGCCCTACCCTGCTGGAATGACCACATGGCCGATCGCGCCCGGATTGCGGGTGCTGATCGCCCCGGACTGCTTCGGTGACAGCCTGACTGCGGTCGAGGCGGCCCGGGCGATCGCCGACGGTTGGCAGCGGGCGCGGCCCGGCGACACTCTGATCGCCGCACCCCAGTCCGACGGGGGACCAGGCTTCGTCGGCGTACTGGCCGCCGTACACCCGGACATGCAGGTCCGCCACAGCCGTGTCCGCGGCCCACTGGAGGGCGACGTCGACGCCGAGTGGGTGTTCGATGCCCGCACGTCGACGGCCTTTATCGAATGTGCGCAGGCCTGCGGACTGGCACTGCTGGGCGGCCCGCCCACGGTGCGCACCGCCGTCGCCGCGCACAGCGCAGGCGTCGGGCACCTGATCGAGGCCGCACTGCGCGCCGGCGCCCGCACCATCGTCGTGGGCCTGGGCGGCAGCAGCTGCACCGACGGCGGCCGCGGCATGGTGGAGGCACTCGGCGGCGTGGCGGAGGCCGGCCGCAGGCTGACTGGAGTTGGGCTGATCGTGGCCACCGATGTGGAGCACCCGCTGCTGGGTGTCTCCGGTGCGGCCCGGGTGTTCGGGCCTCAGAAGGGAGCTGACCCGGCTACGGTATCGCTGCTCGAGGAGCGGCTGACCGAATGGGCCGCCGCACTGGAGGCCGCGTCGGGTCGTGAGGTCGCGACGCTGCCGGGGGCGGGCGCGGCCGGCGGTCTCGGGGCGGCACTGCTGGCGCTGGGTGCGCGCCGGGAATCGGGTGCCGGCGTCATTGCGGCACACACCGGCATGGCCGATCAGATCGCCGCCGCCGACCTGATCGTGACCGGGGAGGGCCGACTCGACGACCAGTCCCTGCACGGCAAGGTGGTCGGCGCACTGGCCGCGGCCGCCCGATCGCGGGAGGTTCCGGTGCTGGTACTGGCCGGGCAGGTCGGGTTGGACCCGACGGCAGTTCAGCAGGCCGGTATCACCGCGGCGCACTCGCTGGCCGACTATGCCGGTTCGGTCCGCAGGGCAATTGATGACGCCGCCGGCCAGCTGGTGGGCCTGTCTGAGCGCACCGCGGCCGGACTGTCGGGGGAATAGCAGGCACACCAGGTACCGTTAACACCGTTGGGTGTCCCACATATCTGTGTGAGACGCTCGATCCCACCCCGGGACTGTGCACAAGGGAGCCGTTATGACTGTGTCCGATAAGTCGCTGACCGATGAGACGCTGTCCGATGATTCGCTGTCCGATGCTTCGGCCGCCTCGATCGAAACGCATGGCGTGGTCATGACCGACGCCGCCGCCGCCAAGGCCAAGGCCTTGCTGGACCAGGAGGGTCGCGACGATCTTGCGTTGCGCATCGCTGTGCAACCCGGCGGATGTGCCGGCCTGCGTTACAACCTGTTCTTCGACGACCGGACCCTCGACGGCGATCTCAAAGCCTATTTCGGTGGCGTGACCCTGACCGTCGACCGCATGAGCGCGCCCTATGTGCAGGACGCCTCGATCGACTTCGTCGACACCATCGAGAAGCAGGGCTTCACCATCGATAACCCCAACGCGACGGGTTCGTGCGCCTGCGGCGACTCGTTCAACTGACGTTCAGAACTGGCCGGCCGTGCGCAAGAGGTACGAGCACACCAGCAGTTGATCGCCCTGCCGAACTAGCTGCGCCACGCCCTGCTCCTCGTCGCGGGCATTGCGCGACGTCCTGGCCGGTGCGACCCGCATGGTGAACAGCACCTGGGCCTGATAATCCGACGTCGGAACGATCTTGTCGATCGAGGTGACCTCGGTGCGGTCGAACTGTTTTCCGAATGCGTCACTGGACAGCCTGGCCAGGGCCAGGTCGGACTTGCGGTCCCTGACCGCATCGAACATGCCGCACAGATTATTTCGGGCGATGGTCTCGGTGTCGCCGTCGGACAACGCAGTCAGATAATTCTGAATCGCGGCCTGTGCCGCTGCATCGGAGAACCCCGCCGACCCGGTACTGGTCCGGCTCGCGCCGATTGCCAGGACGGTGGCAATCAGCACTCCGGCGAGTGCGACACCCAGCAGGCTCCACCACAGCACCCGTCGGGATCCGGGCGGCGGGGAAAACCCGACCGGCGGAGGCAGCGGGCCGGGATATCCGGCCGGATACGGGTACGGTTCGGCGCCGTACCCGGCAGGCCCGGGGAATGGTTGACTCTCGGCACCGCCCGGCCGGTACGGCGGATACGGGCCAGCCATCGACTTGGGCTCCTGGTGATTCGTCGGGTGCGCGCGCCTCGGGGCGCCTGTTGTACGCAGGCTAACTCACCGCGGGGTGGGCCAGACGAGAGCATGACCGCGGGTATCGTGGCCTAGCTCAGCTACGACGCTCAGCAAAGAGGCTCAGCCAAGACGCTCAGCTCAGACAGACGATGAAGGGATGCCCCGTGACCATCGCGGTGACCGGATCCATTGCTACCGACCACCTGATGCGGTTCCCCGGGAAGTTCTCCGAGCAACTGCTGGCTGAACATCTGCAGAAGGTGTCACTGAGCTTCCTGGTTGACGACCTCGTCGTGCACCGTGGCGGTGTAGCGGGAAACATGGCCTATGCCATCGGTGTTCTCGGCGGCAACCCGGTGCTTGTGGGAGCGGCCGGTGTCGACTTCACCGACTACCGGGAGTGGCTGGAAGCTGCCGGCGTCAACTGCGATCACGTGCTGATCTCCGACACCCAGCACACCGCACGGTTCGTCTGCACCACTGATCTGGACATGGCGCAGATCGCCTCGTTCTATCCCGGAGCCATGTCCCAGGCCCGAAATATCAAGCTGGCCAACGTGATTGCCGCGGCAGGTAAGCCCGACCTGGTGATCGTCGGGGCGAATGATCCGGACACCATGTTTGCCCATACCGACGAATGTCGGAAGCTGGGATTGGCGTTCGCTGCAGATCCCTCTCAGCAGCTAGCCCGATTGAGCGGTGAGGAGATCACCCGTCTTGTCGACGGGGCGACCTACCTTTTCAGCAATGACTACGAGTGGGATCTGATGCTGTCCAAGACTGGTTGGACCGACGCCGACGTGCTCGCCCAGGTGGGTCTGCGGGTCACCACACTGGGCGCCAAGGGCGTCGATCTGGTCAGCGCCGACGGCACCGCCATTCACGTCGGGGTGGTGCCGGAGACCGCGCAGGTCGACCCGACCGGGGTCGGCGACGCGTTCCGGGCCGGATTCCTCACCGGCCGCGAGGCCGGGCTTGACCTGGAGCGGTCAGCCCAGTTGGGCTCATTGGTGGCCGTGCTGGTGCTGGAGACCACCGGTACCCAGAACTGGGCCTGGGATTTATCTACCGCAACGGCCCGCCTGGCCGGTGCCTACGGTGCCGACGCCGCTGCCGAGATCGCCGCGGCCCTCGGAGCCAGTTAAAGCTGCACGGGGTAGTGCGGTTCGCTGATCTGCGGCACGATGCTGCGTTCGACGAATATGGCGTACCAGAGCAGGAAGATCAGCACGGTCCACAACCGTCGGCTGTGGTCGGCGCCGCCGAGTCGGTGTTCGTCGAGCATGGCGCGCACCGCGGGCAGGTTGATCAGGTGACCGGCCGCGGAGACATCGATCATGCCGTAGGCCCAGTCCATCAGTTCCCCGGCGCGCAACCAGTGCCGGATCGGTACCGGGAAGCCGAGTTTGGCGCGGTTGAGCACATGCGCCGGCACGATCGGTTCCAGCGCGCGCCGCAGTGCGTATTTGGTGGTGGCACGGGTGATCTTCTGGTCGAAGGGCAGCCGCGAGGCCACCGCGAAGACCTCTGGGTCAAGGAACGGAACCCGCAACTCCAGTGAGTTGGCCATGGTCATCTTGTCGGCCTTGACCAGGATGTCGCCGCGCAACCAGGTGAACAGATCGAGGTGCTGCATGCGGGCCACCGGATCCCAGCCTTGCGACTCGGCGTAGATGGCGGCGGTGACGTCGGTGTGGGTCCAGGCTGGATTGAAGTCGGCCAGCACCGCGCGCAGTTGTTCATCGGAGAAACTGCGTGCGTTGCCGTAGTAGCGCTCCTCGAGTGTCAGTGAGCCGCGGTGCAGCAGGCTCTTTCCGCGCATGCCCTCCGGTAACGGCTTCGAGGCTCGGCCCAGAGACTTACGCACGGGGCGGGGAAGATAGTCGAATCCCTTGAGCGACAACGGCTCCCGGTAGATGGTATAGCCGCCGAAGAGTTCGTCGGCGCCCTCGCCGGAGAGCACCACCTTGACGTGCTTGCGCGCCTCGCGCGCGATGAAGAACAGCGGCACCAGCGCCGGATCGGCCACCGGTTCGTCGAGATACCAGACGATCTCCGGCAGCGCGGCGACGAACTCCGACTGGCTGACGACCTTGGTGACGTGGCGGGCGCCGATCGCCTCGGCGGACGCGACGGCCACATCCACCTCCGAGAAGCCTTCGCGCTCGAAGCCGGTGGTGAAGGTGATCAGCCGCGGGTTGTGCCGGATCGCCAGTGCGGCGATGGCCGTGGAGTCGATACCGCCGGACAGGAATGCGCCGACGGTGACGTCGGCGCGCATGTGCTTGGCCACCGAGTCCTCCAGGACCGCGGTGATCTCGTCGTAGCGGGCCTGCTCGGCACCGGCACGAAACGGCACCGCGTCCAATCGGGGTCGGAAGTAACGAGTGACCTCGGGCGCAGATCCGGGGCGGATGACCGCGTAGCTTCCCGACTCCAGGCGCCGGATCCCGCGATGCAGGGTCTCCGGTTCGGGCACGTACTGCAGCACGGTGTAGTGCTGCAGGGCCCGGTCGTCGATCCCGAGGTCCAGGCCCAGCTCGTCGGCGAGGTCGAGCAGGCACTTCTTCTCGCTGCCCACCACTGTGCCGCCGGGCCCGGTCGCCATGAACAGCGGTTTGATTCCGAACGGGTCGCGGGCACAGAACAGTTCGGCGCGCTCGGTGTCCCACAGGGCGAACGCGAACATGCCGCGCAGCCGGGTCAGGGCCTCGGTGCCCCAGTAGTGGAAGGCCGCGACAATGGCCTCACCGTCGCCATCGGTGGCGAAGACCGCGCCGAATTCGGCCCGCAGTTGCGCGCGGAGTTCCAGGTAGTTGTAAATCTCGCCGTTGAACACCAGCACGTAGCGGCCGGGGCTTTCCGGCGGGCCCCAGCGCAGCGGCTGGTGGCTGTGAGCGATGTCGATGATGGACAGCCGGTTGAAGCCCAGGACGACCCGGTCATCCGCCCAGGTGCCGGGCTCGTCGGGACCGCGGTGCCGCATCAGGTGCGAGGCGCCGGCGACGGCGTCGACGGTCCCGGTGGTGACGGTGCCCGCCGCATCTCCTACCAGCGCAAGCAGTCCGCACACCCGGCCTAGTATGCCCGAACCCCGCAGTAGGCCCGAACTCGTCACCAACGGATTGGGCAGGTGTGTCGGATAGCTGTTGATCGGTGGTCTACGCTGCGTAGTATTCGGATGGAAAAGCGTTTCCGGGAGACTCCATCCGGTGCCGGACACCGGGTCGCCAGAGACTATCGGCCCAGCTTGTGACACAGGAGGTGCCAAGGTGACACCACGCGGGCTCAGCCTTACTCCGTCCCACGCACGCCGACGTCGGACCGTGGCGATCACGGGTATGTTCGCGGCGCTGACGATGGCCCTGAGCGGCTGCAGTTGGCAGCACGCGCTGGGCCTCGGGTGGCCCAAGGGCATCACTCCGGAGAGCCATCTGATGCGCAACCTATGGCTCTGGTCGGTGATCGCCGCCCTCGTCGTCGGCGTCATGGTGTGGGGCCTGATGTTCTGGACCGCGGGCTTCCATCGGCGGAAAAAGGGACAGAGCGAACTGCCCCGTCAGTTTGGTTACAACATGCCGCTGGAACTCGTGTTGACGGTCGTGCCCTTCGTGATCATCTCGGTGCTGTTCTACTTCACGGTGGCTGTCCAAAATCAGGTGCTGCACAAGGAAGCCAACCCTGAGGTCGTCGTCGATATCACGGCCTTCCAGTGGAACTGGAAGTTCGGCTATCAGAAGATCGCCTACGCCGACGGATCCTTCAACTGGGACGGCGCCGACCCGGCCCGCAAGGCCGCGATGGTGTCCAAGCCCGAGGGCAGGGACGCCCACGGTGAGGAGAAGGTAGGCGCGGTGCGCGGGATGAATCCCGAGGACCGCAGCTATCTGAACTTCGACAAAGTTGAGACGGTGGGCACCAGCGACGAGATTCCGATCCTGGTACTGCCGGTCGACAAACGGATCGAGTTCCAGCAGGCCTCCGCCGACGTGATCCACTCGTTCTGGATCCCGGAGTTCCTGTTCAAGCGGGACGTGTTCCCCAATCCTGAGGCCAACCACTCCGTGCACATCTGGCAGGTCTCCGAGATCAACAAGACCGGAGCATTCGTCGGGCGCTGTGCGGAGATGTGCGGCACGTACCACTCGATGATGAACTTCGAGTTGCGGGTGGTGTCGGCTGCGGACTTCAAGACCTACCTGCAGGCGCGGGCCACGGGGAAGAGCAATGCCGAGGCGCTCAAAGCGATCAATCAGGCGCCCTTGGCGATCAGCACGCATCCGTTCGATACGCGCCGTGGCGAACAGGTAAAACCGCCGCCGCAGGTCGCCGCCCAGGCGAGCGACTCGCAGGCCGTCAAGTAGAAGCGGAGAGTCTGAAGACATGCGTATCGAAGCCAGGCTGTTCGAGATCCTGACCGGGTTCTTCATTCTTGCCGCCATCGCCTACGGGGCGCTGACGGCGGTTTTCGCCGTCGGCGGGCTCGAGTGGGCCGGTACCACCGCCCTGGTCCTGACCGCGGGCCTGTCGCTGATCATCGGAACGTTTTTCCGATTCGTGGCGCGCCGTCTCGACACTCGCCCGGAGGACTACGGTGAGGCCGACATCGCCGACGGCGCAGGGGAGTTGGGGTTCTTCTCGCCGCACAGTTGGTGGCCGTTGCTGATCGCGCTGTCGTTCTCCACCGCGGCGGTGGGTGCCGCGCTGTGGCTGCCGTGGCTGATCTTCTCCGGCGTCGTCTTCGTGCTGGCCGCGGTGTCGGGGCTGGTGTTCGAGTACTACACCGGGCCCGAGAAGCACTGAGCATCTCGCCGCCGAAGGTCACGATTCGGGCGGTATCCGGCCCGGCGCACGGTGCGCTGCGCCACTGTGGCCGCCACCGTTGGGTAGTGTTCCCTCGGTCGCCGTCGAAAGAGGATAGGCAAGGATGAGCGGGCCCAATCCGCCGATTCAGGAGCCGGGCGGTCAGCCGGCCGAGGAGTTCCGGGACGAGCTGACCGACACCGGTTTTTCGCGCGCGTACTCCGCTCCGGAGTCCGAGCAGTACGCCATCGCCGCATACATCCCGGCCGATCTCGAGTTGTACGACTACGACAGCTATGACCAGGGCGAGGCGTCGGCCGATCTGGGTCCGCCGAAGTGGCCCTGGTTCGTCGGGGTCACTGCCATCATCGCTGCCATCGCACTGGTCGTCTCGGTCTCGCTCCTGGTGACCCGCACCGGCACCAGAGATGTGGCCTCGCCGTCGACCACGACGACCCAGCCGCCGGTGCAGGACGAGATCACCCCGCTGCCACCCCCACCGCCGCCGCCGACAAGCGAGGCCCCGCCTCCGGAACCACCTCCGCCGCCACCGACCGAAACGGTGACGGTGACTCCCGAGCCCCCACCCGTGGTGACCGAGGCGCCACCCCCGCCGCCGCCGGAGACCCCGCCGCCGCCCCCGCCGCCGGTCACGACGACGCCTCCGGCCGGTCCGCGTCAGGTGACCTACTCGGTCAGCGGTACCAAGGCACCCGGCGACATCATCACGGTGACGTATGTGGACGCGTCCGGCCGGCGGCGCACCCAACGCAACGTCTACATTCCGTGGTCGTTGACGGTGACGCCGATTTCGCAGTCGGACGTTGGGTCCGTGCAAGCCTCTAGCCTGTTTCTGGTCAGCAGGCTGAACTGCTCCATCACCACGAGCGACGGGACGGTGTTGTCATCGAATCAGAACAACGCAGCGCAGACGAGTTGTTGATCGCCTCGGATCCTGCCGACGCTGAACCGGGTCGCTCGCCGGAGACGGTGGACCGGCTCATGGTGGGCGTGTGCGGGGCGATCTGGCTGGTCGTATTGGCCGCCAGTGTCATCGCGACGGTGGCCCTGGTGCAGTTGGGCCGGGGACACGTCGGCGGGACTGACAAGCAATCACCGTGGCTGCTCTACACCATCATCGCCGTCTCGGCCCTGATCATCGTCGGCGCGATCCCACTACTGCTGCGCGCCCGCAGGACCGCACTCGTCGATTCCGTCGATACTGCAGACGTGCCGGCCCCTGATGCGCCGGTGCGGCCAACGGAGGCCCCGACCGAGAAGCTGCGGGTGTTCGGGACTGCGGTTGATCCTTATGCCCGCAAACTCGAGGTTCCGACGGCGGTGCCGCGGGTTCCTGTCACCGTCGTGGACCGACTTCTGCTGCGTGGCACGGCGTCGTTGTTGGGCGCCATGGGCCTTGCCCTGATTGCGGTGGCCACGGCGACCTATCTGCTCGCCAATGACAGTGATACCGCCGCCTGGGCGGCGCTGGGGACCGCCGCGGTGATCACCGCGGCGATGCCGGCAATTCTGGTGGCGTTCCAGCGCAGACTTGCCGATACCGTCGACGAAGCCGAGGCTGACGCAGTCGCCTGACGCCCTCGCCTGACGCAGTCGCCTGACACCGACGCAGATCACAAGCAGAAAGCCCCAGCCGGTCCGATCCGGCTGGGGCTTTCTGTTGCGTCCAGAATTATCTAGTGATGCCCGTTGGAGCCGTTTCCGTTGGAGCCGTTTCCGTTGTACCCGTTGCCGTTGGAGCCGTTTCCGTTGTACCCGTTGCCATTTCCGTTGTATCCGTGGTC
>Ga0114964_10002372_pt1 | contig 13124 bp, 13 predicted proteins | sample C_131016_MF_Meta_FD_92638 | JGI IMG/M metagenome (GOLD analysis project Ga0114964, IMG submission 92638) | Freshwater microbial communities from Lake Croche, Canada to study carbon cycling - C_131016_MF_MetaG | ecosystem: Environmental > Aquatic > Freshwater > Lake | place: Lake Croche, Canada... | reverse complement strand
TAGACCTCTTTGCCCGAGCGCTTGTCCACGATTTCAAAACCGTGGCGCGCCAGCATGGGCACACCTTGGGGGTGCTGGGCCGTCTTGACGTCGCTTAAGGTGGTGTTACCCCCTGCCGAAAAGACGACGGTGCCCTCCTCGGGCATCTGGCCATTGGCCAGCATATGCGTCACGGTAAAGGATTCGGAGTCGTAAAGCGTGTTCATACGAGGCGGCAGTAAGAATGTGTGAGCGAAGGGTAACAGGAAACGGAGCCACACTCCTGCGCAAAAGGCCAAATCAGGGCTTTTCGGTGCTGCTCCAAACCATGTCGACCTCATCGCCATTGCTTTGCGTGAGACGGATGCGCACCGGCAAGTAGTCCAGCGCCGGGGCCAGCCACAGCTCCACACGGGTGTCAAAGTCGCCACTGCGCTCGCGTGTGAGCTTGTGCGCCGGCCAGGGCTTGTCGTCGATGCGCAGCGTCTCGGGCTCGCCCACCGTAAAAGCCCATTGCTCGGCGGTGCGGGCCCCCACCGCCTGGAACGCGATCTGGCTGCCCGGCGCCGGACGCTGCCCCTGGGCAGCCCATATCGATGCCAATTGGATAAACACGCTGAGCTGGTCTTGCGCCATGGGCAACAGGGCCACATCCGGCGTGTTGGCGCTAAAGCTGATCTTGCCTTTGTCGCGCTCGAAATGCGCCGCCACTTCACTGCGCACTTTGTCGCTAAAGCGCTTGGGCTCCAGCCCCAGGGTGCTGAGCAGGCCCTTGCTGGTCTGCACCCGCGAGCCGAGCAAGAAATGCCGGATGCCCAGGCGCGCCGTGTAGCTGCTGCCGTCTTGCAGCCACAACAGTTCGCCCCCAACGTAGTATTTGAAGCCGCTGATAGTGCCAGATACGTCGTATTTCAGGCGCTTGGAGGCAGGAATCACATAGCTGTACACCGGCAGCGGGCTCACGCCGCTGGTGCCCGCCGTGGCACCACCCTGGGGGGCGGGAGACGCGGCGGCGGGGGCGGGGCTTTGGCTGGAATTGGGGCCTGGCTCCGCAAAGGCCGGTGCGGGAGCCGAGGCCGGGGCAACAGTCGGCGTGGAAGGGCTGGCCGGTGGACTTGGTGATGGGCTGCTTGGTGTCGCGGGCTCTTGGAAGTTAGGAACACTGGGCGCGCTGTTGGCCGCCGTTGTGGCTGCAAGCGCCCCGGGGGCCTTGGGTGCAGGCTGCGCAGCGTTGGGCGCCACCGTGGGCGGTGCGGCCCCCAATTGCAAGCTGCGGGTGATAAAGGCCTGGTCGAGCTCACCGGCCTCGGGCGCCGCAGAGCCGGGCAGCATGCGCCCGAGCAAGTGCAGGCCCAGCGCGTGCAGCAAGACCACCAGCAGCACACAGCCGGCGATGACCCACCCATAGCGCCCAAGACGCGCTGCCATCGCGCCTTACTCCGATGGCAGCTGCGCTGGCTGCCACGGGGGTGGCGGCCATTGCAGAAGTTCAGCCAGGCGGGACACGACCCAGCGCGCCTCCTCGTGCACCACGGGCGCCTCGGGGCCGCTCAGGCCTTGCAGGCATTGCTCCAGCACCTGTCCCGATGGGGCATCGCTGCGCAACTGCATCTCGCTGGCGTGGGTGGTGAGCATCTGGGCCATGTCTTCGCACAGCTCGTAGCGGGCGGCCAGTTCGGCGCGCCCCAGGGTGGGCCGTTGTTTGCCCGGCGGGACGTAAACGGCCACAAAGCTGGGCGGCATGAAAATCTGGTTGTCCTCGCTCACTGCGTCACCCGTGGCGGCTAGATCAGACGGTTTGCGCGCTGGCCGCCAGAGCGGCAGCGGCGCGCAGTTTGTCTTTTTTGCTGGGGCGAAGACCCTTGCGCCCGCCGTGGGGGTCGGCCGGCGCAGCGCCCAGAAGGGCTGCAATAGGGGCGGTGTCGGGCGCAGGCTCAAAACCGGGCTCGGTGCCCAAAACCACGTCCAGCCCATGGCGTTTGCTGATCAGCGTCCAGTGCGCCTGCATAGGTGGCGTCACCAGGCTGATGGCCTGGCCCGCCAGCCCCGCCCGCGCGGTGCGTCCAATGCGGTGTGTGTAGTCTTGCGCCGAGCGCGGCAGGTCGTAATTGACGACGGCCGGCAGTTCGGCGATATCGATACCGCGCGCCGCCAAATCGGTCGCCACCACCACGCCAATGCGGCCAGCCTTGAAGTCGGCCAGCACCTGGCTGCGTTTGCCTTGGCTTAAACGGCCGTGCAAGGGCTCGGCGCGCACGCCGGTTTTGCGCAGCTTATCGGCCACGATTTCGGCGGAAAACTGGGTCGCCACAAACACCAAGGTGCGGCTCCAAGCATGTTGGGTAAGCACATGGCGCAGCAAGCGGGTGCGCGTGCCAGCGTCGACCAGAAAGGCCGATTGGGCGATGTCCGCCTGCAAAGTGGGCGCCTCGCTGAGCTCGACGCGCAAGGGCTGGTGGAGCAGGCTGCTGACCAGTGCGTCCAGCGCAGGGGCGAAGGTGGCGGACAAAAACAAGCGCTGCCCGGGCTGGGGCACGCGGGCCACGATGGCCTGCACTTCCTCAGAAAAACCATGCTCCAGCAGGCGATCGGCCTCGTCGAGCACCAGGCTTTGCACCCGGTCCAGGGGCAGGGCATGGTGAGCCATCACATCCAACAAGCGACCGGGCGTGGCGACCATGATGTCGGTGCCGCCGCGCAGCGCCCGCAATTGGGCTTGCAAGGAAACGCCGCCAAACACGGTATTGACCTTGACGGGCACGGGCAAGTCACGCGCGAGTTCGCGCAGTACCTCAAAAACTTGCAGGGCCAGTTCGCGCGTGGGCACCAGCACCAACACACGCACGCAATGCGCACCCCGGGCACCCAGAGGCGCCGGGCTTTGCAAGCGTTGCAGCAGAGGCAGCGCGTAAGCGAGGGTTTTGCCCGACCCGGTGGGCGCGCAGACCCACAGGTCGCGGCCCTCCAAAACCGCCTGCAGCGAGGCGCTTTGCACGGTGGTGGGCTCGGCCACGCCAGCGGCCTGCGCGGCAGCCCGCAATGCGGGCGTCAGGGCAGCGAGGAAAGGCGTATCAGGCCTTCTTGGCGTAGGCGCTGCACCAGCCTTGGGCCGAGACTTGTTTGCCCGCAAACAGGGGGCAGCCGCCCGCTGCGTCGCCCGCTTTGCCTTGGAACAAGGCGCAGCTACCGCAGTTTTGGCCGGCGGCATATTTGGGGAATTTGGTTTTGTCGACCTTGGTGCCATCGGCTTTGTAGCCCAGGCTGGCGGCGTTGGCATCGGATTCGGCCACCATGGGCGCGGCGGCAAAAACAGCCCCCGAGACCAAGGCGCTGGCGCCTAAACCGATTTGGACCACGAATTCACGACGATTTGACATGCTGATTTCCTCAAAGTAATAAAACAAAAATACCAAAATCAAAAACCCATAGCGCCATTGTCACCGCTGCGCGCTGCCGTGCCGCTGGCGCGGCGCAATACCCTAGGGCTTTGCTCAGTTGGCCTGCGCAGCACGGCGGGCCAAAATCTCAAAAGCCGGCAGGATTTTGCCCTCGAGCACTTCCAAAAACGCACCGCCACCCGTAGAAATATAGCCCACTTGGTCAGCAATGCCGTATTTGGCAATCGCCGCCAAAGTGTCGCCGCCGCCCGCGATGCTAAAGGCGCTGGACTGGGCAATGGCCTGGGCCAGCATTTTGGTACCGTTCTCGAACGCGGCAAACTCAAAAACGCCCACGGGGCCGTTCCAGACGATGGTGCCGGCACGCATCAGCTGCGCCGCCAGGGCCTGGGCGGTTTGGGGACCGATATCCAAAATGAGGTCATCGTCTTGCACCTCGCTGGCCGCTTTGATGGTCGCGGGCGCATCGGTGGCAAAGGCTTTGGCCGTCACCACGTCGGTGGGGATGGGCACCTCGGCGCCTCGGGCGCGCATGGCCTCGATGACCGCGCGCGCCTCGTCCAGCAAATCGGGCTCGGCGAGGCTTTTGCCGATCTTCATACCCGCCGCTAGCATAAAGGTGTTGGCGATGCCGCCGCCCACAATGAGCTGGTCCACATTGGCCGACAGGCTTTTTAGAATGGTGAGCTTGGTCGAGACTTTGGAGCCCGCCACGATGGCCACCAGCGGACGGCGCGGGGCAAGCAGGGCTTTGGCAATGGCGTCCATCTCGGCGGCCAGCAGGGGCCCGGCGCAGGCGATTTTGGCGAACTCGGCAATCCCATAGGTGCTCGCTTCGGCGCGGTGGGCGGTGCCAAACGCGTCGTGCACAAAGATATCGCACAGCGCTGCCATTTTGCGCGCCAGGGCGGGGTCGTTTTTCTTCTCGCCGGGGTTCACACGGCAGTTCTCCAGCAGCACCACCTCGCCCCGGCGCACGGCCACGCCCTCGGTCCAGTCGCTGCGCAGCGCCACCGGGCGGCCTAGCAACTCTGAGAGGCGCTGGGCCACGGGCGCCAAAGAGTCCTCGGGGCGCAGCGTGCCCTCGGTGGGGCGGCCCAGGTGCGAGGTGACCATGACAGCGGCGCCCGACTCCAGGGCCATCTCAATGCAATTAACACTGGCGCGGATACGGGTGTCTTCGGTGATGCGGCCTTGCGCGTCCTGAGGCACGTTGAGATCGGCGCGGATGAACACCCGGGTGCCCGCCACTTTGCCCTGGATGCATAAATCTTGAAAGCGAATAACGTTCATGGCAGATTGGTCAATGAAAAAAGGGGGTTCGGTGAAGGCAATTTACGCAGATTGTAGGCAGCGCTGCAAAGGCCGCGCTTACCAACCCAGCCCCATATGCAGAGGCAAATACACGGCCATGCCGCACACAATCGTGCCCAGCACGGTCTGGCCTCCACCCCGGCGCCAAAAAAAATACGCAGCGCCTGCGATCGCCCCGTAGAGGCGCGCGTCCAGCAGCGTGTGAATAAAGACGCCATGCGTCATCACAATCTCAGGCAACACCACAGCCGACAAGGCGGCAATCGGTGCGAACTCCAGCCCCCGCTGCGCCCAGCGAGGCAGGTGCCAAGGCGTCTGCGAAATAAAGAAAAAGGAGCGCGCCAGCACGGTGACGCCGCCCATGAGCAAGATGGTGATCAGTGTCCACGGCTCATGGGCCGGCCAGTTGCTCGTTTGCAGCCAGGCCCATATGGCATCCATGTCAGCCCTCCTCTTTCAAAGCAGGAGCCAGCGCGGTTTCCAGGGCCAGGCACAGGCCCACTGCAATGGCGATAGCCAGCAAGATATTGAACTTGAGCGGCAGGGCATAAGCCGCCACCGCCACGCTGGCGGCCAAAGCGCCAGCCAGCACCCGCAAACGACTGGTCGCCAACGAGCAAAGTACACCTGTGAGGGCCAGCACGCCGGCAAAACCCAGACCCCAGTCCGGCGGAATGTAGTTGGCCAGCGCCACACCGAGCACGCTGCACGACATCCAGCTAAACCAGTTAATGCCGGCATTACCGGCCAAGTAGGCGGTTTGCGCCAAGCGCTCGGGCTCTTGGTCCGCAGGCACCGGGTAGCGGCGGGTAAAGAGTGCATAGGTCAGGTCCGCCGTGAAATAGCCCACCACCAGCCGCTGCCAGCGCGGCAGGTGCATGAGGTAGCTGCGCATGTGCGCGCTGAACACCACAAAGCGCAAATTAACACAAAAAGCGGTCACCAAAATCACCCACATCGGCGCACCGGCAGCCAGCAACGGAATGGCCGCTAGCTGCGAGCTGCCTGCAAAAACGACCAAACTCATGGCCAGTGCGTCCAGCGTGCTCATGCCAGACTTGACCATGGCAACGCCCGTCATCAAACCCCAAGCGGCGATACCCGGGGCGACCGAGAGCATGTCAAAAAAACCTTGGCGGTAGTCCGGGTGCGACCGGTACTGGCGGGACCAAAACATCAGGAAGCGCCGCCTTGCGCATCCACCGCAAAACACTGGCCGGGCGCAAGCGCGTGACCTTGCAGGAACGGCGCTGCGGCCAGGCGCTTGCCGCCGGGGCGCTGCAACTGCGTCAGGCGTACGCAACCGCCCTCGCCCGTAGCCACGAGGATGCCGTCGCCGTCCACCGCGAGGATGTGTCCGGGTGGCGCCTTGGCCGGTGCATGGCCGGCGTGGCCATCTTGGCTCAGCGCCTGGGCGGCCCAGACTTTGAGTGTCTCACCACCAAGGCTGGCGCTGGCGCCGGGGAAGGGGTCCAAAGCGCGCACTTTGCGGGCAATGACATGCGCCGGCTGGCGCCAATCAATGGCGGCTTCACTTTTCTCGATTTTGTGGGCGTAGCACACGCCCTCTTCGGGCTGCGCGCGCGGCTGCAGTGAGTCTGTTTGGGCCAGGGTTTGCAGCATCAAATCGGCCCCTAGGGCGGCCAGGCGGTCGTGCAAGGTGGCGGTACTGTCGTCCGGGGCGATGGGCAGCGCCGATTGCAAAAGCATAGGCCCGGTGTCCAGGCCCGCGTCCATTTGCATGATGGTCACGCCGGTATGGGCGTCGCCGGCCTCAATGGCGCGGTGGATGGGCGCGGCGCCGCGCCAGCGCGGCAGCAAAGAGGCGTGGATATTGAAGCAACCGCGCTGACCGGGTCCGGCCATATCGTCCAGCACCCATTGCGGCAGGATCAGGCCGTAGGCGACAACCACCATGGCTTCGGCTTGGGCGTGCTGGATCAGGGCACGGGCCTGGGCGGCCTGTTCGCCGTGGACACCGTCCAGGCGCAAACTGGTGGGCTGGGCCAGCGCCAAGCCCTGCTCCAGCGCGAATTGCTTGACCGGCGAGGGTTGCAGCTTCATGCCCCGGCCGGCAGGGCGATCGGGTTGGGTCAGCACCAAGGCCACGGTGTGGCCGGCCGCATGCAGCCGCTCTAAAGCAGTGCGTGCAAACGCGGGGGTACCGGAAAAAATCAGCCTCAACGCGCGTCCTCGCGCTGGACTTTGAGCATTTTGGTCTTGATGCGGTTGCGCTTTAAGGGCGAGAGGTATTCCACAAACACCTTGCCCAGCAAATGGTCCATCTCGTGCTGGATGCACACGGCCAGCAAGCCCTCGGCCTCGATCACGCGGCTGTGGCCCTGCGCGTCCAAGGCGCGCACATGCACTGCGTCAAAGCGCTCTACGCCGTCGTAGATGCCGGGGACGGAGAGGCAGCCCTCTTCGTTGAGGTGTTTTCCTTCGCTGGTCCAGACCAGTTCGGGGTTGATCAGCACCAGGGCTTGGTCGTGCTCTTGCGACAAGTCGATCACGATCAGGCGCTCGTGGACATTGACCTGCGTAGCGGCCAGACCGATGCCGCTGGCCTCGTACATGGTTTGCAACATGTCGCTGCACAACTGGCGGATGCGCGCATCCACGGCGGCCACCGGCTTGGCCACGGTATGCAGCCGCGGGTCGGGATAACAAAGAATCGGAAGTAATGCCATGCGCACGCGGGAAATTCAAAGGCCCATATTTTCGCTTTTTTAGCGGTTTTATGAATAAAGCTCGGAAATATCCATTGAAAACCAGGATTTCACGGCAATAATTACCAAATTAAATATATTTTTCAATAAGGATCAGGTGCATGGCACTCATACCGGCTACGTTTTCCGCTCCACAATGGCCAAAAGGCCTGTGCGCAATGCTGCTCATCGCAGCGAGCACCGGCGGCCCGGCCCAAAGCACGACCAAAGATTTTTCGATCCAGGAGAGCGAGCGCCTAGTCCCACAGGCACGCAGCCAGGACCTTGCGCCAGAGGCGGTGGCAGCCCTCAAACGTGCGGTCATGGAGCCCTTTTTGTCTGCCCCCCGCATTGTCGATATGGCGCAGTTACAGGCCGCCCCGCGCATCGTGGCCGGCCCCGAGCGCCGTTCCATCATGGGCACCGGCGATCGCATCTTTGCCCGCAGCAGCGCCCAAAGCCCGGGCACTTTGGCCGCAAACGCCGTCCGTGAGTGGAGTATTTACCGCGATGCCAGTGCGCTCAAAGACCCCGCTACCGGCGCCAGTTTGGGTCTGCAAGCGCAACTGGTGGGCCACGCCCGCCTGCTCTCGGCCGAGGGATCCGAGCCTGCCGGTGGCGAGGACCAAGAGGCGTTAGTTGTGATTCCGGCGGCCCTGGAATTGCGCTACGCATTGCAGGAAGTGCGCCTTGGAGACCGGCTCTTTCCCCGCGCCGAGGCGCGCTGGCAAGACATCGTGCCCCACCTGCCTGCGCAGCCTGTACGGGCCCGCGTCGTCTCCATTTATGGCAGCGCAGTGCGTAACGCCGGACAAAACCAGATCGTGGTGATTGACCAGGGAACGACGCACGGCATCGAGCCCGGCCACGTCCTGGGCATCGAGCCGCGCGCCGATCTGCGCAAGGACGCCAGCGACACCCAGCAAACACTGATGCGCATGCCCACCGCGGCCAATGGCCTGGCCATGGTGTTTTTGTGTTTTGACACGCTGTCATACGCGCTGCTCACCCGCGTCACCGACAGCGTGCGCGTGGGCGATCAGCTCAACCGGCCTTAAGCGCCCGCAATACCGCGATCCCGCCTCATGGATTTGCCTGAACTGCGCAGTTGGCTGCGATTGCAACTCACGCCCGGCGTGGGCAATATCAGCGCGCGCGCTTTGTTGGCAGCTTTTGGTTTGCCCGAAGAGGTTTTTGCGCAAAGTCTGGCCTCCTTGACCGAAGTGGTTCACGAGCGCCAGGCGCGTGCCTTGCTGCAATGGCCGCCCGCGCTCGATGCCCTCGCCGAGCGGACCTGGCAATGGTTGCAAGCCGATTTAGCCCACCGGCGCGTCTTGCCCTTGGGCGACGGCGCCTATCCCCGCGCCTTGCTAGACATCGACGATCCGCCGGTGCTGCTGTATGCCATGGGCTTCGGGCCGGTGTGGGAGCGCGGCTGGCCCGATGTATCGCGCTGTGTGGCCGTCGTGGGCAGCCGCAACCCGACTGCCCAAGGCGGCGACAACGCGCTGGCCTTTGCGCAGTCACTCGCGCTAGAGGGGATCACGGTGGTCTCGGGCATGGCTTTGGGCGTGGACGCTGCTGCGCACCGGGGCGCCCTGGCTGGCGCAGACCCCGAGGGGGGCGTACCCACCATCGCTGTGGTGGGCACGGGGTTGGACCGGGTCTACCCTTCGCAACACCACACGCTGGCCCAGCAAATCGCTCAGCGCGGCGTGATTCTGAGCGAATACCCGCTGGGCACCGCGCCTTTGGCCGCCCATTTCCCGCGCCGAAACCGGCTGATTTCGGGCTTGTCCCAAGGCACCTTGGTGGTGGAGGCGGCGCTCAAATCGGGCTCTCTGATCACCGCCGAGCAGGCCTTGGAGCAGGGGCGTGATGTCTTTGCCATTCCCGGCTCCATCCACAGCACGCAATCGCGGGGATGCCATGCCCTGATAAAGCAAGGCGCACATTTGGTGGAGAGTGTGCATGACATCTTGAGCGTGATGGACATCGCCACGGCAGCGCACGATGGTCCGCACGACCAAACCGACGCTGGCGGCGCGCAAGACCTGTGGGACAGCGACCCTGCGCTGCGCGACGCCATCGGCTTTGAGCCCAGCAGCCTGGAAGCCCTGCATGCGCGCACCGGACGCAGTACCGCACAACTGCAAGCCGAATTGATGGCCTTAGAACTACAGGGCGCACTGGCGCGCCTGCCTGGCGGCCTCTTTCAGCGCGGCAACCAGAGGACTCGTTCTTAAATATTTATTACAATATTTGATAATATTTATGAAAATGTTATTTTTATTTTGCTATCCACGACAAAATTTTATAAAGCCCCCGCGATGAACGACACCCCCGACGTACTCACCAGCCAACAAGCGGCCCGCCTGCTGGGACTTTCCATCACCACAGTACAAAAAATGGTGGCCAACGGCGAGTTGGAGGCCTGGGTGACCTCGGGCGGGCATCGACGCATATTTCGCAGCGCCGTCGAAAAAATGATGCCCAACCGCGTGGGCAGCAGCGACATGTCAACGCGCCGCGCCTTACGGGTGCTGTTAGCCGAGGACGATCCACTGCAAGTGGCCTATTTCGAGTCGCTGATGAAGCGCAGCGCCCACCCGGTGGCCCTGAGCGTAGCGGCCGACGGCTCGCAAGCCTTGATCCAGATTGAACGCCAACGACCCGACGTAGTGATCACCGATTTGATGATGGCGCCCTTTGACGGCTACCACCTGATTCGGGCACTGGCCACAGAAATGGCCTACCAATCACTGGCTGTGCTGGTGGTGACGGCCAAATCGGCCAAAGACGCACGCCACGACGGCGATCTGCCTGAATGGGTGACGCTGTACCAAAAGCCGGTCGCCCCCGAGCGGCTTTTGGGTTACATCGATGCGCTCAGCGGGCGGGTAGCGCGCAATCTGCTGGGCTAGCGGCCCTCTAGCACTGCGGGGCGGGGCTTAGACGGTGGCGCCGGCGTTGGGGTCGTTCGGATCCTCGTCCTTTTTTGGTGGGCCCTTGATCAGGTCCTCGCGGGTAATGCCCAGCCACATAGCAATGGCGGCGGCCACAAAGACCGAGGAATAAATGCCAAACAAAATACCAATCGTCAGGGCCAGTGCGAAATAGTGCAAAGTCGCTCCGCCAAAGATCAGCATGGAGAGCACCATCAACTGGGTGCACCCGTGGGTGATGATGGTGCGACTGATGGTAGAGGTAATCGCGTTGTCAATGATTTCGACCGTATTCATCTTGCGGTAGCGGCGAAAGTTCTCCCGAATCCGGTCAAAAATCACGACCGACTCGTTGACCGAGTAGCCCAGCACCGCCAACACGGCAGCGAGCACCGGCAGAGAAAACTCCCACTGGAAAAAAGCAAAAAATCCCAAAATAATGACTACGTCATGCAAGTTGGCGATGATGGCGGCCACCGCAAATTTCCACTCAAAGCGCACCGCCAAGTACAGCATGATGCCCAGTACCACAAATGCCAGGGCCTTGAGGCCATCGGTGGCCAATTCATCGCCAACCTGCGGACCCACAAACTCGGTGCGACGCAAATTGGCCGAAGGGTCAGCGGCCTTGAGCGCGGCCAGTACTTTTTCGCTTTGCTGACCTGGGGTGCCGCCTTTTTGGGCAGGCATGCGAATCAGCACGTCCTGGGCGGTGCCAAAATTTTGCACCTGCACGTCTTTGATACCCAGCGCGTCCACGGTGCTGCGGATGGCGGGTACGTCCGCGCTATGGCTATAGGCCACCTCCATCAGCGTGCCACCGGTGAATTCCACCGACAAATGCAGACCGCGTGAGAACAGGAAAAACACCGCGGCCAAGAAGGTGATCAGCGAAATTCCATTGAGCACCAAAGCATGGCGCATGAACGGAATGTCGCGGCGGATTTTGAAAAATTCCATGCTTATTTCTCCTGGCCGGTTTGCACTGCCACCTCCGAGCCCGGCGGGCGCCAGATCGTGCCGATCGACACGGTTTTGAGCTTTTTCTGCCGCCCGTACCACAGGTTCACCACGCCGCGCGAGAAGAACACGCCCGAGAACATGCTGGTCAAAATACCCAGGCAATGCACCACCGCAAAGCCGCGCACCGGTCCAGAACCAAAGGCCAGCAGGGCCAGGCCGGCGATCAAGGTGGTGACGTTAGAGTCCAATATCGTGGCCCAGGCGCGGTCATAGCCGGCGTGGATGGCCGCCTGCGGGGCCGCTCCGTTGCGCAGTTCTTCGCGCACACGCTCATTGATTAGCACGTTGGCATCGATCGCCATCCCCAGCACCAGGGCCATGGCCGCCATGCCGGGCAAGGTGAGCGTCGCCTGCAGCATGGACAGCACCGCCACCAAGAGCAGCAAATTGAAGGCCAGCGCGACGCTCGAAATAATGCCGAACATCATGTAGTACACGCACATGAAGACGGCCACAGCGGCAAAGCCCCAGGTGACGCTGTTAAAGCCTTTGGCGATGTTTTCTGCGCCCAGCGAAGGGCCGATGGTGCGCTCTTCGATGATCTCCATGGGCGCGGCCAGCGAGCCCGCGCGCAGCAGCAAAGCGGTGTCGGCCGCTTCCACGGTGGTCATGCGGCCCGAAATTTGTACCCGTCCACCGCCGATTTCCGAGCGGATCACTGGGGCAGTGACGACTTCGCCCTTGCCTTTTTCGAACAGCAAAATCGCCATGCGCTTGCCCACGCTCTCGCGGGTTACGTCGCGGAAGATGCGGGCGCCTTTGGCGTCCAGGGTCAGGTGCACAGCGGCCTCTTGGGTCTGGCTGTCAAAGCCGGGCTGGGCGTCGGTCAGGTTTTCGCCGGTCAGGATGACTTGTTTTTTCACAATCACCGGTGCGCCATTGCGTTCCAGAAAACGCTCGGTGCCCAGGGGCACCGGCCCGGTGCCAGTCTCAGCGGCACGCGCCTCGGCGCCGTCCTCGACCATGCGGATTTCCAGCGTGGCGGTGCGGCCCAGAATGTCTTTGGCCTTGGCCGTGTCTTGCACGCCGGGCAGTTGCACCACGATGCGGTCCAGCCCCTGCTGCTGGATCACCGGCTCGGCCACGCCCAGCTCGTTGATGCGGTTGTGCAGGGTCGTGATGTTTTGCTTGAGCGCCTGCTCCTGCACTTTGCGCGCCGCAGCGGGCTGGATGCTGGCGACCAACTTGGTCTCGGCGCCGTCCAGGCTTTGGGCGACGATTAAATCGGGAAATTGGTCTTGCAGCAGGCGCTTGGCCGCCTCGACCATGGCCTCATCGCGAAAGCGCACTTCCACCGTCTGGCCGTTGCGGCTGACGCCGCCGTGGCGGACACTTTTCTCGCGCAGCGCGCTGCGCACGTCACCGGCCAGCGATTCAGCCTTTTTGCTCAGCGCCGCCTGCATATCGACTTGCAACATAAAGTGCACGCCACCACGCAAGTCCAGGCCCAAATACATGGGCGAGGCGTGCAGGCTGCTCAACCACAGGGGCGAGCGGGACAGCAAATTGAGGGCCACCACGTAGGCCGGGTCGGCCGCTTCGGGGTTGAGCGCTTTCTCGATCGCGCCTTTGGCCTTGAGCTGGGCGTCCGTGTTGGCAAAACGTGCCTTGATGGAGCTGCCCTCCAGACTGACCACCTCGGGCGCGACGCCCGCCGCGGTAAGCGCCTCTTGCACGCGGGTGACGGTGCCCAAATCCAGGGCTGTGGAGGCCTTGGCCGCTGAGACCTGCACCGCCGGCGACTCACCAAACAGGTT
>Ga0114964_10002371_pt1 | contig 13125 bp, 12 predicted proteins | sample C_131016_MF_Meta_FD_92638 | JGI IMG/M metagenome (GOLD analysis project Ga0114964, IMG submission 92638) | Freshwater microbial communities from Lake Croche, Canada to study carbon cycling - C_131016_MF_MetaG | ecosystem: Environmental > Aquatic > Freshwater > Lake | place: Lake Croche, Canada... | reverse complement strand
CTTCAAGATTATCGGGACGAAACCGGCCTTTATGACCGGATCGCGTCGATTGAAATGTTTGAGGCGGTTGGCGAAGAATTCTGGCCGACTTATTTTAACACGCTGGCCGATCGTTTGCGTCCGGGTGGCGTTGCTGGGCTTCAGGTCATTACCATTCAGGACCGTTTTTTTGAGGCCTATCGGCGCGAGGTGGATTTCATCCGCCGCTATATTTTCCCCGGCGGCATGTTGCCTTCGCCCTCGATGATGAAAACTCTCGGCGAGAAAGTCGGCATGGCCATCCGCCATGAGCGGGTTTTTGGCGTCGATTATGCTGACACGCTAGTGGCTTGGCGGGAGAAGTTCCGCGCCGCATGGCCGGAATTAACGCCGCTTGGCTTTGACGAACGCTTTCGCCGGATGTGGGAGTATTATCTCGCTTATTGCGAAGCGGGCTTTAGAGCCGGCAATATCGATGTGCGCCAGATCGTTTACGCCAAGGCCTAATCGGGCTTGCCCGTCCAACCGGTAATTTTCGCGATCAGGCTGAAATAGGCACTATAGGGCAACATATTCAGCGCCTTGAGGATATAGGCCAAGCGCTTTGGAAACGTGATTTCAAAGCCACCGGTTTCAAAACCGTCGCAAATGCGGCGAGACGCATCGTCAAGTTTCAGTAAAAACGGCATCGGGTGGTCATTGAGCGCGGTGAGCGGCGTCTCTACAAAGCCGGGATTGACGATTTGCAGGTTAATGCCAAGCAGATCGGTGTCGAACTTCAAGCTTTCGGCCATCGCAATCAAGGCCGCTTTACTGCCCGCATAGGCTGCTGCCCTCGGCAACCCGCCATAGCCCGCAACGGACGCGTTTAAGGCGATCTGCCCGCGCTTTCTTGCCGTCATGCGGGGCAAGAGAGCTGCGAGCCCGTTAATGGTGCCCAGCACATTCACCTTAAAGGTCTGACGAAACCCATCGGCATCAAAGGGGCTGGCACGAAGGGGGAAATAGATGCCTGCATTCAAAAAGGCGAGAACGATCTCGCCCTGCTCCCGCTCTAGCTTATCAACCAGCTGCACCATTCCCTCGGCATCGGTCACGTCGCCAATTTCAGGAATCACGCGACCGGGTAAAGGGCTTGCTTCTGCAACGAGCGTTTCGAGTTCGCCCAACCGCCTTGCGGTGGCAACCACCGTGTAGCCACGACGGGCCAGTTCAAGCACGGTGCCGCGACCGATACCGGAACTGGCGCCCGTTACCCACGCTATCCCGTCCTTTGGTGAAGCGCGGTAAAGATCGGTCATGTTAATGGCCCGTAAACCGTTGAAAGAGCCGCCCGAACGGTCCTGTAAGCCGCAAAGCCGCGTCATTGACCACGAAGCAGATGCAATCCTCGCCCTCATCGGCGCGCGGACGGTGGTCGACCTCGGCATCTGCAATCGCGATATCGCCCCGGCAATAATGACCACTTGCGTCGCTAAAGCCGCCCTTCAACACGAGCGTCACTTCAGTTCCGTCATGGGTATGCGCTGGCATCGCCCGACCGGCGTGGATCCAGAGCATCGACACTTCGCTATCCCGCGTCTGTTTTACTTTATATTCCTTCAGCCCCGGCATTATAGAGCGCCATTTAAGCTGCGATAAGTCATCGCCGACAATGGCGGAAACCGGACGCGGCAAAATTTCATTATGGCGCTTCAACGGTGCCTTAATGGCGGGGAGCTCAATACCGAAAATCTTGTTCAGCATTGCCTCACGGTTGGTCAGCACGGCTGGAATCTCCGCCTCAATTTCCTGCGCATGGAGCGATTCAAGGGCAGAGACGAAAGCGCGATTATCCCGCTTTAATTCCAAATGCCCCGCCACTAACCCATGCAAAGCGGGTGATAGACGACCAGCAGCATAATCCGCTAAAAGCGCATTAAGGCCATTATCGTGTTGTTGAATTTCCCGCACAACCGTCAAAATGCTAGCTCCCTAAACTGCCACACATTGGGCGTACGGCATAAAACAGCCCTTGGATTAATATCAGCCAAGCTGGACCTAAAAAATATCATGCGCCAGATTGCCGCGCTCTGTTGCCGATAAGGTTGCAGAGGACTACCCTAACGTACAGTTTACACGCTAACGAAGATCGAATTTCCCATGACCATTGCGCGCGACGTTTTAGGTGCTATCGGCAACACGCCCCTTATCAGGCTTAAGCGCGCGTCGCAGGAAACCGGTTGCGCCATCCTTGGCAAAGCGGAATTTATGAATCCCGGCGGCTCAGTGAAAGACCGTGCGGCGCTCGCTATGATTTCGGAAGCGATGGCGTCAGGCAGGCTGAAGCCCGGCGGTACGGTGGTTGAGGGCACCGCGGGCAATACCGGCATTGGCCTCGCGCTTGTCGGCAACGCATTGGGGCTCAAAACCGTTATCGTCATTCCTGAGACCCAATCGATTGAGAAGAAAAACGCCCTTCGCCAAATGGGTGCTGAATTGATCGAAGTACCAGCCGTGCCCTATTCCAACCCCAATAATTACGTCAAACTTTCGGGCCGCTTGGCCGAGAAACTAGCCAATACGGAAAAAAACGGTGCCATTTGGGCCAATCAATTCGATAATGTCGCCAACCGGCAAGGCCATATCGAAACCACGGCACCCGAGATCTGGTCGCAGACCGAGGGCAAGGTCGACGGCTTCATCTGTGCGGTTGGCACCGGTGGCACGTTGGCCGGCACGGGAATAGGCCTTAAGCGGTTCAACCCTGCGATCCACATCGGCCTTGCCGACCCGATGGGGGCAGCGCTTTATTCCTATTACACCTCGGGCGTACTCAAATCGGAGGGATATTCGATAACAGAGGGGATCGGGCAAGGTCGCATCACGCAAAACCTTGTTGATGCGCCAATAGATACAGCCTTTCAAATTTCCGACGAGGAGGCAATCCCTTTGACCTTCGCCTTGCAGGCGGAAGAAGGCCTGTCGCTTGGTGGTTCTTCAGGTATTAATGTTGCCGGTGCGATCCGCCTTGCCAAGCAAATGGGCCCTGGTCACACCATCGTGACGATCCTTTGCGATGGCGGGGCGCGTTATGCCTCCAAGCTCTATAACCCTGATTTTCTCCGCTCGAAAAACCTCGCTGTCCCGGCATGGTTGGAACGGGCATCCTCCATCAAACCGGATTTTATCTAATGGCCACCGAACTTCTGTTTCGCGACGACGCCTATCTGAAGGAATGTTCCGCCACCGTTATGGCGCTCAATGAGCGCGGCGGCATCATCCTCGACCGCACCGTCTTCTACGCCACAGGCGGTGGTCAGCCGGGAGATACTGGCACGTTGATTGGACCTGATGGTCGGGAAGTGCCCATCGCAACGACCGTCTATGGCGAAGATAAATCCGAAATTATCCATGTGCCCGCGGAAGGCGCGGCTTTGCCTGCGATTGGCGACGCCGTCACCGTGCGGCTCGATTGGGACAAGCGCTTTGCCCGCATGCGCATTCATACCGCGTTGCATCTTTTAACGACAACCCTGCCCTATCCCGTTACCGGTGGCTCCATTGGCGATGGCGAAGGTCGGCTTGATTTCGATATCCCCGATGCGGGCCTTGATAAAGAAGCTTTGACCGATGATCTCAACGCACGCATCGGACAAAACGCCGAGGTTACGTTTCGCTGGATTACGGATGCGGAATTGGAAGCCAATCCGGGACTGGTTAAAACCATGTCGGTGAAGCCGCCTATGGGCACAGGCCGCGTTCGCTTGGTTGAGATTGCCGGGCTCGATTTGCAGCCTTGCGGTGGCACCCATGTGTGTAACACATCCGAGATCGGTACCGTTCTCATCACAGCGATTGAGAAAAAGGGTAAGCAGAACCGGCGCGTCCGGATCGCGCTGAGTTAAACAAAGGAAACACTCCCATGTCCGCACCGCTTTTTGTCTCAACCGATTGGTTGGCCGACCATCTTCACGATGCCGATATCGCGGTGATCGATGCAAGCTGGTATCTCCCGACTATGAACCGCGACGGAAAAGCGGAATATCAAGCGGGCCATATTCCGGGCGCCGTGCATTTCGATATTGATGCCATTGCCGACAAGTCCAGTCCCCTCCCCCATATGCTGCCAAGCCCTGAGGCTTTTGCCAAAGCGATGGGCGCGATGGGCGTGTCCGAAAAAGATCACATCGTGGTCTATGATGGCGCGGGCCTTTTTGCGGCGCCCCGCGTGTGGTGGACCTTCCGCGTGATGGGTGCTTCCCGTGTTTCAATTCTCGAAGGTGGCGCGCCAAAATGGCGGGCCGAGAACCGCGCTTGGACGGATGCGGCTTCGTTAAAGCCAGCCAAAATCTTCACGCCGCATTTTGATGCTTCCGAGGTTGCTGACCTAGCTGTTGTTAAGACGGCTTTGCAGGCCAAGAAAGCTCAAATCGTTGATGCGCGCCCCGCCGCACGCTTTCGCGGCGAAGCGCCTGAGCCGCGGCCCGGTCTGGCCTCTGGCCACATGCCGGGCAGTTTTAACGTGCAATTTGGTGATATTGTCGTGGATGGCCGCTTACTCTCGCGTGACGCGATTACCGCAGCGTTTGAAAAAGCGGGCGTCAATCTGGCTGAGCCAATTATCACCAGCTGCGGTTCAGGCGTATCTGCCGCTATTCTCGCGCTGGCGTTGGAGAGCATCGGCCATCCGGTTGAGGCGCTTTATGACGGCTCATGGGCTGAGTGGGGTTCGCGTGCCGATTGCGCGGTTGTGACAGGCTAAAGCGCAAGCGAGATCTAATCCGTCATTGCGAGCGACAAGCGAAGCAACCCAGCTGATGGGATTAGCAAGGGCGCTATTTTTCCGTGGCAGCCTATAAACGCGCCATGGTGATAACCGCAGCGATGCAGCTTACCGGGTTACATCATCTGGGTTGCTTCGCGTCCGCTCGCAATGACGGCTTTATATTTCCCTTAGTGCAAAATCTGGCTCAAGAACAACTTCGTCCGCTCATGCTGAGGGTTTTTGAAGAACTCGTCCGGCGTATTGACTTCAACAATCTGGCCTTGATCCATAAAAATCACGCGGCTTGCAACCTGGCGGGCAAAGCCCATTTCATGGGTCACGCAGATCATCGTCATGCCCTCATGGGCGAGTGCCACCATTGTATCCAGCACTTCTTTGACCATTTCGGGATCGAGCGCCGAGGTTGGCTCATCAAACAACATGATTTTAGGGCTCATGCAGAGCGAGCGGGCGATCGCCACGCGTTGCTGCTGGCCACCTGAAAGCTGGCCGGGGAACTTGTTGGCCTGCTCGGGGATTTTGACGCGCTTCAAATAATGCATCGCGATTTCTTCGGCGTCTTTTTTGGGCATTTTCTTTACCCAAATCGGTGCCAAGGTCAGGTTTTCCAGAATGGTCAGATGCGGAAACAGGTTGAAGTGCTGAAACACCATACCGACATCGCGGCGGATTTCGTCGATCTTTTTGACGTCCGCTGTCAGCTCTGTGCCATCCACGATGATCGAGCCCTTTTGGTGCTCTTCCAACCTGTTGATACAGCGGATCAACGTCGATTTACCGGAACCAGATGGACCGCAAATCACCACGCGCTCGCCGCGCTTCACGGTGAGATTAATATCACGAAGAACATGGAACGAACCGAACCATTTGTTCATCTCCGTAATCTCAATCGCCTTTTCATGCGTGAGAGTGGCGGGTTTCATCGCATGGATCGCGCTGCCGGTTGAGGACATGATCTTCTCCCTTAATGCCGGTTACCGGTCTGGAGGCGACGCTCCATTGCGAGCGAATAGCTCGCCATGCCGTAACAGAAAATGAAATAGATGAGCGCGGCAAAGATATAAGCCGCCAGTGGCATTTCCGATGAACGCCAGTTCGGATCCGAAAGGCTCGCTTGAATGGTGCGCAGAAAATCGAAAATGCCGACAATCGCCACAAGCGTCGTGTCTTTAAATAGACCAATGAAATTATTGACGATGTTCGGGATCACGATTTTAAGGGCCTGCGGCAAAATGATTTTGATCATCATCTGCCAATAACCGAGGCCCAGCGCTTGAGCGGCTTCGTATTGCCCGCGCGGAATGGCCTGCAAGCCGCCACGCACAGCCTCCGCCATGTAGGCAGCCGAGAAGAAGCCAACCCCCACCAGCACCCGCAGCAAAGAGTCCGGACGCCAGCCTTCCGGCACAAACAGCGGAAACATCACATTGGCCATGAAAAGAACGGTAATCAGCGGCACGCCGCGGACAAATTCGATCATGATCACAGAAACAAGACGCGCAATCGGCATGCCTGAGCGACGCCCAAGCGCCAGCAAAACACCAATTGGCAACGAGGCTACAATACCTACGGTCGATATGACGATGGTAACGAGAAAGCCGCCCCAATAATGGGTTTGAACGGTGCTAAGCCCAATACTCTCCATACCTGAGAGCAAAACGAAGCCTAAAACCGGAAAAACGAGAAAGAAAAAGGCGAGCCCCGCCGACTTAAACGGCGCCTTCGGCCATAAAATCCAGAAAATGCCAAGCGCCTCAAGCGCGTAAAACATATTGACCCGCCAGCGCAGGGTCTCCGGATATTGGCCATAAAAGAGATAACCGAAATGGGCGTTCACAAACCCCCAACAAGCCCCCACCGGACGGTTCAACAGTTCTGCTGAGCAATCCTTGGCGCTATCAGCCGTCCAAACGGGAATGAGGAGAGTAAACCGGATGAGGCCAGGCAAAACCCAAAGCACACCTGCCACAAAGATCACGGTCAAAGCCGAATTGAGCAGTGATGAAAACAGGTTTTCACGCATCCACAGCAATGGACCGCTCATCCGGATCGGCGGGCGCTGTTCTTCCAGCACTGTTTCGCGCACAAAAAGGGTTGAAGGAGACATGGTGCCCGTCATCTCAACGCTCCACCAGCGCAACGCGCGTGTTAAACCAGTTCATGAAGCCCGATGTTAACAGGCTGAAGGTGAGGTAAACGAGCATCGTCACCGACACCATCTCGATCGCCTGACCGGTTTGATTGAGCACGGTACCCGTGAAGACATTAACGAGATCGGGGTAACCAATCGAAACGCCCAGAGAGGAGTTTTTCGTCAGGCTCAGATATTCGCTGTTTAAAGGGGGGACGATAACCCGCAAAGCCTGTGGCATAACGACCAAACGCAGCGTCTGCCCATCGGTCAGCCCCAAGGAGTGCGCCGCCTCGGTCTGCCCTTTTGAAACGGCCACAACACCCGCTCGCACCGCTTCGGCAATAAAAGCAGCCGTATAGGTTGAAAGGCCCACCACCATCGCCACCAATTCGGGGGCCAGATTTAAGCCGCCATTGATGTTAAAACGCCCCTTCACCGGCATATCAAGACCTAGCGGCTGGCCAACGAGGAAATAGACAGCCAAAGGTAAACCGATAATCAACAGCGTTGAAATCCAACCCGCCGGCATTCTCTCTCCGGTATCGGCCTGTCTGCGGCGTGCATACCGAACCACTGCAATCGAAGCAAAAATGGCAACGAGTAGGCTCAAACCAACAATCCAGAATTGATCAAGCATGATGGGACGCGGGATGAGTAGGCCACGCGAATTCAGCCAGATATCGCCCGGTATCGAGATGCTGAACTTTGGTTCAGGCAGGCTTGAAAGCACCGCGCCATACCAGAAATACAGTACCAGCAGCAGGGGGATATTTCGGAATAATTCGATGTAGAAACCAGCTAACCGCGACACGACCCAATTTTTGGAAAGCCGCAAAACGCCGATGATAATACCAATCACGGTGGCGAAAAAAATGCTTAAACCGGACACCAAAAGCGTGTTCAGCAAACCGACCCAAAACGCACGCCCATAGGATGAAGCCGCCGAATATGAGATCAAGGTTTGGGAAATATCAAAGCCCGCCTCGACATTCCAGAAGCCAAACCCCTGCGCGATATTGCGCTTTTTGAGATTGGCCACCGTGTTGTCATAGGCAAACCAAAACAGCGCTACGACAGCAACGAGCAAGATAAATTGAAAAAACAGGCTACGAATCTTGGGGTCGTTATAAAAAACAACCTTTGGCTTCGAGGTCCGGGCAATGTCCTGGGCGCTCATAATGTTTGAAGCCTCCCGGCATGATGCAAAAACAAGAGCATGAAAAATGAAAATCGGCGGAGGCTATAAGGCCCCCGCCGGGAATGATCCGATTAACGGATTGGTGGGGCGTATTGCAGGCCACCCTTGTTCCACAACGCGTTGCTTGCACGGGCAAGCTGCAATGGGGTCTTCGGGCCAACGTTACGGTCGAACATTTCGCCGTAATTGCCAACAGCCTTTACGATCTGAACAACCCAAGCATTCGACAGGCCGAGCGACTCGCCGAACTTGCCGTCTGTTCCCAGAACGCGCTTGATTTCTGGATCATCCGACTTCACTTTTTCGTCGACATTGGCTTGCGTGATGCCGTCTTCTTCAGCGATCAACAAGGCGTAGTGAACCCACTTCACAAGGTTCAACCACTGGTCATCGCCCTGACGAACCAAGGGTCCGAGTGGCTCTTTCGAGATCACTTCCGGAAGAATGATGTTGTCATCTGGTTTTGCCATCGACAGACGGTCAGCAGCGAGGCCCGAACGGTCGGTCGTGTAGGAATCGCAACGGCCCGAATCATAGGCCTTAAGTGCCTCTTCCGACGTGCCGAAGGTCACAACCTGATACTTTTTGCCGGTTGAACGGAAATAGTCGGCGAGATTGAGTTCGGTCGTCGTACCCTGCTGAACGCAGATCGATGCGCCATCAAGCTCCGATGCCGATTTCACGCCAAGCTTCTTGTTGACCATGAAGCCCTGGCCGTCAAAGAAGTTGATACCAGCCCAGATCACGCCGAGCGTGGTTTCGCGCGACATCGTCCAGGTCGAGTTGCGGATAAGCACATCCACTTCGCCCGAAGCCAAAGCCGTGAAGCGATCCTTCGACGACAATGGAACGAACTTCACCTTGGTAGGATCGTTGAAAATGGCAGCGGCAATCGCGCGGCAATATTCAACGTCAAGACCGGTCCAATTACCCTTCTGGTCTGGAACGCCAAATCCGGCGGTACCGGGGTTAGCGCCGCAAACGAGCTGGCCCTTGGCCTTCACATTATCGAGCGTGCCAGCGCTAGCGCCTGTCACAAGCCCGAAAGAAGCAGCAGCAACGATGGCTGCAGCAAGAATTTTCTTCATCGTATCCCTCCAATTCGACGGCGCGATCCAACACAAAGGGGTTGGCCCATCACCTCATCCTATGCCGTCTAGGCATGGCTGCTATTACCATTTGAGTTTTGCTCAATGGTCAAGTGGATTAAAAAGTCATCACGCCACTTTTTTCAGCACATTTCTTGACGGATCACATAATTCTCCGTCCTATGGCGGAAATAATATTCCAAAAGGTTGATGAAACACCATGAAAAAAATGACCCCGCAAATGCTGGCCGGCCTCTCCGACCGTACGAAACTGGTTTATGCGGGGCGTGATCCATCCGAACAATTTGGCTTCGTCAATACGCCGATCTATCGCGGTTCTACCGTTCTTGCGCCGACGATGAAGGAATTGCTCGATCGCTCGAACCGCTTTATTTACGGCACCATCGGCACGCCAACGAGCGAAGCGTTAGAAAATGCCTGGAGCGCGATTTCAGGTGCAGAGGGTACCGTTTGCGTTCCATCCGGCCTTTCTGCCGTATCCGTGGCGCTAATGTCCTGCTTGAAAGCGGGCGATCATCTTTTGATAACGGACAGTGTCTATCGGCCAACCCGCGAATTCGCCGATGGTGTTTTAAAGCGCTTCGGTATCGAAACGACCTATTTTGATCCGATGATCGGCCCGGAAATCGAATCACTGATGCGGCCGAATACCACGGCCATCTTCACCGAGGCGCCGGGTTCGCAAACTTTTGAAATTCAGGATATTCCGGCGCTGGCAGCCATCGCCCATAAACACGGCGCAACGCTGTTGATGGATAATACCTGGGCGACACCGTTTTTCTTTCCACCCCATGAAATGGGCGTTGACCTCGCCATCGAGGCGGGAACAAAATATCTGTCCGGCCATTCCGACCTTCTGCTCGGCATGGTTTCCGCCAATGAGCGGTCATGGAAGGCGCTCAGGACCACCTATTTGCAATCGGGCCTGTGTGCTGGGCCAGAAGATATGTTTTTGGCGTTGCGCGGCATGCGCTCCATGCTTTTACGCCTGAAAGAGCAGGAAAAAGCAGCCCTTGAAATGGCCCATTGGTTTAAGGCCCGGCCAGAAGTAGCCAAGGTTTTGCATCCCGCCCTCCCCGATTGCCCGGGACATGAGATCTGGAAACGTGATTTCAAAGGATCGTCTGGCCTTTTCTCCGTAATTTTGAACCCGTTTTCGCAAACTGCCGTCGCAGCCATGCTCGATGATCTGGCTTTGTTCGGCATGGGATATTCATGGGGCGGCTATGAAAGCTTGATCATTCCGTTTGATCCGAAATCCTACCGGACGGCGACGAGCTGGAATTCAGCTGGTCCCGCGTTACGCATTCAAATCGGCATGGAAGACACCGAAGATTTGAAGCGTGATCTTGACGCTGGTTTTGCGCGGTTAAGAGCAACGTTGTAAAAACCGGTTTATTGGCAAGCCATACCGGACCGCGAGCCTCCCGGCTCGCATCCAAACCGCGCCATCCTTCCGTTTAAGGCACCAACCATTCGCTTTTTGGAACTTTAACGCCCGAATGCCATTCAAAACATGCGCGGCGATGCCCGTCGCTGCCCAACCAAAGCCATTCCATTTTCGAAACAATCACCCTTACCACGCAAAAATGCGGCCTTCCTTCGTCACCTGAGTCAAAACCTGTTGGAATTGAGAAGGCACCACCCGTCGGAATCACGCTTCCGGGTCCAGGCATCGATGCATAGACAAGTCGGCTCATCGGTTGTGCGGCATGCCAAGCTTCGTCCGCCAGATGATCCGAGCAATGCAGTTCCGCGCTACCTTCGAGCCGAAGTTGGATTTTCTCAGCTGCATCATAAAAATGCAAAGCGATGCGCGGATCGTTTTGCAATTCGACAAATTTAGACGAGCGTATATCGGTATGAAAGCGTACCGAGGTCTCATCGGGATCAAAATGGCGCAACACAATTGTTCGGCATCTCGGCGCGCCATCTAGCCCAAGGGTCGCGGCCGTCGGCGTATGCATTGGCGCGCGACGATTGGATACCGCCGTTACCAATAGCTTCAAAGCATGATCACAAACGGCGTTTAAATCGTCATGAAATGCCGGAATATTATCGGACAATAGACACCTCAACGGTAAAATTTTTGGCGACTCCAGCTGGATTCGAACCAGCGACCTGCCGCTTAGAAGGCGGCTGCTCTATCCAGCTGAGCTATGGAGTCTCAACCAAAGCAGTCCAACCCGGCTCAATGCGTCCAAGAACCGATGCGGTTGAATTTAAAATTATCCGAATATGACATCATCCGACGCTTGGCATCCTGCGGCTCTTCAACTTGAGCAGCAATGCCATGCCGAGCGGCATAGGCAATCGCCTCGTCGCGCGTATCAAACCACAGCTTGACCTGTTGAAGCGTATCGGACGAACCCGTCCAGCCCATAAGCGGATCGATTTCACGCGGTTGGTCCGAGACGAACTCGAGCAACCAACGATCTTTGCTGTGACCGGACTGCATGGCAGTTTTGGCAGGACGGTAAATGCGGGCGGTCATGACAGGTTCCGTTTCGCTATCCCACTTGGCCGAATGGTCGGGGCTGTAAGATTCGAACTTACGACCCTCTGCTCCCAAAGCAGATGCGCTACCTGGCTGCGCTAAGCCCCGTCTCTTCGGCTCAGATCGTTTAGGCGGAGTTGCGCCAAGGTTCAAGCCGAAATTTCTATTATTTTGTAAGTTCTCTTGCCTCATGCCCATAATTCGGCGAGAAGCCCTCATGCTCATACTCTCCGATCTCACCTATCGCCTTGGCGCGCGCCTCTTATTTGATAAGGCTTCCGCCACCATTCAGACCGGTTCACGCGTTGGTTTCGTCGCCCGCAATGGTACGGGAAAAACAACGCTGTTCCGTATGATAAAAGGCGAAGCAGCGCCTGAATCAGGCACCATCACGCTTGGCAAGGGCTTAAGAATCGGTGCGGTTGCGCAAGAAGCACCCGGTGGGCCGGAGACGCTGATCGAGGTTGTTCTGGCCGCCGATACCGAACGCGCCTCTTTGCTGGAGGAAGCGGAGACCGCAACCGACCCCTCTCGCATCTCAGAAATTCATGTGCGCTTGGCTGATATTGGTGCGCATGCCGCACCCGCCCGCGCCGCATCGATTCTCCATGGCCTAGGTTTTGATGCCGAAGCGCAAGCGCGGCCTTGCTCGTCCTATTCGGGCGGCTGGCGAATGCGCGTGGCTTTGGCGGCGGTCCTGTTCACCGAGCCCGATCTGCTGCTGCTTGATGAGCCGACCAACTATCTCGACCTTGAAGGTACGCTTTGGCTGATGGATTATCTCGCACGCTATCCCCATACCGTGCTCGTCATCAGCCATGACCGCGATCTGCTCAATCAATCGGTCGATCAGATCCTGCATCTCGATCAGGCGAAGCTCACGCTCTATAAAGGCGGTTACGATAATTTCGAAAAGCAGCGTTCCGAGCAGCAGGCCATTTTGCAGAAAATGCAAAAGAAGCAGACGGAAGAGCGTAAACATCTCGAAGCCTTCATCAACCGCTTTAAGGCCAAGGCCTCAAAAGCCAGCCAAGCGCAATCCCGCGTCAAACGGCTCGAAAAGATGAAGACCATCACGCCGATTGTTGATCTTGACGTTCTGCCCTTCCACTTCCCCTCACCCGAGCGCCAGCTTTCCCCGCCTATCGTTGCCATGGAAAGCGCGAGTGTGGGCTATGACGACAAGCCAGTTCTTACCAAACTATCGCTTTCGATTGCGGAAGATGACCGCATTGGGCTTTTAGGCTCGAACGGCAATGGTAAATCCACCTTTGCCAAATTGGTCGGTGGCCGTTTGGAAGCGATGGGCGGTGCCTTCCGCGCCTCGTCGAAAATGAAGGTTGCCTATTTTGCGCAGCACCAGCTTGATGAATTGAAAGAGGGCGGAACGCCGTTTTCCCATGTCCGCGAAATGATGCCCGATGCACCAGAAGCCAAAGT
>Ga0114964_10002369_pt1 | contig 13133 bp, 16 predicted proteins | sample C_131016_MF_Meta_FD_92638 | JGI IMG/M metagenome (GOLD analysis project Ga0114964, IMG submission 92638) | Freshwater microbial communities from Lake Croche, Canada to study carbon cycling - C_131016_MF_MetaG | ecosystem: Environmental > Aquatic > Freshwater > Lake | place: Lake Croche, Canada... | reverse complement strand
GGGATACTCGACGACTAAAAATATCAGGATGGGATATGTTAGGAGTACAAAATTTAGGCTATGAGTTTGATACTTTAAAAAATTTAATAATAAACGATTTACCTTATAAGGAAATGGCGTTAAAATACGAAGACAAGTTTGATCGATATCGTAGCAGGGTATTTAATTATTTGGAGAGAAAAATATGATTACTATTACAGAACAGGCAGTGGCAAAAATCAAAGATATTATTGCTGAAGAAAACAACCCAGCACTTAAACTTAGAGTATTTGTTCAGGGTGGCGGATGTTCGGGCATGAGCTACGGATTTACCCTGGATGAAGTACAAAACGAAGATGATTGGGATCTAGACTACAGCGGAGTTAAAGTTCTAGTAGACAGTGCCAGCGGCGGTTATCTGCAAGGTGCAGAAGTAGACTACAAAGAAGACCAATACGGAGCTACTTTTAGTATTAAAAATCCTCAGGCTAAAACTACCTGCGGGTGCGGTAGCAGTTTTAGCCCAGAATAACCAAAATACCCAAAATAATATAGAACTCGCCCTCTGGTAAATACTACCAAGAGGACGCCGATCTATGACTCAACTGACCATTGTTACTACACCTACAAATTCTGGTGATGGTACGCCATTAGCAACTGCATTTAACTACTGCAACAGCAATTTTAGTGAGCTTTATGCTCGAGTACAAACCAGCCCGCCAGCAACTTTAACAGGTGTCACCGGTGACGTTCCTGGCATGTATGCGTACGATTCAAATTATTTTTATTACTGTTTTGCCAACTATACTGGCAACAGTACCATATGGGGTCAAGTTACGCAGGTAGCAAATATTGCGGTTAGTTCTATACAATCTGGTACAAGCAATGTTAAATTAGTCGGACCCAACGGTGACGCTACCGTTAATATTAATGGTACTAGTAATATTGCGGCATTCCGCTCAACAGGTGCATACGTAATTGGCATACTAAGTGCCACCGGCAATATCCGTGGTAGTTACATTCTAGGTAACGGCAGTCAACTAACAGGATTACCCGCAACTTATAGCAATGCCAATGTAGCAGCATTTCTACCTGTATACTCAGGTAATATTTCTGCAGACATCATTACAGCAAATACGATTAGTACTACTGGTAATATCACAGGAAGTTACATTCTAGGTAACGGCAGTCAACTAACAGGATTACCTGCTACATATGGCAATAGTAATGTAGCAACGTTTTTAGCTGATTTTGGTAGCAATACTATATCAACCACCGGGACGATCAACAGTGGCAATATCACCGGCGGCAACGTAGCTACAGGCGGTATTGTAAGTGCCACAGGTAATATCACCGGCAACAACATAAAAGGTACCAACGTAAGTGCTAGTGGCACCGTAACAGGTTCAAGTTTAACCGGAACATTAACCACAGCTAGTCAAACAAATGTTACCACAGTTGGTACATTAAGTGCATTAAGTGTCAGTGGCAATATTACAACTAATAATATTAACACTTCTGGCACATCGGGTAATATTTCAGGTGCTAATATTATATCAGCTGCAACTTTCAGTGCCACTGGTAATATCACAGGAAGTTATATCTTAGGTAACGGTAGTCAACTGACTGGATTACCTGCTACATATGGCAATAGTAATGTAACAACATTGTTAGGTGCATTTGGTAGCAATACTATATCAACCACCGGAACAATCAACAGTGGCAATATCACCGGTGGTAATGTATTAACTGGTGGACAAGTAAGTGCCACAGGTAATGTTTCAGGTGGAAATATTCAAACAGCTGGACAAATAAGTGCCACAGGTAATGTTACCAGCGGCAATGTAACTACTATTGGAAATGTTGTTGCTCAAGGTATTGTTAGTGCCAGTGGTAATATTGTAACAGCTGGATATTTTGTTGGTAACTTCCAAGGTAACGTTACGGGTAATCTTGTTGTTACCGGATCAAACACACAGGTGTTGTTTAACACCAATGGCAATGTTGATGCAGTGGCCGGATTGACTTACAACAAAGGATCTAATACATTGACCGTGCTAGGTATAGTCAGCAGTCAAGGCAATGTAATAGGTGGTAATTTAACCACAGCTGGGCAGGTAAGTGCCACTGGTAATATCACAGGAAGCTATATCTTGGGCAATGGCAGTCAACTGACTGGATTACCTGCCACATATGGCAACAGTAATGTCAACACCTTATTGGCCGCCTGGGGATCTAACACATTATTGACGACTGGTAACATCACAGGAAATTATATCTTAGGTAATGGTAGTCAGTTGACTGGATTACCTGCCACATATGGTAATAGTAATGTAACAACATTGTTAGGTGCATTTGGTAGCAATTCGATCAGTACCACTGGTAACATTACCTCCAGCAACATTATTACCTCAGGTACATCAGGTAATATTACAGGCGCTAACATTATATTAGCTCAAACTGTTAGTGCCACTGGCAACATCGCAGGCGCCAATGCTACGGTCAATAATATGACAGTTAATACTATATTGAGCTCGCCTTTGCAGACCAAGGCATCTACCGATACTGGAACAGCTGGTCAGATTTGTTGGGATGCTAATTACATATATGTGTGTACCGCAACAAATACCTGGAAAAGAGTAGGATTAACTGGTGGATACTAACAAAGGAACAATAATATGTCAATTATAATAGAAGGCGGAATAACAATTGAAGGCGGCATTAGTATTGCTGATACTCCAGTTGTAGTTTTCATTGCCTGCGAGGATGGCACTTCGCTATTATTGACCGAGGCTGGTGACAACCTCATAGCTGAAAATTAACGGAAATTAAACAAAATGGCAAACATAAAAATATCACAACTCCCAAGCGTAACTAGTCTATCAGGAACTGAAGAGTTTCCAATGGTTAGTACTGGCTTGGTTACTTCGCAGGTTACATCCAGTGTAATTCTAAATTACGTAAACGGAAACATAACCAGTGTAGGTACTCTATCAACTCTCAGTGCCACTGGTAACATCACTGGGGGTAACATTAGAACAGCCGGGCAGGTAAGTGCCACTGGTAATATCACAGGAAGCTATATCTTGGGCAATGGCAGTCAGTTGACTGGATTACCTGCCACATATGGCAACACAAACGTCAACACCTTATTGGCCGCCTGGGGTAGTAATACAATTACAACAACAGGAACAATAGCTTCTGGTAACATCACTAGTAGTAATATCCTAACAGGTGGATTGATCAGTGCCACAGGAACCATCACGGGTGTTGCCAACATTACTGGTGGTAATTTATTGACTGGTGGACAAGTAAGTGCCACAGGAACCATCACAGGTGTTGCCAACATTACTGGTGGTAATATCCTAACAGGTGGATTGATCAGTGCCACAGGAACCATCACGGGCGTTGCCAACATCACAGGTGGTAATGTATTGACTGGTGGACAAGTAAGTGCCTCAGGAAATGTAAGTGGTAATTATCTTCGTTCTACCATTGACATCATTGTTGGTGGTAATATATCAACTACTAATTTAACAGGTACCGGAGTCAGTGTCACTGCCAATGTTTCAGGTGGAAATATTCGTACAGCCGGACAAGTAAGTGCTACAGGCAACATTACTGGTGCATATTATTTTGGTAATGGCAGTCAACTAACTGGTATTGGTTCAAGTTATGGTGATTCAAATGTAGCTACATTCTTAGCCGCATTTGGAGCAAATACTATATCAACCACAGGCACAATAACGGGTGCAAACATCACAGGTGGTAACTTGCTAGTCGGCTCTGGTATTATTACCACAACTGGTAATATCACGGGTGGTAATGTATTATTTGGCTCTGGAATTGTTAGTGGTACTGGTAATATCACGGGTGGTAATGTATTATTTGGCTCTGGAATTGTTAGTGGTACTGGCGCTATCACGGGTGGTAATATCACAGGCGGAAACTTATCCATTACAAATGCGTCAACTGCAGGCAGTTATAGTACTGGTGGTAACGTCACAGGTGGTAACTTAATTACGTCTGGCACTACAGGTATTGCAAGTGTCAACAGCATTACACATACAGGTACAACCGGTGTTGGCAACATTGGCGCTACTGGTGCTGCGTTTGACACAGTGTTTGCTACTGCTACCACAGCACTCTACGCTGACTTGGCAGAAAACTATCTAGCCGATGCAACTTATGCTTCGGGTACAGTTGTAGTATTTGGCGGCGAACAAGAAATTACTGTAACTGACCAAGCAGCTGATGAGCGTGTGGCCGGAGTCGTATCAACTAATCCAGCATACTTGATGAACTCTGGTGAACCTGGTCTTCCAGTGGCCTTAAGAGGCAAGGTACCTGTGCAAGTTATTGGACCAGTAACCAAAGGCGACAGTCTAGTTACATCTACTACAGCCGGGGTAGCTACCAGCGTTGGACGTAGTCGTGAATACGCACAGGCTGTATTTGCCAAAGCACTCGAATCTAACGACAGCGACAACGAAAAAGTTATTCTAGCTGTAATCCTATAACATGACTTTAATACCAACTTGGGTCACTCCTGCAGGAACACTAGGAACCATACCCGAAGGGGTGTTTTATACCACCCCCTTAGTAGCCACATCTAATAGTACAGTATACTATCGCGTAATTGCCGGCAGGTTACCTCCAGGTATGCAAGTCAACGAAACTGGAGTGTTAACCGGTAATCCTGCAGCTGTCAGCACAGTGCAAGGAGTGCCCTTGGATGTGAATAAAGATACCACCAGTCGGTTCACGGTACGAGCATACACTGAACGAGTAGTCAGTGGGATAACGGTAGTTGATACTCTAGCAGATCGCACCTTTTCTTTGACCGTAACTGGAGTAACCGCAGTAGTCTGGACCACACCAGCTGGCACTATAGGTACTTACTTTAACGGATCTCAGATTGCAGACCTAACTGTAAATTATACAGATCCAGATATCTATGCCACTGACATAGTGACCTTAATAGCTGGAGCACTGCCTACAGGACTCACTGTATCCACCGCTGGAGTGATTTCAGGATATATTACACCCAACTCAGATGCTACCGTAACCTTGACCACTTATTCATTTACTCTTAGGGTTAGCAATGGATATTCCAGTGATATAAGAACGTTCAACTTACAGGTCTATGCTAGAAACACTATGACCGCGGACAATACATACGTTACTGCTGATAATACATTTATCACCGCCGATATAACTCCTTCACAGCCACCTATTATCACCACACCAACCGGAAGTATTGGATCTACCCGCAGTGATAACTTCTACGCCTTTGAATTCACCGGATTGGATTTTGCTGGCAATGCATTTGAATTCATTAACACTACCGCCTTGCCGCCTGGCTTAACGCTTGATCCTATTTCGGGTTGGATGTATGGGTACATTCCGTATGCGGGCATATTATCCACTGAATATTCATTTGATCTTGTAGTACGCGAAGTCAACAACCCTGCAAACTACAGCATGACCTACACATTTAGTTTGACCATAACCGGTCCTATAAACTCAGATGTGATTTGGGTAACACCTACCAACGAGGTTGAGCGAGCCAGAGTTCCTAGCAGTCTAGGATCGATTGACAACGGTGCAACCAGTACCTTTTATATTGAAGCAGTTAATGTATCGGGTATTGCCTTACAATATCGACTGCTGTCTGGCAGCAATAGTAGACTGCCACAGGGACTACAACTATTAACATCCGGACACATAGCTGGTCGTGTCAGTTTTGATACATTTTGTTTAGACGGTGGTACTACGGTATTTGATGTCAATCTTAATACTGTGCGTCAACCAACTACCTTTGACATGGTAGCAATATTTACAGTTAATGCATTTAGTGTAAATGGTCTAGTTAACGTAAGCAAAACATTCTCAATCACCGTGGTTAGACGTTACGAACAACCATTTGATAATCTCTACATACAGGCCATGCCGCCACAAGATGATCGAGCTTTATTGTCTAGCCTGTTACAAAATCCAACTATCTTTACGCCTAGCTTGATTTATCGCAACGATGATCCTAACTTTGGTGTGGCTCGCAATGTGATTTATGAACATGCTTATGGGCTCTCAGCTGCAACCTATGATGATTATGTTGCTAGTTTGAGCCTTAACCACTATTGGAAAAACTTGGTATTAGGAGAAATTAAAACTGCACGGGCCTTAGATGACTCGGGGAATGTGATCTATGAAGTGGTATACAGCGAAGTCGTGGATGACTTGGTCAACAACGATGGCGTTAGCGTAGGCAAACAAGTAGTCTTACCATTTCCGATCAACGCCAATGACAGTACCGAAATTGATTCAGTATATCCTAATAGTCTACAAAACATGCGTGATCAAGTAATTGATGTTGTAGGACAAGTTAGCAATATGTTGCCTAGATGGATGCTGAGTACACAAGCCAATGGACAAATTTTAGGATTTACCCGAGCTTGGGTAATTGCCTATACTGATCCAGGGCAAAGTGGACAGATTGCCTATAATATCCAAACTCAATTTGGAACACAACTTAACTTAGTGGACTTTAAGGCAGATCGATATGAGCTAGACAATTTCCTAACTAAGAATTGGGATCGTGCTGGACAACATTGGATTCCACAACCACCTACATTGACCACTTTTGATTATAGTCACGCGTTGGCCGCTTGGATTAATAACTTTTTTGTGTTGACCACTTGGGAGGACAATTTTAATACATTGGCTACTTGGACCTATGGTACCCCACCAGGAACCACGTTTGATGGCGGCAGCCTACAGTTTACAGCTCCTGTAGACATGTACAGCAACAATAACACTACAGAATATGATAAATATCTACTGTTCCCAAAGATCAATATTTTACAATAAACAGGCGAGTATACAATGACAACAGTTCCATACACATTCGGCAATGAATCCAGCCCAATTCCGCTAAGTCAGCTGGATGCTAATTTTGCTGTGACCCCAAATTATGCCAATACTGCTGGTAATGTTGTCAATGCAGCACAGACCAATATTACCAGTGTAGGTACATTAACTGCATTATCAGTCAGTGGAAATGTCAATAGCGGAAATGTAAGAACTACAGGCTCTATTAGTGCGACTGGTAACATTGCCGCAGGTAATGTTACTACAGGTGGATTTGTTAGTGCATTTGGTACAGTGACTGGCGGAAGTTTAATTACTGCTGGAAATATTACAGGCGGCAATGTTCTAACAGGCGGACGTGTCAGCGCCACAGGAAACATCACCGGCGGCAACATAACTACCACTGGACGAATGAGTGCCCAAGGAAATGTACTGTCTCAAGGCATTATTTCAGCTGTTGGTAACATTGTAACTTCTGCATATTTTGTTGGAAACTTTTTAGGAAATATTACTGGCAATATTACTGCTGGTGGATCTAACACTCAAGTTTTCTTTAATCTTAATGGCCTAGTGGGCGCTGTTGGTGGATTAACTTATAACTCTGGATCAAACACTCTTAGTGTATTGGGTGTAGTTAGTGCGCAAGGAAATATATATGGAGGTAATCTCAGCGTTGCTGGAACTACTCAACTAGTTGGCGTAGCTACAGCACCAACTGCCCCAACAGGCACAGCTAATAATCAAGTGGCTACAACGGCATTTGTTACCAATCAAATAAACAATCTAGCAGGTAATTTAGGTACCACCAGTTGGTCAGTTCAACAAGTTGGTAGCAATTTATATTTTCGATTCAATGGCTCTAATGTTGCAAAATTAGATCAACTAGGCAACTTTACTACAATAGGTAATGTAACTGCATTTGGAACTATATAGTGCCCTTACCAACTTCCGGTCCTCTTAGTTTACAACAAATTGCTACCGAATTCAAAGCTAGTAATCCTGTATCGCTTTCACAACTGTATGCCGGTGGTGGGCTAGTACCAGCCGGCACTTCAGGTACGTACGGTCCTGTTCCTACCTCTGGAACTATTAGTCTTTGGAATTTTTACGGTACTAGTAACAGAGTTCGAATAAATTATGTCATTAGCTCAAATACCGAAAACGCGGCAGTCAATATCAGTACTCTTCCTGGGTATCTGACAGGAATCAGCGACATAACAATCACAGTTGATCCCGGTGTTTATGTATGGTCAAATAGTGTTGGATCGTATGCGCTGGCTGTTTCTGGCGGCACTACCGGTGATACAGTTACCTTGGTAAATCAAGGATTTATCATGGGCCGCGGCGGTAATGGAGCGGGCAGCGGCAACGGCCAATCGGGTGGGCCTGCAATTAATATGGACGTTGGCACGGGTTCATTTACATTGGACCAAACTTATTCCACTGCTTATATTGGTGGTGGTGGTGGTGGTGGTGCTGGCAATGGTGGCGGTGGCGGAGCGGGCGGTGGTAGTGGCGGAGGAGGTTCTGCTGGCGGAGCTATTGGAAATTCCGGCAGTAGTGGCGGTGGTGGTGGTGGTGGTGGACGTATATTTCCAGGAACTATTACAGGCGGTCCTAATAATGGTGGCTCTGCTGGAGGCGCTGGTAGTTCTGGCTGTGGCTATGGAGGAGGCCCCGGTCAAGGCGGCGGTAGAAACTGCGTAGGAGATTTTGCAGCTTCGGGCGGAGGCGGTTGGGGTGCCGGCGGTAGTGGCACTACTTATGGTAGCACTGTAGGCGGCGGCGCTGGCGGCGCTGGCGGCAAAGCTATTAATTTAAATAGTAATTCAATCACCTATGCAAGCGGAGTTAACGCCAGGATTTACGGAACTATATCTTGATTTTTAGGCTAAAATGCCAGCTCAAGTTTTTGTTTGTTTACAAAACAAATTAACTAAATATAAAATACTAATCTAGGAACAATTATGGCAAGTAATATTAACCCAAATAACATCGACGGAGCTTATCCAGTTGCCGGGCAAGACAATAATTCGCAAGGATTCCGCACGAATTTTACCAATACGTCTACTAATTTTCAGTATGCAGCCGACGAAATTACCGATCTGCAGAATAAAGCAGTACTTAAAGCCGCATTGACCGGCAGTACATTAGACAACAATATGCAAGGTTCTGTGTTGAGCAATGCACAACTACAAAACATGAGTCAAACTGTTGTGTCATTGGGCACATTAACCGGAACCGTTACTGTTAACTATACACTAGGAAGTTATCAAACTTTAACTACTAATGGTCCAGTCAGCCTAGCATTTAGTAATTTTTCTTTAGCGGGAACAGCATGCACAGTGGTAGTGCAAGTTACAGTGGCTAGTGCTGCCCATACCTTGCAACTTCCTGTTGCTGTTTCAGTTAATGCTCGCGGGATTCAGGGATTGGATACAGCTACCAATACCATTGAGTTTGCTGCCCCTGGAGTATACAGTTTCCAATTTGTTACCAGCAACAATGGCTCCACAATTACTGTCAGTGAGGTCAACAAGCAGATCCAACCATTTAACAACAGTAGCGAGAACTTGGCTGATACTGGTGCTGCTAATCTGGCATTGACCACTAGTTATTTTAGTACTGTTACCGCTAGTACAGCAACTTTGGCTGATGGGGCCGAAGGACAAATCAAAACATTTATTATGTATAGTTTTTCCGGCAATATGGTAATTACTGTAGGCGCTGCTGGCTGGAAATCAAGCGGATCTGGGACTATCACATTTAATGCAACCGGTGATGCCTGTACTCTACAGTACATCAACAGTAAATGGTTCTGCATTGGGCAAAATAGTGTAACATTTGCCTAACCAAAACTAGTTGACTTTTGCCATGTAATCATATACAATAAGTATATGGAACATCCCTTAATTGGCAGTCTGGAAGATTTTACTCCTGAACAACTGCTGGAAAAAATTACCGAACTTAATCGCAAATTGGGCATAGCCTACAACATGGGCAATGCTGACCTTTGCAATCAAATTAGAATGGCCATTGAAAGTCATCAGGCCAAATACCAAGAAAAGATTCGCAAGGATTCTGATGGTGAATTCAACAATGTGATTGATATCACATGAACGTTAGACTTAGATACGATTTGCCGTTCACTGCTGGCATTTATCACAATGGTAGTTTTTACATGAACAACTACAATCTTAGGGTTTGGATGGCCACAGTCAGTGAAGTCTCAGCCGATCAATCCACGGCATTTGACCGACTCAAACATTTTGTATACACCTGTATAGAAAGTACCATTTTTATCAATGCCGCTGAAACTGAACAGTGCGATCGATATGTACAGGCAGGACTAGGCATTACAACCATGCCCGGTGATCCGGTTGATCAACTGATCGGAATCATGTTATACTATAAATTAAATGCAGTAATGGAAAATCGCATGATCATAATGGAAACCGAATTTTCCAGTGCCGCAGGAGAATACATGACTTATTTACACAGCGAAGAAGAAAATACCGTAGGATATGTACAACCCGAGTGGTGGACCGCTGCAGACCTAACTCATAGCGAGTTTGCGCCAAAGAATTTAGATAACGTAGTTGCTATACCACAGGCCACAGCCTGGAGAGAGTTAGACTTGGCCTGGGCTGATGATCCTGCCGACGATGGCTCAGGCAACGTTGTGGTATTTGCCAATTTTAAACAGCCCGATGAAACAGAATAAATTTGGTGAATTAATCTTTGCCGAGCCAGACATAATGGATTTTGTAATGCAGGGTTGCAATTTGTCCGTACTTGACGGTATGATTGTGGATGACACTGTAGATCTTGCCCGCATGCCCAATATTTTAGAGCCTGTGCCCAACTTTCAGCAACAACGATTCCACACAGTATCAGTACCGGAATGGCATGCTCAACAACAAGCCAATTGGCACATGCCAGCGGAGTACAAACAGTTGGATATAGCGGCCCATATACTAGGTCTGTGTACATCCGAAGCCGAATTACAACGTTGTGGACAAGAGTTATTGTTGTATCAAGAACGCAACTTATTTGACCTACTAAGATACTTAACGTACCTAGTAGATATTATGACCGAAAACAAGATAATTTGGGGAGTAGGACGAGGAAGTAGTGTGGCCAGTTATGTGCTGTATAAACTAGGTGTACACCGTATAGACAGCATGTTCTATAATTTAGACATCCACGAATTCTTACGTTAAATACAAGATAATCCAAAAGGAATAATCATGACCAGTAAAGTTTATAGAACTGCACAAGGTAAAACTGTTGACCTAGGTACAATTATGTTGCAAAACGAGCATGTTCGTGCTGTTGGCAATATGAATGTAAATGCTCGCGGTGATAAGTTAGACCACAACAATCGAGTGGTTGAAACCAAACCACGACAGATCCAGAAACAAAATGCTCGGACTACTAATGTGTCGGCGGCACCAGTACAAACTAGTGTAAACGCTAATAAAACCAAACAAGCTAAAAAAGAAAAAACACAGGCCAAGGAACACCACGTGGTCCATACACCGCCGCCACCACCCCCTGTAGTTGAAGAAACCCCTGTGGCTGTAGTTGCTCCTCCAGTACAACATGTTGCTACGCCCGGTAAAGTGCTAGAAGGTGGTTTGGCCGCAACGATTGCACGTCAAAGAGAAGCTAACCAACAAGCAAAAAAACAACAAACAGAAAACCCACATCAACAACCACCACAAGAAGGTGGTCTAGCGGCGGCAATTGCCCGTCAAAAAGAAGTCAAACAAGAATTAGAAAAATCACGTCGCCAACAAGCTCAGGCAAAAGGCGTTAGAAAACTTTAAGAGGAACTATGACCAAAGCAGCATTTGCACCACACCAAATAACTCAAGACCAAATCAAAGCTCTACATGACAATGTATTAGTAGCAGATATGGAGTTTGATACTCGCATTACACAAAGCGGATTAATTCTTCCCAACGACAACGGTACTAGTTTAGGTATTCGCCCACGCTGGGGTCGTGTCTACGCCATAGGTAAGGATCAAACGGATGTTCAAGTAGGACAATGGATCTGCGTAGCTCACGGACGTTGGACCCGCGGTATTGATATTAACGACGGCCAAACTGAACACAAAAGAACCATACGCAAAATTGATCCCAAAGATATATTATTGATTTCAGATGAACGCCCGCAAGATGATACTATGAGTGATGCGGTCCACATACCAAAACAAACTAAGGACTAATCATGCCCATGTACGAAACAACCGTGAAGACATCCGCCGGAGAAACTAAGGATCGGGTGTTTGCTCCAACTGCACAAGAAGCAAAAAAGTTATTTGAACAACGACACGGTCCTAGGAATGTTCCCTATATTCCACACATGATTCCAAGTTAACATAGGTTTTAAACAACCGAACATTAACCTTGCACGGTTTGAAATTGGAAAATCGCCACTCGAAATTAATAGTCCTTATAACTATGGACTCAAAGGTCTTGCAAAGAAGAACTTTATATGTTAAAATGTTGGTTAGAGATCGGGTATAATCAACTACCGACCTTTGTAGGAGAAGAAAGATGGGAACAAAACAAAATATTAGAAATACTCAAAAAATAAACTGTAAGACCTGCGGTTGCGAATATACTCCATCATGTGATTTTATGCAAGGACGGTGCCCGCATCATCCAGCTATGATCAATCTTTCAGTAGTAAAAACACGATTTGCAAATTTAATTAATTTTTTAAAAGGAAAATAAAATGGCATTAACTAGACCAACCAAAGCACAAGTAACACATCCTAATCCCGTTAGGCATCGTACTATTAGTTTCGTTAAAAGTGGCTTGCGTATTGTAGCCTGTTATTTCTTAGCCTATTACGACTTACAAATTGCTGCTGGATTATTTGCATTAGCAGAACTATTAGGCGTAGCTGAAGAGTTAGTATGAAAGAACTTTGGATTGAAAAATACAGGCCAAAAACTTTAGACGGTTATGTGTTTGTAGATGATAATCAACGACAACAAGTTGAGTCATGGATTCGAGATCAAACCATTCCAAATTTATTGTTTAGTGGTAGTCCTGGCACAGGTAAAACTACTCTAGGTAAAATGTTAATAAATGAGCTTGGTATAGATGAGTATGATGTGTTATATGCCAACGGTAGTAAAGAAGCTCGTAAAATTGAATGGGTAGACAAACTGATCTCATTCTGTCAAACTATGCCGTATGGCGAGTTTAAGGTTGTGTTTATTGACGAAGCAGACTATATGAATCCGCAGAGTGTTCAGCCAGCC
>Ga0114964_10002368_pt1 | contig 13134 bp, 14 predicted proteins | sample C_131016_MF_Meta_FD_92638 | JGI IMG/M metagenome (GOLD analysis project Ga0114964, IMG submission 92638) | Freshwater microbial communities from Lake Croche, Canada to study carbon cycling - C_131016_MF_MetaG | ecosystem: Environmental > Aquatic > Freshwater > Lake | place: Lake Croche, Canada... | reverse complement strand
TAATGAATCGCCAGCGCGAAGTCGTATATCGCGAGCGTCGTGAGGTTCTAGAAGGCGCCGATATTCAAGTCCAGGTACAAACCTTTATTCAAGATACTGTCTCGGCATATGTCATCGCTGCGACAAGTGATGGCTACAGTGAAGAATGGGATCTACCTAAGTTATTTACCGCCCTCGGTTCACTTTATCCAATGTCATTCACTGTTGAATCTATTCTTCAAGAAGTTGGTGGCCAGGCTGCCCTTGATCAAGATTTCTTACTAGATCGAGTTCTAACTGATGTAGAGAAGGCTTATACGTCTCGTGAAGAAACTCTTACGCCAACAGTTACCCGCGAGCTCGAGCGCAAAATCTTGCTCTCTGTTCTTGATCGCAAGTGGCGCGAGCACCTATATGCAATGGATTATCTGCAAGAAGGTATTGGTCTTCGCGCGATGGCGCAACGTGACCCACTAGTTGAATACCAAAAAGAAGGCTATGACTTATTCTCCGCGATGATGGATGCCATCAAAGAAGAGATGGTTGGCTTCCTATTTAATGTTGAGGTTCAAGTTGAAGAAGGTTCAGGAGATGTTGAAGCCAAGGGTTTAACACCTGAAGTTCAACAACCGGCCCAACTTCGCTATAGCGCAGCCGACGAGGATGGAATGCCAGTTGCTTCTGGTGGAACTTCGCGCAACTCGCCTTGTCCTTGTGGTTCTGGAAAGAAATACAAGCGTTGCCACGGTGCGGCTTAATTCAAAACTAAGTTCAAACTTTAGTACTTACTTTAGTAGAAACTAGAGTAGAACCAGTTCAGTACAGAGCCAACGCTTATCAACACCTTCGAATCGCAAAATTAACGAACGAACTCGCTCACCAATTCGTAGCGTCACAGTAGTTTCAGCAACTCCTTCAATCGGTTGACTGATATAAATTTTTCGTATCTTGGGTGCCACGGTGATCGCGGCAGATCTGTTTACAAGTTGTTTGTGGACTTGCCGGTGACACCACCTCGATAGCTGCATTGCAGAACGTCTATCACTCCATATCTCAACAACGCTGACAACAAACTTTCCGACCCACTCTTCAATATCTGGCAATTCGGATTTAGGTGTTGGTTGTGGCAAAAATTCTCTATCACTTTTCTCGTCAAAACCGAGTCCAACAAAATCAAGGGTCGGGACTAAGTAAAGTTTGGTTGGAATTTCTTTATGTAATTCACGCTCCTCGGCTTGGTAAAAGGCAAGCAGGGGATGTTTAGAGTTATGAAATTCATCAAGTGCCAGATATTCCACTGGGCTAACTTCACCTGGTGCTTGGAAGGTCAAGTATTTGAAGCTTGTAACAAGTGATTCTGGGTTATTCGTATCTAATTCTATTTCGCTTTTCATGGGGCTACCTTGCCCATTTAAAGCTGGTGGGTAATCATCCGAAAGGATTACTTTTGGAAGGAACTGAAGTTAAAAATCGAATACTAGGTGTAACTCTGTGGAGAGCAGATACCTCATTGCGAGCCAAGTCCGCTATTAATACGACATGAAATTATCTAAGGTAAACATTCCTCCCATACGGTTCGTGTCATCAATCAAGGGAAATCCTCGTGCGCTCTTTGCTATTGGACTTTTATGCCTCTCGTTAATCGCAGCTATGGCAATTACTGGACAAGCGAATAGGTCCGTTTTAGTCTGGTCGGCAACAAGAGATTTAACAGTCGGTGAGATTGTTACCCAATCAGATATCGGAAAAACGAAGGTTATGTTGCCGCAAAATTCGCTGAAGTACCTAGCGCTCTCGGCAAAAATTGTTGGCTCTGTCGTTGTACGCCGAGTAGGGATTGGAGAACTTATTCCTACTGCCGCACTCTCTGGATTATCAGGTTCTGGCCGCGCCCTAGATATGCGCAGCGTCCCATTTCGAATCACAAAAAATGATCTTCCCAATGACTTGTCAGCCGGACAAATCGTTGATCTGTATGCATTGCCAATAAAAGATCTAAATAGTTCGAAGGCAATCCCAACTTTGCTAATCGCACATGGTGTTAGCGTGGAAAGTATTGATACAAAGGCCCGAGATATTGGGGGAGATATCGGCATCGTACTTAGAATTCCAGATAAATCAGTACTAAATATTTTGGATTCAACTTCCAACGCTCGAGTTGTGGTGGTGCGAAGTGCAAACTGAAATCCCACAGCTTCAGGTAGTTACTGCAATCGCAGATTCGGATAGCGAAGACTATGTGTCACAACTTCTATTCTCACAAGGATGGAGCATTATATTTCGAGCCATTGACATGAATTCGCTCTCAGATTTTATTGCTAATCGTGGCGATATGCTGCGAACAGTAATTATTTATCAAACCGACCTGCCTGGTTATGATTCTGGAATTTTTGAAAATTTAACCACCACTACCACTACAACTATCTGCGTGGATGAGATTCCGATGAATTCACATCTGCTCATGACTCACATTCGAAGTCAATTGCGATTACCACTTTTAGTTAACTCCACTTCCTCCATTTCAAGAGTCGTCACCACCAATTCGCAAGGAATCGGTAGCAGTAGCGAATGGGCAAATCCAAGAACTCCAGAACCTAAGCCAAAAAGACCGAAAGTTATCGCGCTGAGTGGAACCAGTGGCGCACCTGGTAGAAGTTGTATCGCATTTAATATCGCGAGCCAATTAAGTGTTTCGGGAAGCGTTGAGTTAGTCGACGCCGATGTTCGAGCACCCTCGCTCTCATATTTCCTTGGGCGCAGTGAGATATCTAGCCAATCACTCAAACTACGAGAAATAGTGGGTGGCGCAGAGCAAGGCAAATTCGAGCCCACACAAAATATAGATTTCACCGTAGTTGATCTTGGTGCTCTGCCGCCACTTGGAGATGTTGTAAATGATCGAAGGTGGCAAGCAACCCTTATTAATAGTGTCCTGGAGGAGACAACTTCGCTTATTTATTTGTGCAAATCCTCGGGTTTGAGTTTGATCAGACTTGAGGCCTTCATAAGCCAATTTCCAATTTTGCTGCGCAAGATTCCTATTATCTACCTGCTTAATCAAGCCGGGAATTCCAGAGAAGATCGTGCGCTTGGTAAAGCTTTTCAAACCTTGACGAAAGGTGAAGTCAGTTTTGTGCTCCCGAGCGATCCCAGATCAAAGGATGGTTATAACCCTGCAACTAAACGTGGGAGCCCCTTCACTAAAGAGATTGGTAAGATCCTCGCAGAACTCGGCTAGATAGCCTGGAGATCTTAGAGTTTTTTTGAACAGGAGCAGCGATGCCATCGATAGAGGAACGCATCACGCAGCAAAGCGCGCTGACTCCTGCCGATCGAGCACGTTTGATGGAATTACTTGCTGAATGGCAATTGCTTTCCGATCTCTCTTTCGCTGATTTGATTCTTTGGGTTCCCAAAAGAAAAGATTATTTAACTTGGCCTGACGGCCATATTGCTATCGCGCATATCCGTCCAACAACTGCCGCCACTGTCTTTGCCCACGATGTTATTGGTGAGGAACTAGCGTGGGGCGAGAATCAAAGAATTGATCAAACTCTTTCAACTGGAGAAATAAATCGTGATTCCGAGCCAGAGTTAGTTGGTGAGATTTGGATAAAAGAGGAGAGCATTCCAGTCCTCTTTGATGATCGAGTTATTGCGGTTATTTCCCGCCATCGAAATTCTGAGTTAATGCGCTCACCATCACGACTTGAACTTAACTACCGAGAGATTGCACATCGGATTTACCGAATGGTCTCTGAGGGTACTTTTCCAATTCAAAATAGTATTTACCGTGCCGAATCTGCGCCCCGAGTTGGCGATGGATTACTTAGATTAGATTCTGCGGGACAAATCTTGTATGCCAGTCCAAATGCCAGATCAGCATTTAACCGTGCTGGGTGGAGCGGTGAACTAGAAAACTTTAATCTCGGTGAAATTATCGAGAGCGTGAAGCCAAGTGCCACAACTCCGACAGATGAATCCTGGCGCAGCATCATGAATGGCAAGCATTTGCGCCGCGAGGAATTTGAAAATGAAGCAGGAATTTTCGATCTTTTGGTTATCCCGCTTATTGAAAGTACGGATCAGATTGGCGCCATCGTTCTTGTGCACAACGTGACAGAGCTCCGTCGTCGAGATCGGGCGTTGGTAACAAAGGATGTAACAATCCGGGAAATCCACCATCGAGTGAAAAACAATTTGCAAACAGTTTCGGCCTTGCTGCGTCTGCAATCTAGGAGAGTAGATGATCCAACAGCGAAAACCGCGCTCGAGGAAGCGGTACGTCGCGTCGCTTCAATTGCCCTCGTTCATGAAACACTTTCTACAAGTTCAACCGAGACCGTTGCCTTCGATGAAATATTTGATCGAATCCTCCATAATGCGATCGAGTTGAGTAACCGCAAAATTAAAGTTGCCAAGGTTGGGACTTTCGGAATTTTTGACGCTCAAATTGCAACACCTTTGGCTTTGGTCATAACCGAGTTGATTCATAATGCGCTAGAACATGGGCTTGGCGATCAGGGCGATGAGTTGCGGGTAGAAGTTTCAAGGCTGGATGGAAATTGCACAGTAAAAGTTGTTGATAATGGCGTTGGCTTGCCAGCCGATTTCGAATGGAGCGCTTCATCAAACTTAGGACTTCAGATTGTGCGAACTCTTACCGAAAATGAGTTGAAAGGTGAGATAACTTTGAATCGGGTAGGGGATGAAACCCAGGCTCTGCTGAAATTTAAAAGTTACTAAATATTAAAAAGTGTTTTGATTTTCCATCATACGAGCGCGATTACGAGCAGCTCGACGTTTAAGTGCCCGGCGTTCATCTTCTGACAGACCGCCCCAGACTCCAGCATCTTGACCGCTTTCTAGCGCCCAAGCAAGACATGGTTCCTTCACAATGCAACGGTTACAAACTTTCTTTGCCTCTTCGATTTGGGCCAGGGCGGGACCAGTGTTGCCGACCGGAAAAAATAACTCCGGATCCTCATCGCGGCAAGCAGATTGATGTCGCCAATCCATAGTCCAGGTGCTCCTCTTTTATAAAAAATCTAGGGAAGTAAAGGGCACTAACGCCTCTTACATGTTCGTATTCTCCCGCGTAATACTCAACATAACAAGGACATTATGAGTTTCATTTCCGATTTTGATCCGATATCGGCGTGATTGTCATTACTTAATTTCAGTTCAACTTTGATTTTGTGGAGTTGCTGAGTGCCCCCGGCAGGAATCGAACCTGCGCCCCCGCCTCCGGAGGGCGGTGCTCTATCCCCTGAGCTACGGGGGCGTGATAGAGATCTGTTATGGATTAAGCGAACAGGGCTAACTCTATCGTGCCAAAGATGGCAAGACCTGAGAGAATAACGCCGTGACTAACCAAACCAGCGAGATTAACGAAGGTATGGCGCGTGCATATTTTGCGACGGGCTGTTTCTGGGGTGCCGAGCGGCGCTTCTGGCAATTAAACGGTGTAATTGAAACAAGTGTTGGCTATCTCGGTGGAACTAAAGCGAACCCAACTTACGAGGAAGTATGTACAGGTAAGACTGGGCATGCCGAGGGCGTTGAAGTGATCTTTGATCCAAGTGTTATTTCATATCGAAGATTGCTAGAAGAATTTTGGGTTATGCACGATCCAACATCGCTCAATAAACAAGGTGGCGACATTGGGACTCAGTATCGAAGCGCTATTTTCACAACGAGTGATGAACAACAAACTATAGCTCTGGCAACAAAGTCGGAATATCAAGCGGCGCTCGCCAGTGTTGGACCTGACGAATTTGGCGAGATTTGCAGTGAAATTCTTCCGATAGGTGAACAGACATATTGGTTGGCCGAGGAATATCATCAAAAGTATCTTGCCAAAAATCCAAATGGCTACGATTGCCATTCAAGTACCGGGGTTGCCTTCCCAAGTTCAATGGTGGCAAAGTAAATATGAGCTTTGATGAAATTTCCGGGCTCCGTCCAGATGGCACGCCTTATCCAATTCAAGTTGATGAAGCAAAACTTGCCGAGCAGTTAGATCCACTTTCTTACGAAGTACTTCGTAATGCTGCTACCGAGCGACCTTTTACGGGTGAATATACTGATGCCGAAACTATTGGCGTGTATAAATGCAAAGCTTGCGGAACCAAATTATTCAAGAGTGAGACTAAATTCCATTCTGGTTGTGGCTGGCCATCTTTCTACGCACCGACAAAAGATGATGCGGTTGTATTGATTCAGGACTTCTCACTTGCGCCAAGAGTTCGAACTGAAGTTCGCTGCGCTGGGTGTGGCTCACACCTAGGCCATGTCTTTGAGGGCGAGGGTTATGACGTTCCAACAGATCAGCGTTGGTGTATTAACTCTGTTTCACTAATTCTGGAACCAAGACCAAATTAAATCTCTTTAAAACTTACCAAGTTGAACTATCTCCATCGGTGGCTCGCCAGCAATACCAGGCAACAACGCTTTGATACCCGGCAAAATTAGCGCCAAGTAAATCCAAATCTTTTTGAGAAATTTGTTCTGGGAGTTTGTGTAATTTCTCCCAACCGCGACGTACTGCTAAATCACCAACCGGCCAGATATCTAGCCGGCCTAAGTGAAAAATCAAAAACATCTCTACTGTCCAGCGCCCGATGCCCCAAATAGATGTAAGAGCTTCTGAGATCTCTGCATTAGTCATCTTTGGGAACTTTTTAAAATTTAGCGTGCCAGAAATAGTTGCTTCGGTAAGTTCGGCAATTGCTCTAGCCTTGGCACCAGAAACACCTGCTGTACGTAGGTCAGTTGCACTCAAATCCACAATGTTCTCTGGAACCAGCGCCCCATCTGCCAGAACCCGAACTCGGTTAATAATGGTGTCGGCTGCCTTAATGGCAAGCTGTTGTGAAATTATCGAATTAATTAACGTTTCATAATGTCCCCGGTTATATTTTTTAGATGCGATTGTGCAGAGTGGTGAATTCTTTATAACCGGGATGAAGGCTGGATCAGCCTTACGCAGTTTGCGAACAATCTTCGCCATCTCTTCGGGGGTCGTTAACGCCACGAGAGCAAACTACTGTATTTTAGCGACCATGAGCGCAATGGTTTGGGCAATTACTTTAGTTGGTCTGACTCTCGTTCTGGGCTTTGATTTCATCTTTGCCTTTCGAAATCGGAACAAAATAACCACGATGAAAGCTGCTGCGACGTGGACAATCTTTTACCTCTCACTTGCTATTGCCTTTGGATTTTCGCTCGGAACTTGGGCAACTGAACAAGCCCGTAGCGAATTCTTTGCTGGCTGGCTAACTGAATACTCATTGTCATTTGATAATTTATTTGTCTTCATTTTGATTCTTGCTCGGCTTAAAGTGGCTAAAGAGCGCGAAGAGCTGATTCTATTTATCGGAATTGTGTCATCACTTTTCTTGCGAGGTATCTTCATTGCGGCAGGCTCTGCCGTAGTCAACCGCTGGTCCTGGATTTTCTTCTTCTTCGGCGCCTTCCTTATCTACACGGCAATCACGTTAATCAAGGAGAGTGAGGAAGAAGAGTGGCGCGAAGGTCGGTTACTAAACTTCATTAGAAGTCGTGGTGCTTCAACATTTGTCGTTGCCCTGGTAGCAATCGCAACGACGAACGTACTATTTGCCTTTGACTCTATCCCAGCAATTTTTGGATTAACAAAGAATCCCTACATTATTGTTACCGCAAATATTTTTGCTTTGATGGGCTTGCGTCAGCTCTATTTCTTAATTGGCGGGCTTATGAAAAAGTTAGTTTATTTAACCGAAGGCTTAGCGTTAATTCTTGCCTTTATCGGTCTTAAGTTAATTATTGAAGCAGCCGCATCTCAAGGTTGGCATAAAATCGCAGGAGTGCACATTCCAGAAATTTCACTTGAAGTCAGTTTGATATTTATCGTGGGAGTGTTAGCCCTGACCGCCATTTTGAGTCTTTTTAAGTCAAATCGGGATGAAGCGAAGAAAGAGTCCTAGAATTTCATCGAACTAGGTGGAATACTGCACATATGTTTAATACCAATTCGCACCACCCGGTCGTAGATGGTTTGCCTCTAGCAACGCTTCAGAAGCGAAAGAGTCAAAAATGGCGTGGTTTCCCAGCAGATGTTTTGCCCCTGCCGGTTGCTGAAATGGATTTTGAAATTGCCGAACCAATCCGTGATGAACTAATTAGCATGTTGGAAGTTTCGGATACTGGTTACCTTGGTCCCATTCCAGAACTTGGTACCAATTTGGCCGCTTTTGCGCTGGCCCGCTGGAATTGGAAAGTAGACCCAGAACAAATCTTCACAGCCACTGATGTTGGTGTCGGAATGGTTGAAATGGGGCGCACAGTTGTTAAGCCCGGAGATTTAATTATGTATAACACTCCGGTTTATCACAATATTTTGAACTGGATTCATGAACTTAAATGTGAAGCACTTGATGCACCACTTGCAAAAGATGGCGAGCATTACACCTTGGATTTATCAGTCGTGGAAGCCGGTTACAAGAAAGGCGTGAAGGCGCACTTCTTATGTAATCCACATAATCCTGTTGGAACTGTCTTTACAAAATCCGAATTAGCAAGCCTTGCCGAGTTGGCCAAGAAATACGGTGTTACGGTATTTAGCGATGAGATTCACGCCCCTCTTGTTTATGAGAGCGGCGCCTTCGTGCCATTCTTATCAGTTAGTGAAACCGCACGTGAAGTTGGAATTTGTGTGACGGCAGCGAGCAAGAGTTGGAACTTAGCTGGGCTCAAGTGCGCAACAATTATCACCGCCCACCCTGATCAAAGGGCTCGGGCAGAATCAATGCCCAAAGCGGTTCATTTCCGGGCTTCACTCTTTGGCGGCATTGCCGCCGCAAAAGCGTATGAGTGCGTTGATTGGCTAGATGCAGCGCTCGTTACTTTGGATCGAAATCGCAAATTTGTTGCAGAGCAACTTGCCGAAAAACTGCCAGCGGTTGGCTATCGAATTCCAGATTTTTCTTATCTAGCGTGGCTGGATTTAACTTCATTAAACCTAGGTGAAAATCCGACAGAAGTACTTTTGGAGAAGGGCAAAGTTGCCTTTAACGCCGGAATCGATTTTGGTCCAAATTCAGGTCAATTTGTACGGCTGAATTTTGGAACTAGCGAGGAAATAATTGCGCTTGCCATCGATCGGATTCTTGCTGCAGTGAATTCCAAGTAACAGATAAATATATGTCAGCTAAGAATAATTTTGACGTTGTAATTGTTGGCGCTGGCCACAATGCACTAGTTGCTGCTTGCTATCTTGGCAGAGCCGGGCTCAAGGTAGCGATTCTTGAGGCCAATGGCGCTATTGGTGGGGCGAGTGTTAGCCAGAAAGTATTTACGGATTTTGATGCCAGATTATCCAGATATTCCTATTTAGTTTCACTGCTCCCAGATCAAATTGTTAACGATCTTGGCTTAAAGTTTCAAACGATATCTAGATCAGTTGCTTCGTTTACCCCAGAGAAAAAAGCTGGTAGCGATATTGGCTTACTTGTAACTACCGGGTTGGTAGGAGATAGTAAAAGTGATTTTGCAAAACTGACGGGATCGGACGCAGAGTTTGAAGCGTGGCAGAGTTTCTATGGCGACGTTGAAAGAATTGCCCAAGTAATTGCCCCAACCATGCTGAGCAAACTTCCAACCAGATCTGAGCTAAAAAATCAGGTGGACCATCCAATATGGGATGAAATAATCGAACGGCCACTTGGTGAAGTTATCGAAGCAAAATTTAGTGATGATTTGGTGCGCGGAGTTGTGTTAACTGATGGCTTAATTGGAACCTTTGCTGATGCCCACGAGATGGCGGCCAATATTTGTTTTCTTTATCATCTGATTGGAAACGGCACCGGTGAATGGAAAGTGCCACGAGGTGGCATGGGCGCATTGGTCGCCGAGCTCCATGAAGTTGCTGTCTCGGCCGGGGTTGAAATTTTTACAGATTCGTGCGTGACAAAAATTGAACGAATCGATGGCAATTACATTGCGAGCACCGAAAGTGGCAACGAATTTAGTGGCACCTTCTTGTTGGCAAATTTTGCACCACAGGCGCTTGCGCAAATCATGAGAACTCGGCCACCTGCAAGTTTGGATGGAAGCCAAGTAAAGATAAATATGCTGTTAACAAAATTGCCCAGACTGAAATCTGGCGTGGACCCAGCGCAGGCATTCGCTGGCACTTTCCATTTTGATGAGCGTTACTCCGATCTACAAAGCGCATTTACTCAGGCCAAAGCGGGAATAATTCCGGATCGAATTCCGGCTGAAATGTATTGTCATACTTTGAGCGATCCAAGCATTCTCTCGCCTGAGTTAAATGCACTTGGCTATCAAACTCTGACACTTTTCGGAATACATATTCCTGCTTCACTTTTTGATAAAGATCATGATGCAACCAAGAAAATAATTTTAGAACGGCTTCTGGCGCAATTAAATGAATACCTATTGGATCCAATCGAAGAGTGCCTGGCGGTGGCTAAGGATGGTTCACTCTGTCTCGAAATTAAGAGCCCGCTTGAGCTAGAAAAGGATATTGGCTTGCCACGTGGAAATATTTTCCATAAAGATCTTTCGATGCCATTTAGAGAAGATGGTACCGAGCCAAGTTGGGGCGTAGAAACCCAATTTCCAAATCTATTTCTCTGTGGCGCCGGTGCAATTCGAGGCGGCGGCGTCAGTGGAATACCTGGCCACAATGCGGCGGCGGCAGTGCTCGAGCAATTGAGTAATGAATTAAGTAATAAGGTTGCGCCATGACTAACTCACATCATGAGGATATCGGCAAGTTACATCCGGAGACCCAAATTGTTGCGGCCGGCCGACCAGCACGAACACCTGATGCCCCGCTAAATCCTCCAATTGAATTAAGTTCAACCTTTCATGCAGGTGGCGAAGTTGGGTATGGTCGTTTTGGAAATGAATCATGGTTTGCTCTTGAAGAAGCGATTTCACTTCTTGAAGGTGCCCCAACGTTAACTTTCGCATCCGGCATGGCTGCGATAAATGCCGCGCTTTCGATTCTTCCAAGGGGGTCGGTAGTAATTGCCTCCAAGAACGGATACACCGGTGCGATGAAAGTACTTCGCACGCTTGAAGAAAGTGGCGCGATTACCGTTAGGTATGTTGATGTTTCAGACACTGATGAGGTTTTGTCCGCGCTTGCGGGCAGCGCCATGTTGTGGGTTGAATCGCCAACAAATCCAGCGATCGAGGTTGCTGATCTACCGCTACTAATTGCCGCAGCAAAGAGCGCTCAAGTTATTGCCGCGGTTGATAATACTTTTTCTACCGGGCTGATTCAGAAGCCAATTGAGATGGGCGCAGATATCGCAATGAACTCTGTTACAAAATTCATTGCTGGGCATAGCGATGTCCTAATTGGATCGCTCTCAATCTCCAACCCAGAGATCTTCAACAAGGTAGCGGATGCTCGTAAATTCGGTGGTGCAATCCCTGGACCATTCGAAGCTTGGCTCGCGCTAAGAGGAATCCGCACGCTCTCGGTCCGTTTGGAGCGCGCCCAAGTGAATGCCATGGAGCTAGCAACCAGACTTTCAAAACATCCTGCGATCGAACGTGTTAGATACCCAGGACTTGCCTCAGACCCCCATCACGAGCGGGCAGCCAAGTTCATGAAAGGTTTTGGCGCGGTTCTATCAATTGAAGTTAAAGGTGGCGCAGCTGCCGCCGATAAAGCTTGTGAGTCTTCCAAGTTAATAACTTATGCAACTTCACTCGGTGGGGTGGAATCGCTCTGGGAGCGACGACACAGGTGGGGTAGTGAGAGTCCAACCATTCCGGTAAACCTCGTTCGAATCTCAGTTGGGATTGAGAATATCGAGGATTTATGGGCAGATATTGATCAAGCTCTAAGCGTTTCTCAGCGCTAGCAGCGAAAAAAAAGCAAGCAAAGTGTAGATTTAACCCATCATGAAAGCCATTCGCCGATTACTTGCAATCTTCGCCTTCGTAGCGATTTTCTTCGGCGTGCTTAAAACAATGTTCCAATGGCTAGCCCAAAGTGGCGATGATGATCACGAAATTTTCAGCGATGAAGAACACGAACAGGTCTAAGCGATTTGAGTTCTGAAAGCGCAAATACAAATACTTACCAAGCCGGTAGTTGCAATATTGGCAAAGGTGAAATTAGACGTCGGCAATTTGTTGCTGCAATCGGACTCTTTCTAACCGTTTTTTCAACTGCCGGATTGATAAGTAATCATGCGAGCAAAGGAGCTCGATTCTCAATTTTCATGCCAGCGCTAGTATTTTCAATTGGCTGGATTCAAGCCCGGCATAAATTCTGTCTAGCGTTTGGCTTTATGGGCACATTTAATTTTGGAAAACTTGGTCAACTCTCGAAGGTAGTGAGTAAAGAGGATAAAGCGGCCGATCGGGCAACTGCAATTTCAATTATGACCCAATCAATTATTTTGGCTGGTGCAATTACTGGTCTTATTTTCTTTTTGCCGCTCTAGAAAGTTTAGACGCTCTAGCAATTTTAGTTTTTATAAGCCACTTATAGCTAAAGTAAAAAATCGTTCCAATTGCGATTCCCCAGATTAGATCTACAAATAGCACTATCGCAGCAGTAATGAGCAGAGCGCTGGAATCCAACCGAGTTGTCCGTAGCGCTTCTCGAAGGTTGGCTGGACTCGCAATTCGGTATGAAGTACCAAGAAGTACACCGGCCAGCGCTGCAGTTGGAATTTTAGAGATTAGTGGCGAAAGTATTAGCACGACGACAATTAAAAATAGCGAGTGAACAATCGCGGCAAATCGTGATTTTGCACCTGATCTAATGTTGACTCCAGTTCGGGCGATCGCACCCGTTGCTGGCATGCCACCCACCATGGAAGCGACTAGTGATGCAAGACCTTGGCCAAATAATTCGCGATTAGGTTTGTAACGTAACTCTTCGGCATGTATGTGACCCATTTGATCGGCAACCCGAGCCGAGAGTAGAGATTCGATTGCTGCGAGTGCGGCGATTTCTAACGCGCCAATAATTAGCGCCGAAATCCCTAACCCTGCAACGTGCAAACTCGGCCCGGTAAAATTTGCAAATATTGATTTAGGAAGGGCGCCAACTTTAGGAATTTTGATATTTAATGCGAGAACAACAACCGTTGAAACTACAATGGCTAAAAAGCTTGC
>Ga0114964_10002367_pt1 | contig 13134 bp, 5 predicted proteins | sample C_131016_MF_Meta_FD_92638 | JGI IMG/M metagenome (GOLD analysis project Ga0114964, IMG submission 92638) | Freshwater microbial communities from Lake Croche, Canada to study carbon cycling - C_131016_MF_MetaG | ecosystem: Environmental > Aquatic > Freshwater > Lake | place: Lake Croche, Canada... | reverse complement strand
TTGACACGTGTTTGTAAGATGGATCCCATACTGCTCAATATCGTAGCGGCTTCGGTGTTGAGACTTAGGGACGGTATCGTGCCACTCACGTCCCACTGATGTACTGCAGCCGACACATCTGTTACTAATTGCGCCGTTGCCGCCAGAATCGTCGGATCGGTCGTTAGACCACTTACAGTGGACCGGATTAGCGCGGCCTTGGTAGTAAACTGATTTAGTGCAACACGTACGTTGCTCGGATATGCACTGGCTTGCCCGACAGCGGCGGCGGCGGCGTTGTAGTTTGTCTGCGCCGTATTTAACGTCGTAACGGCTGTCAATTCGGTATTCGATGTCGTGTAGTATAGATTGAGCGTTTTTAAGTTGCTGCATCCCGTAAAGGATTTCGCGCTAACGGAACTGCGGAGGCTGTTGACTACGACAGATTGCAGAGCAGTACAGCCCGCGAAAATCTGGGTGGTGGGCAGACTTATCTGGCAACCGAGCATCGATACCGATTGCAGCGATGTCAGGTTATTGAAGGGGGAGGTGATCGTCGCAGTCACAGAAGGATCAAATGTTAGAGACACAGTCTGGAGAGCACTGCAGCCGCCCAAGAGGTTGCCTGAGATAGCCGTGACAATGGTTCCGACGGTTACTGTCTGCAGGGCCGAGCAACCGTTGAACTGCGTAGAGGTGAGGGACACACTGGGACTGTTGATTAGTACGGAGGTTAGTCTAGTCGACGATGTGGCGTTGGGCATGGTATAGGCTCCGTTACTCGTCAGCGAAAAGGTCAGAAGATTTGTAAATACCGACGGGTCAAAGGCGACCGGTAATGCTGAGTGCGTTTGGTTATTTATAATTGTAACGTTGATCTGGCCGGTGCAGCCGATGAAGGCCGTGGGATCGATGGTTAAGGTGCCGCCGCAATTGATCATAATCGAGGTCAGCCCTGTGCAGCCCTTGAAGGCGTTGGCATTGATTGTGAGATCACCGGTCGTGGTGATGGAGATGGACGGTAGAGAGCTGCAGCCCTCGAACGCCGAGGCTCCAATCGAGCCAACCATGAGGAGACTGTTCAGGTACATTAGCGCGGAACAGCCGAAGAATGCGTTGGCCGGTACACTGGACCTGTAGTTATTAAAACAGTCGACCGTTACTAGACGGTGTGAAATGTCGTTAAACATATAGGATGAGAGAGGCGTGGCGCCGCCCATCAGTGCCACCGTCCAACTGCCAGGTTTAACGCCGACAATGGAAGCCGAGGTCGACTTACTGTTATTGAGCCAGTGAATATTGCCGTAATAGAAGTTGAGATTGGCGGACAGATCGGCATTGGCAAACATATAGTTGATGGGGATTGTTAGACTCGTAATGGCCTGTGATTTAAAGAAGGCGGGTAGAGCCGATCCGACTACGTATGATAATACGTATGTTAATTTTAACGGGCCTGTAAGAGGCTGGGCGTGGGTTGTAATTTGCTGGTCGGTATTTCCTGAATCCGTTCTGGTGTATTGCACCCCGTAATAATTGACAGTGGGTCTATTATTATAATAAAGAGGGGCGCAATTGATAGTGCTAAAAAGATCCGTATTCGATGACGGAACATTATAAGTATTGAAGTATAATTCATAACATTTGTCAAGAGGACCGGTGAAGGTCGCAGGGAATGTTAAGGTCGATGTACTATCATGGTTTTGCGCCCACAGAATATTTGCCGCTGTCGAGTAGTTTGTATAAAATACGGGACCGTATATGGTAATTTGTTGACCTGTGGGATAGACCATAGGATAGGAATAGGACAATCTCCCGGATGGTGGGTAAGTGGTAGGAGGATTGTTGGGTGTTACCGCATAGTTGGAGCCGCCCATATAAATGCTGCAAGATGCGGGGAATGTGTTGGCGCCGAGGTCCAGGTAATATAGGTCCGCTGGAAGCGGGAACGCGACACTCGTGGCGGTGCTCGTCTGGAAGTAGTTCGGCGGCATGTAGAGAACATTGGCAGGGATTGCAATCTGACCACCGACGGGGTTGTAGACATGGGGAGTCGGTAACAGAATATCGGGTCCGTTGGCATTGATCGTGTAGAGAGTGGTGGCGGGGGTCCCAGAGAGGACGATGTTGCCACTCGTCACGGTGTAGGCGGTGCCGCCGTTAAAGGACACCGAGGCCATCGAGATGCCAAAGGCATTGGCGTCGATGCGGCGGAGGGGCGCGGTGTGAACCAGCCGCGCGGGACTTTCGTAAAGGATACCGCCGTTGGCATCACCAGGGAAGTAGCCGGTGGAGATCGAGTTGAGAGACGCATCGACGCCGCCATCGTTGAACTTGACGATCGCTCCGTAGCCGCGAGTGAGCGGGAGGATGGCAATCAGACCGCCTGTGCCCAGATTATAGGATGCCGTGTCCGCCGAGGTGAACATGTCCCAGTAGATCCAGGCCAGCTTGAAATAGTTGGCGTAGTGTGTGCCTGGGAGAGCAGCGGCATAGTAGGCCGCGCAGTCCTGGAGGGTGGCCGTGGTTCCTGAGGAGGGAGTGACACCGACCGAATAGGCCGTGAGACGGGCCGCAGCCGTATCTGCGACCGCGATAGGCAGAGCCGCAAACATGGGTGCGGTGGGTGGCCACCAGGCGGGAATAGTACCGGCCGCCACCGTGACACTGCTTTTGGAACTTTCTATCCCAATCACGTTCAGCGCCGATATTTGGAATGTATGGGCGCTTTGCGACAGTGTTAACGAATTATAGATAGTGGAGGACTGGTTTGTAACGGTGCCGTCGACGGAGACATTGTACCCCGTGATGCCGACCGCACCGGCTCCGTTGGCAGGAGGATTCCAGACAACCGTGGCAACGCCATACGCGCCTCCTGACGACTGAATGATGGGTGCATCCGGTTCTACGTTGATCAGTTGCGGCAGCAGGTTTACAAGTGCAGTCTTGAATGGTTGGCCTGACACATCGTTGGGAGACGTCAGGTAGGCATCCATGTAGGCACCGGCCAACATCTGTTGATACATGGTGTAGTTTGGGTTATTGGTACCGCCGGGAAGGGACGAAATAGTGCCCAAAAGAGTGCTTAGGCTGGTTCCTCTGCGATTTATATTGGCAAGACTGAAGGGTGTGCCCAGTCCAGGATACGTGGCGACCCATGATGTGAACACCGCATCCATGTGGGACAGCAGGTTTGGCCACCATGCGGCACCGCCGGATGCATCTTCTGCCGTAATCGACACACCGATCACCGCAGTTTCGATGCCGATGAGGGTGACGGCCGTGACGGCATAGGTGTAGGTCGTAGAGGGGGTCAGGGCACCGGTGCTAAAGGATGTCGCAGGAGGGGACGTGTTTAGACGCAGTGGCAGAGTTACATTGTTGGAGCTGTCCAACACACCATTCTGATAGATGTTGTATCCTGTGATACCGGCGGTGCCTGCAGCGGTGCCGACCGAGGTGGACGGAGCGGACCAGGTGAGACCGGCCATCAGGTAGCCGCGTTCCACGGCTAGAGCCGGCATGACCGGTGCTACATTGATGAACTGCGGAATCAGATTAATGAGGTTCTGTTGATATTGGTCCTGGGTAAATCCCGTGGTCGTCAAATAACCATCCATGTAGATCCACGCCAGCATTACCTTGCAGTAGAGGGTGCGTAATGGATTTAAAGCACCGTCCGAATAGATGGTCGCCCAGGATGCCAGAGTAGTACTCGAACTAACACCCGTCGTCGAACCAAGACCGGCGCCCGCCAAGGAGCCCAAATAAAATCCGGGTTCGTTGTATGCATACTCTGTACCCGCGTTACGGGGAACACCCGTTAGTCTGAGACTTATATTTTCCGCACTAAAGAGGTCGCCGGTCGGCGGGGTGTAGGAGGTAAGAAAACTCGTCAGGACATACAACATCGCCGCTGCCTTGTTTGCGATGAAATACGGCCACCAGGCGGGGGCTTGTAGAATCGTCGCGGTAAAACTGACAGAATTCGTAAACACCTGGGGCGATCTCAGACTGTAGTAGGACACCGTAAAGACGTAGGTGTTTCCAAACGACACATCGGCCACATACGTCTGCGCCGAGATATCGCTGACTACCGTGGATCCATTGACATTCACACTGTATTGTACACCCGTTTTGGACGACACCCAATCGAGTTGGACGGTGGTGGCCGTCGCGTTCGATACTGAAAGATTGGGCACAGTGCTGGTGTAATTGAATGCACCTGCACCCGTATTACTGGTCACGATTGCACCGCCTAAATAATTACAGTACACTTGAATGCTGGTTGAGAGACCATAGTCGGCCGGTACTCGATAGTTTGTGTTTGTTGTATTTGTCACCCGTGTCGCGCCGGCCGACATCACTTTATAACCGGAGATATAGCGCGACAAGTCCAATCCACTGGGATTCGTGGGAGGCGACCACAAGATAGCGACATCAGTAGCAGTCGGCTGCGATGTGTGAAGACTCTTGGGTCCGTACGACGACAGTTGGCTGAAGAAGGGCGTGCCATTGAATGCAGCGGCTCCACCGACTAACGCGGGATTCACGGCAAAGATATCGAAGGCCGTCAGGTGTGTGCAACCAAAAAACGCATTAGTGCCGATGGACACGAGGTGGGCGGACCCAGGGATCGTAAAGGAGGGTAAGTTTATGTTTCCCCGAAACGCATTGGCGCCGATCGATGTGATGCTGCCGTTGACGGTGACGGACGTAATACCGGTATCCCCTGCGCACATGCTGTCAGGAATGACCGTCACGGCGGTCGGCAGAGTGAGAGATGGGAGGGCTGTGCAGCCCGCGAACGCGGAGGGGCAAATGGTGGAGACCAAGCTGGGAATCGTGATGGACGACAGAACGGAACAGTTTTCGAATCCCACATCGATTGCGATGGGACTCGTGCTGCCGTAGGGAAACAGAATCGGTGTTCGGGCTACATCACTTAATCCAGTTGTGTTGTTGACCATCGGCAGAATCACTTTTGAGAGGCTTCTCTGATTCGGTAATCCGACACCCGATGTCAGTGTCACGGGAAAGCCAAATTGCGTGATCGTACTCTTGTTCAAAAACGGTGACATGGACGTGATTATTGTCTTTACGGTGTTACTAGAGTAGTTGAGGGGATTGATGAACCGGAGATCCAGAGGACCGTTGAAGACCCAGCTGATGTTGTTTGTTGTATTGAAAGGCGTTGACGCACCGACGGTCCAGTTGTGTTGGTTTAGTGCACTCGTGTCGTCCGCCGCCAAAATCGTGACGGATTGGGTAAAGCCCATGAGGTTGCTGGACGTATCAAAATTGGGCGGGTGAACCTTGAGACCGAGCCAGGGATCGGCTACGCCACTCTGTGCAATGGTCAATGCGGATGCGCCCGTGAGATGATCCACCGCTAAGTCATAATTCGTAATGATGAGGTCGGTGAAGTTGGAGCACCCTACGCGATGAACGGTGTTCCCGCAAATATCAAAGGCCGTGCGTGCGATCTGTGTTACCGTCGAGGGCAGGACCAGGGACGTGAGGGCCGTGCAGTTCTCAAACACGTAGGGTTCGATGGTTCTGACGGAGGAGGGCACATTGAAATTGATCGTGGTCAGGGATTGCTGGGCGTGGAATAAATGGGAGGGGAGAGCGACGGCCCCACTGCCGATCGTCACGGTGACGAGGTTGGGTGCACCGTCGAATAACTCCGCGGGAATGTTGACAATTCCGTCGCCGATGTAGACGGTCGCTAGCGCGTTACAGTTGCCAAAGGGGTTGGAACCGAGGGAGGTTACCGAATCCACGATGATGAACTCCGTGAGGGCCGCGCAGCCATTGAAGGCGTTGGATCCGATGCTTACAAGAGTCGCCGGCTGTGTGTCAAACCCGATGGCTGGAATCGCGCTGCAACCGGTGAAGGCGCCGGTACCGACCGAGGTTACGGAGGACGGCACTTTGAGGGAAGTGGTCCTGGCCACGCAGCCGTTGAAGGCGTAATCCGGAATCGATGTCAAGGCCGCGGGAACAGTAAAGGACAGGGCGCTGCAGCCGGAAAAGACATAGGCCCCTAGCGTTGTGACGGTTGCGGGAATCGCGCAGGAGCTGAGTGCCGTACAGCCCTGGAAGGCGCTGGCGCCGATGCTTGTAAGGGCAGACGATGCATCAAAGACAACGGTCGTCAAGGCGGTATGATCCAGACACAGATTGGCAGGAATCGCCGTGACGGCCGCGCCGATCGTAAGCGACGTGACTGAACCGGGTACAAGGTCCACTGGCAGCGTCGTCACCGAGTTACCGATGACGAGATATGTAAGACTCGTGCAACTGGTGAAGAGAGCGGTGCCCAGGGAGACAACGGAGTTGGGAATAGCTATGTAGGCAAGGGAAGAGCAGTTGGCAAAGGCATTGTTGCTGATGTCGTGCAGCGCGGGAGACCCATTGTCAAGGCTGAGGCTATTTAAATTGGTGCAGCCTTTAAAGGCATAGGCGCCGATCGATGTGACGCAATCGGGAACACTGAGGGTGCCAAGAGCCGTGCAGCCATCGAATGCACTGTCGCCGATACGGGTTAGAATAGTGGGGTTTTGAAAGGACACTGTGCCCAGAGACGTATTACCCGCAAACATCGAGGCCGGTATACTCGTGATGACCGGGCCGATTTCCACATAGGACGGCGTACACCCCTGAAGCATATCAGGGGTGACTGCGGCGGTCTTGATGATGACGTTCTGGATACCTGTGCAACCGTTGAGAGGGGAGGATCCAATGGAGGTCAGCGAGGCCGGAAATGTAAACATGGTTAGGCCTTTGCAGCTAGCGAATGCGTTGGATCCAAGGGTGGCGAGGACGGGCTTGTTATTCATCTGGGAAAAGACGGGATTCGTGAGTAATTCACATTGTACGAACGCATTGGCGCCAATCGCTGTGATGTTCGGCGGAAGCACCATGGTAGTAAGGCCGGAGCAATCCATGAACGCGCCGGCGCCAATGGAGGCGAGCGTCGTGTTACCTACAAAATCAACCGTTGATAGGTTTCGTTGTCCTCCAAACAGATTGGCGGGGAGAGAGGTCAGGGTGGAATCGATCATCACACCCTGCAGTAAAGTGCCCTGAAACATATCCGATGCAAGATACGTGGATGCAATAAACACATACGCCAAAGAGGTGCAGCCGGTAAACAGTTGGGTGCCACTGGCGTTGCCAATTGATGTCAAGGACACGGGGATATTAATAGCTTGTAGCGCAGAGCAATACGCGAATGCATTGACGCCAAGTGTAGTAACGCTGTCTGGAAGCGCAATGGTAGTGAGGGCCGTACAGTGATCAAAGGCTTGCTGGCCAATGCTGACAAGGGTCGAAGAGGCGTCGAACGTGACGGTGGCCAGGGACGTACAACTACCGAATGCGCCGGTTCCAATGGAATGAAGCGACGCGGGAAGGGCGAGTGTCGAGAAAATGCAGCTACCAAATGCATTTTGGCCGATGGATGTAAGGGACGAGGGTCCTCTGCACGTAACGGAACTAAGAGAAGTGCACCCTTCAAACGCGGCGTAGCCTATTGTCTGCACCGATGCCGGAATGGCGAACGACTCCAAACTAATACAATTGCTAAAGGCAAAGTCGCTAATACTATCCACTATGTATAACGCATCCGTAATCGTTACCGCGGCCAGGGAGGGGCATTTGTAAAACGCTGCGACACCAATCGTGGTGATGTAGTTACGAATCCGTATGGATTGGAGTTCAACGGATCCCGCAAATGCATAGTCGGGAATCGACGAAAATCCGTTAGGTAGGGTTAAGACCCCATCATCCGCCACTGTGACCGGACTGGAGGAAAAAACCGGGGTTAGTCCGGTGCTGCAGTCTTCAAACGTATTGTACCACTTTACTAACACAGAGGACGGAAAGGTCATTGTGCCGGTTAAAGAGGTGCAGCCAGAGAATGCACTTTCGCAGACAATTTTGAGGGAGGGAGTGGTGTCAAATGTAATTGACGATGTCGTCAGCGATGTACAGTTGGAGAACAGCTGAGGCGATAAGGTTCCTACAGAGGCTGGGAGGGGGATGGCTGTAAGGTGGGTACAGCCGCTGAAGGTTGCTTTGCCGAGAGAGCGCAGAGAAGACGTGCCGGTAAACGTCACCGTGGTAAGGGCTGTGCAGCCCGCGAACACGCGGTCGCCGAGGGATAGCAGGCCGGAAGCGTCGGCAAATGTCACGGATGTAAGATTCGTGCAGTTGGCGAAGGCGGAGTCGCCGATACTCGTTACGAATGAAGGAATCGTAACGGATGTGATATCAGTGTTGTACTGATACTTACTTTGGCCAATGAATGGCGTATTCGAGGGTATCGTGTAATTGCCGCTGGGACCGGTGCCACCGCCACCGAAGCCACCGCCACCAAAGCCGCCGCCACCTAGACCTGCCATGTTTATACATGGAACGTGTATATTTAGTTAAATTAATGTAAAATTTAAAAAAGCTAAAAGGGGGTGGGTCTAGAGACGGGTTATCGCTTGACGTCTTAAACCGTGATTTTGTATCTTTTGTAGATCAGGATCGCTGCTGCTTGCATCATCATCAAATGAATCCATTGAATGGAATCGTTTGATAATAGAATGTGGGGTTAGACCCGTATTTACGCCTTGAGGGAGTCGAGCTTGCCGCCGTTGTGCGCCGCGCTCTTGACCGCGAACTTGAACGCAACCGTGCGCGTGTTGGAGATATACGTAACCGCCTGTTGGGCAGCGCCGTAGGGGGACTTGCCGTTGGACGCATTGGCAGCCGCGGTCGCACCTGTGTCGGGGTTCGCGCCGGGCGTCTTGGTGTTGACGCGCGCGACGGCTGACTCCGCTACATCGAACACGAAGATGATGCTGTCACCGTCCTTCAGGGGGAGAGCAGTTGTGGTGGTGTTCTCACTGGCATCCATGTAGAGAACATAGTTGGACTCGGGGAGCTGCTGGGCGAGGATTTCGCACTCCTGGGCGTTGAGCTTGGACTCCATGTCGGCCGCGCCGGCCGCATAGCCGACGGAGTTGGAGAGAGCCCAATCGCTCTCGAGGAGGTTGGGGAGAGAATCCGTGAACACCTGCTTGAACTGGTTGAGCATGCCGTTGTAGATTGTATCCTTGAGATTCAGGCCAACACCGACGCCCGCATCCGAGCCGCTGATATCCTTGTTGGAGTTGTACTCCGTGCAGATGGCCAACGCCATGTTGCGCGCAAGAACATCCTCGAAGTCAGACGCGCTCGAGATCGAGACCGTGAAGGACGCGCCGTTGCCGGAGACCGCGAAGGCGTTGGCGAGCTTGGTGGAGTCCGCAGCCGATAATGCCTGCTCGTAGAGATCGTCATACGCGACGGAGACATTGACTTCCTGGAGCGTCACGAGGGCCGCTTCGCCGGACGCATCGATGTGGGCCACGGGGCGGGCGACGATTGTGGCGGCAGCGCTTTCGACGTGAGATGTGACGGCGGACGGCATGTTATACTCCTACCGGAGAAAGTATTTGGCTATTTGGCCATTTTTAACGCGCAGCCTTTACCTTCAAATCCAACATGCTGATTAATACGGCCAATCGTTGTACGGCAATTGGTTTTCCCTGAGGTCCGGCTGTCAATAGATCCGACAAAATGCCGGTGGCTTGATTGATGGATTGCAAGGTGGTGGCATCGGATGGCTGTTTTTGTTGCTGCTGTTTTTGCTTCCTCGGCTGCCCCAGGGGTCCATAGATTGAATTTGGCATGGTTTCTTACTCTTTGTATAGAGGATGTATGGCAGCCGGGGAACTACACCGAGGCCGATTTATGGGCGAAAATGCAATATTCCGTGTGAACAGGCGATTGTATGTCCTATGACATCACTAGAAGTGCTACTCGCTCTGGAAACGTTATCGCAAACTATTTTATCGGTTGTCGCACAATTCTTTCCTGCTGTCACCGCGAGAGCACGCCTCATTGCCGACATGTCTGCTAGTGCAGGGATGCCGCCCATTATGTTTGTCCGCATGTACTGGGCAAAAAAACATCCGGGGCTGAAATTCAGCAATACAGAATACGAACAGCTCGAACTCATCGACATTTACTTACAGTTCCCTCCCCTCGATTGGCGTGAGGATTATCTCATCACGGACGCACTAAAAGATAAGCTCGATAGATTGATTTTTGTCAATGACGGCAGCGGCGGTACTGTTGTCGTGGACGCGGGAAGCGGTCCAACCGGACCCTAAAAAAGGCCAGTGAGAACCTGACTAGCGCCAGGTTCATCCTGTCCCTAAAAAAGGCCAGTGAGAACCAGAGAGAGGGACAATGGAGCCAATGCCGAACGCGTCTGTATTGGATATTCCGCTGCAGTTACGAACAAACGATCTCACCAAACACATTATCAATGTCGACAGCCGCTTCCGGGATACGCCAGGGACCAGCACGTCGTCGGACTATTTTCTGACACTCTCCACTCCCGTTCGCAATATTCTCCGGGTGCGAATTACATCGATTGAGTTTCCCAATAACTACTTTATCTTTACGGCGAAGCGGCGGAATGTCAGTTTCCAGGTGATCTACGGTCCGGGTCCGTCGACCTTTCCGGTTCAGGTTGCCGATGGTAACTACAGTGCATGCGAAATGGCCGATGCCATCAATGCGATTCTGGATGTGTCGGGAGGGTCCATGGCCTGGCTGTCCGTGGCCTTTGATGAAATCACCGGGTCCTTTACCTTCACCGGAAACAAGGCATTTGCCATCAATACGATGTTTGGGTCCTGGGATCGTCCCTTTGATTACGGGCTCGGATTCAACCTCGGGCTCTCCCGTAAATCCCATATAGCGACGGATGCATCGGGGTCGTGGACAGTCACCTCCGATTGGTGTGCCAATTTTGCCGGTGACAGTTACTTTTTTCTTCGTCTCAACGATTACGGCTGTGTGCGACAAACACTCCAGGTCTACGACGCGGCGGGGCGGAATCGGGTAGAGGCGACCAGCTTTACGGCATTGGCCAAAGTGGTGTTACGGGATCCCAAGAATTACATGACCTTTGACGATTATGCGAGTCAACATGCGAAGGAATACGTGTTCCCGAATCCGGTGGATCTGACACGGCTTCATATTCAGGCGCTGGATCCCTATGGGACGGTGATGGATTTATGTTCGGCGCAGTGGAGTTTTTCGATCGAGGTGTTGGAAATCAAAAATCTATCCATGTACAATACCGTTCGTGATTCAATTGCTTTACAATATAGTTAATAGAGATGTGTAGTTGTAATCGGGGTCGTCAGCCGGCACCCGCGGGCCAACCGAATCCCAATCCCGCTGCCAGGCCGGCTGTTAGAGCTAGAGCTGCTGCTCCTCCTGCGGCTCCTGTGGCTCCTGCTGCTGCTCCTGAGCCGCCGCCTATTTCCATTCCCACCGTCGATACATCCGTCTGGGGCGCCGCTCTCTGGCGCGTGTTGCATACCGCCTCTGTCTTCACGCGGAGCCGCACGCAGATTGCACTCTGGCGATCGCTTCTTGTGGCCCTCAAGACGGGCTTACCGTGCCCGGACTGTTCTATGCATTACAATGCGTGGGTCACAAGGCATAGTCTCCGGTTTAGCATGATTGGCGATGGCATTCGGGGACCCATTGTTCGATGGATTCTCGACTTACATAACAATGTCAATCAGCGTCAGGATCCACCGGCGGCGCAGTGGACCGTGCCCCAGGTGATGGCAGCCTATGCGGGCGGCAAGGGCGATAAGGGCGCAAACGTCGCGGCTGCTGTCACGGCACTCCAGGGACTCCAGGGGGTCATCGGAGCCGATGCCTATGCGGCGGCACTGGCTCTTCTAAATTCTCTTGCGTAGACAGTAGTAAATGTCCTTGACACCGACACCCTCGGAACTTCGAGTTACGACGGTATCGATCGACAGTCGGTTTGCCGATCAGATCTATGGCACTACCGCGGATTACATGATTCGCTTGCCGGCGACGATGCGGAATGTGGGGCGGGTGGGGCTCACCAGCGTCGAGATACCCCAGGTCGTCTATGTCTTTTCGGCTGGTGCCAACACCAACTTGTCGGTTCTGGATTCCAGTGGGGTGACAACGGCGCTCACGATTCCGTCGGGCAATTACACGGGACCGGAACTGGCAGCGGCCGTGACCGCTGCTATGGCGACCCTGGCACCTGATGTGTCGGGATCTTGTGTCTATGACGCGATTGGCAATCGGTTTTCCTTTATCAATGCCGGGGCCTCTGCGTTCACGGTGAACCTCCAATCGTCGGATGCCGTAGTGGCGGCGCGGCATCGGGACTGGGGCCTCGGCTACAATCTGGGGTTCCGAACTCTGTCGGTGACCGTTGGATCGGGTTCGACGGTAACGGGAACGGCGTCACCGTCTCTTTTGCCACCGGCTTACATGTTGCTCCAACTCCAATGTCCCGACATGTTGGAAAATACGCTGCATCGCTTGGCGGACGGCTCCTTTGTACAAGCACTGGCCAAACTCGTGTTGAGACCGGGGCCCGCGTACGTTGATTCGGGGTTCTACCAGGTGCAGTATGACGATCTGCGCAATGGGGTACGGAAGGAGAATGTGTTTGTGCGGCCGACATCTGTAACGCAGCTGCGGATCCGGCTTCTGGACGCGTATGGATCGGTCGTGGAGATGGGAGACACCGATTGGTCGGCGACCCTGGAATTCACGGAAGTGGTCAGTGCCGGACACTATTCGGCGTTGAACCGGGCTATGCCTGGCCGCGCGTGAAGGTTTATCAAAAAAGGTCGGTGGAGGTCCGGCTTCTTTTGATACTATAGGGGAGTTGTTTACTGGTGGTTGCGATTGCGATTGCGATTGCGGTTGCGTCGGCTCTGCTTCTGCTTACGTGTACGGTTCTTGCGGGCACCACCATAGGCGACGGGCATAGCTCCAGAGGGTGATGTCATCTATTCTACTTTTAACGCAATCTTTTTTATCCAGGACTCTACACAGCAACAGGAGCTCTACATTCGGGGCAGGTATCGTGATTAGTTAGCCAATGGCGGATGGCGACTGTTTGAAAGATATGACCGCAGCTTGTGATGGTGGCATTCGTGGTCGTGATCGCGTCCATTGTGATGGGGCAAACAGCACTTGTGGCAACTGCATGTGACAGAATCGCGGCGACTAGGTGGGAGGGAAATGGATTTATTG
>Ga0114964_10002365_pt1 | contig 13136 bp, 11 predicted proteins | sample C_131016_MF_Meta_FD_92638 | JGI IMG/M metagenome (GOLD analysis project Ga0114964, IMG submission 92638) | Freshwater microbial communities from Lake Croche, Canada to study carbon cycling - C_131016_MF_MetaG | ecosystem: Environmental > Aquatic > Freshwater > Lake | place: Lake Croche, Canada... | reverse complement strand
TCAGGGTATCCCTACCATTATTGGTTTCCCGCTCAAAAGAAGGGCTACAGCGGCGTTGCTATTTTATGCAAAACCAAACCCAAAAATGTGGTTTTTGGGACGGGGATAGAACATATGGATTTTGAAGGACGAAATCTTAGAGTAGACTTTGATGACTTTTCTGTGATGAGTTTATATTTGCCCTCTGGGACCAATATTGATCGTCTTGACCATAAGTTCAAATACATGGACGACTTTCAAAATTATATTGACCAACTTAAAATGGAAATCCCTAACTTGGTTATATGTGGGGATTATAATATTTGTCACGAAGCCATTGACATTCACGACCCTATTCGCAATAAAACAGTTTCAGGTTTCTTGCCCGAAGAACGCGCTTGGCTAGACGCCTTTATGAAAAGTGGTTTTATTGATACGTTTAGATTTTTTAATAAAGAACCCGATAATTACAGTTGGTGGAGTTACCGTGCCAATGCCCGTGAAAATAACAAAGGGTGGAGGATAGATTATTGCTTGGCAAGCGAGCCCATGAGAAGTCGTTTAACTAGAGCCGTAATTTTGCCCGAAGCAAAACATTCAGACCATTGCCCAGTGCTGGTTGAATTAGACTAAAAATTTAATAAAATAGAGACCTTAAATAAGATTCAAATGATTAAAAGAACCGCCATAGCACTATTGGTTTTAGGAACATTGTCGTCTTGTGTTTCCAAAAAAATCTACAATGATTTAGAGAACAAATACACAGATGCCAAAAAAGAAAACCGTCTTCTAGCCGATGAAAATGAAGAGCTTCATAAGGCCAATGCCGAATTTAACGATGAAAATAAAGCTTTAAAGGATGAACTGGAAAAACTAAAAGCAGAAAAAGACAAATTAACGGCCGACTGTACTGCAACGTCAAACAATTTAAAAACATTGCAGGACTCATATGCCGCATTGGAAAAAAACAGTAACGATGCCTTGCAGACCAATATGAATAAAAACCGGGAGTTGCTGGCCCAACTGGAAACCAAAGAAAAAGCCCTCGCGGCCGAGCAAGATCGTTTGAACAAAATGAGAGACGAATTGGCCTCAAGTTCCAAGCGATTGAGCGAATTGGAAAGCATGATTGCAGCTAAGGATGCTAGCATGAAAAAATTGAAAGAAACCTTGTCAAAAGCATTGAACGCCTTTGAAGGCAAAGGATTAACCGTAGAACAAAAGAACGGGAAAGTATATGTATCAATGGAAAACAAGTTGTTGTTCCAAACAGGGAGTTGGGCAGTTGGCACCGAAGGACGAAAAGCAGTTGTAGAAGTAGGGAAGGTTCTTGCTAACAATTCTGATATCACCGTACTGATTGAAGGCCACACGGATAATGATAAAATTTTAGGAAACATTGGTGGTGGAATTGAAAGTAACTGGGATTTATCTACTAAAAGAGCCACAGCCATTGTAAACATTTTAGGAGAAAACGTAGGAATTCAAAAGAAAAACCTAACGGCGGCAGGACGTGGCGAATTTGCCCCTATCATGAGTAACGATACTCCGGAAGGTAAAGCCAAAAATCGCCGCATCGAAATCATCTTAACCCCTAAGTTGGATGAAATTTCTAAAATGTTAAATGACTTTTAAATATATTATAGTAAAGTAATTAAGATAGCCCCTCGACCGGGGGGCTTTTTATTTTGTAAACGTTTCCAAAAAATGTGTTAATCGTTCCTAATTAACTACTACATTATTTTACTTTTGCACAGCGACTAAGCCCTCAATCTTTAAATAATGAACTATACCACTCTTCCCAATACCACTATAAAAGTCAGCAAAATTTGCCTTGGCACCATGACTTTTGGCGAACAAAACACTAAAAGCGAAGCGCATGCTCAATTGGATTATGCTATTGAGAAAGGCATTAATTTTATTGACACGGCCGAAATGTATCCCATTGCGGCCAGGGAAGCAACATTGGGTTTAACAGAAAAGTATATTGGGACTTGGTTGAAAAAATCAGGAAAGAGAGAGGAGTTAGTTATTGCTACGAAAATTGCAGGGCCACATCGTGGTATGGAATACATTCGCCAGCCCTTGAATTTTTCAAAGCAAAGCATTCAAGAAGCGGTTAATAAGAGTTTGAAAAACCTCCAAACCGATTATATCGATTTATACCAAATGCATTGGCCAGAGAGGGTGATGAATATGTTTGGGCAAAGAGGAATTGTGCAGTTAGATACCCAATGGGAGGAAAACTTCAAGGAAGTCCTGGAGGTGTATAATGGGTTAATCAAAGAGGGAAAGATTAGAAACATTGGTGTTTCTAATGAGAATCCTTATGGAGTAATGAAGTTTTTACACGAAAGTGAAAATCATCAATTGCCAAGAATTGCTACGATACAAAATCCCTATTCATTGTTAAATCGCTTGTTTGAAGTGGGCTTGTCTGAAATTTGTATGCGAGAAAAGGTAGGCTTAATGGCCTATTCTCCTTTGGCGTTTAGTTTTCTAAGCGGAAAGCATTTGAATGGATTACAACCTGCCTCAAGATTGGGATTGTTTCCGCAATTTACAAGGTACTCAAATGAAAATTGCTATAAAGCCACCGCACTTTATCAAGAACTGGCACGTGAAAATGGCTTGACACTTACCCAACTGGCCTTATCTTTTGTGTTTCATCGATCGGTGGTGATGTCTACTATTATTGGGGCCACGACTATGGACCAACTCAAAGAAAACATAGCCGCTTTTGACATCATACTTTCTCCAGAGATTATTACCGAAATTAATAAAATTCAATCCCTTTATCCAGATCCAGCGCCTTAATCAATAGTAAATCGTAACAAGGATTTCCTTTTTTGAATTATCAATCTGTTTTTCGATACGTTCAAAAAAGGTCTTGTTAACCATAGGACAACCTAAACTATTTACAATTGGCTGATTTTGTTCGCTGTAGGGTACGTCGTCATAGTGATGCAAAACTATACTGCGGGCTAAGGCATTATTATTGGTTTTGTCTAAGCCTTTCAAGCGGTAAGCGGTGCCAAAAACGCCTGAGTATTTTTCTCCTATAGCATACTTCCCCAAGGCGGTACAATAAGAATTTGGGGTGTTACTGAATTTTAACTCAACCCCGTTCCCGGTTTCTGAACCTGAACCGTGCGCTACCAACCCCTTATCAATCACTTCACCCTTTTTTAAATCATAAATAAAGAAACGGTTTTTTCCCGACATTACTTTCATGTCAATAAAGTAAGCCATCTCAGAATTATAATTGGGATGATTTACAATATAAGCTCTTAAGATCGTGACTTGAGCCACAAGGCGTTCCTTTGTATCTTCTGTGGGAACAGTGTTGGTTTCAGGCTCGCATAGTTTAAATCCATATATAAAAAGGCCAAGTAGTATAATGATAAAAAGAGCCCCCTTTTTCATGTTTTATTTATTGAACGATTAATTTAGATTGGTATTGATTTCCAGTAGAGTCTTGCACGCTCAAAAGATACAATCCCCGAGCTAAATCAACAACGGCAATCGAGGGTTTTTCTTGGTTTTGTAGATTTACTTCTACCATTAGTTTACCTGCTAAATCATTTATTTTAGCCACAGTTAGTTTACTATCACTACGGTTTTGAATGTAGATGCTGGTTTTAGCTGGGTTAGGATAAAAACTAATTCCTGCCTTATTAAAGTCGTGAATGGTTAGAGATGTATCTATTATTTTATAGATGGTACTTCCAACGGACACGCATAGTTCCCCATCTTTATCCTCCCCAAATGTTGTAATTACACTGGGAGCATCATATCCCCAAGTAATCGTTCCCGAAGTAGAAATCATACCGATCTCCCCTGTACAATAATCGGCAAAGAAATAGTTGTTAGCAAAATTAGGGTAAGTTGTTCCTGTATAAAAGTAGCCACCAGTTATGGAGCAGCGTCCGAGACTATGACTGTATTGATTAACAGGGGCTACCGTAGCGGTATAGGAAGGACAAGTTCCCGAAGAAGTATCATAAACAGTGTTTCCCTCGTAACATCTCCAGCCAAAGTTCAATCCAGGGGTTAATGGGCTTGTTATTTTATTAATTTCTTCAGCAGCGCTTTGTCCTACATCGGCAATCCACAAATCGCCATTCAAGCGGTTAAATGAAAACTTCCATGGATTACGCATTCCAATGGACCATATTTCATCATTTCCAGCAATCCCAACATACGGATTGGTTGGTGGTATACCATAAGGAGAAGCCGAATCAACATCGATGCGGAGCATTTTACCCAAGTTTTCATTGATGTTCTGCGCTCTATTTCCTGTGTCCCCTGCGCCACCACCGTCTCCCATTCCGATGTATAAATACCCATCTGGGCCAAATTTTATAGTACCTCCATTATGATTTGCGAAGGGTTGGTTCACCGTCAATAAAATGAAGGCGCTAGAAGCATCTGCAACACTAGGATTAATTGAACTTACCTTGTAGCGTGCTACCACCGTATTACCTGAAGTATTAGTATAATTAACATAGAAATAGCCGTTAGAAACATAATTAGGATGAAAGGCCAATCCAAGTAAACCTCGTTCTCCTCCCGATGATATGATGGCAGATGTTAAGGTTAAAAAAGGAGTAGCGTTGACCATCCCATCTGGATTTACAATTTTTATAAAACCGCCTTGCTCTACGACAAACAAACGGGAATCATTAACCGGATGGGTAATTTCTACTGGAGAGGAAAAGCCAGTTGCAAAACTCTGCAAGCCTATATTTTGGGTAAAACAGAGGTAAGTCAGGAAGACGGACACTAGGGAAAATAGTTTTTTCATAGGTAAAAGGATTTGTGTAAAGCTATGAATTTCAAATTATTAAAACAAAAAACTAAAACTCAAACTCTTCAATTCCATTTACGATACTATCAGTCTCGGCATTAGTAGCTTTTTGTTTCAAAAATAATTTAGCAGGACCCGAGATAGTAATAGGAAGAGAACCTATAGTATCAGTTTCTACTAAAACTTTGCGCCGAAGCATTAATTTGGTTAAAAATGTGTTTTGCTGTTGGGCAAAGGGTTTAAGTTGGTGTTCCGCATCAAAACGATACATGAACCCTTTGGGTTTCGGAATAATAGTAGCTAGGAATAAGCATTCGTTTAATGTTAGGTCGCTTGGTCTTTTTTGAAAATAAAATTGGGAGGCCTCCCCAATTCCATAAACATTAGGTCCCCATTCAATAATATTGAAATAGACTTCAAGCATGCGCTGTTTAGTACTGATGTGATTGTTTTCTATGATATAGACCAAAAGTATTTCCTCGAGTTTTCGTGACAAGGTTTTTTCACGGGTAAGGAAAACATTTTTTATCAACTGCATTGAAATGGTGCTGGCACCTCGCGAGAATTTTTTGGTTCGAATATTTTTAGAAATCGACTGTTTGAATGCTTCATTAATAAATCCTTTATGGGAAAGGAACGAGGGGTCTTCACTAGTTAAAACGCACTTTTGTAAATAAGGAGAGATGCCGGCTAAAGGAGTGTAATTAATGTTAGAAGTGCCTACTAAAATAGGGCGTTGCGGGACACCATGCTCCATAGCTCGATAAGTAAACTCACCGTTAATTTTGTTTAAGTCAGCTTCTCCATACTTTGTAATTTTTAATCCTTCCGGTTGTAATTTACTTTCAAAGAGAATGTTTTTTGGTTGGTGATTGTTGTATGCAAATTGCAATGCATAACGAAAGTTTCCTTGTGCTTCCATTCCTTCAAAATGGCGGAACAATCCAGCGGGTAAAGATGAAATGAAATCTTGTGCAGTCATTTTCGGGATCTTCAATTCAAGCCTATAAACTTTATCAGTTGCATTGCTATAGGAAAGATAGGGCTGGCACTTGATATTGTTGAGTTGCAACGTTGAGGAACTGTCAAGAGCAATGTTTCGGGCCCCAATAATCCAATGGTAATCAAAACGAGCATTTTTAATCAAAACGTCTTTCCCTGCAATTTTGGGATGATTAATTCTTAAATTTTGAATAGAAGAAAATCCGTCAACATGAAGTTCGCCGCTATCCATGCCTATATTTTCTAGGTTAAAGTGGATTGACTTAAAGCCGCTTTTGAAGTTCCATTTCTTGTCAAGATAAGGTATAGTTATAGAGTCAGAGGTCGCATTATAAAACTGGAGATCGGCTTTATGGTTCCTTGGATCAGCAAAGCCATTTAATTTCCATTGTTGGGTAAAGTTTTCAGCAGTAACTTGAATAATTGTAATGAGTTTTTTGTTTTCAAGTCCTAATTTTGTGAAGTCAAATACCAATTTGTTTCCTTTATCGTCTATTTTGAAAGCAAACCTTTTAACATTCATATCAGTTGGAACTAAGTTTAAAAGGCGATTAGTGATTCGGTTCAATAGTTTTGCATAGTTGATTTCGATGTTCTCATTTTTCTCTTTTTTAGAACGAAGAAAGGCGTCGTAGTTGCTGCCTGTTTTGGTGCTAACTAATTGGATATATCCTTTATTAACTTCAAGTTTTCCTAATTGTACATCTCCAATTAGTAGTTTCCAAAAGTTGACATTTGTTTTTAATTCGTCAATACGCACTAGTGTATCGGATTTCATTGGAACTAAATAGATATGTTGCAATTCCAAATTAGAAAGGCCATTAAATTCGGCTTTTTCGATTGTTAAATGACATTGATAATCGCGAACTAGTTTAGCATCGAAACGAAGAATAATTTGATTTAGAAGGGAATTTCTAAAAAGAAAAAGCAATGAAACGAGAAGCAGTAAAAGAATACCGCTAATCTTAAGCGATAGCATTATTTTTCGTTTTGGAAATTTCATTTAGAGTTGTTTAACCAAATAATTGTGCGACTACTTCTTCGATTTTAGACACTAATATGATTTTGATCTGGGGTTTTTTTATAGCAATTTTATTGTATTTAGAAACAAAAATGGTTGTAAAACCCAGCTTTTCAGCTTCATGTATGCGTTGTTCCACACGGTTTACAGGACGTATTTCTCCAGACAAGCCCACTTCACCTGCAAAACACACCTCTTTTCCAACAGCAATGTCTTCATTGGAAGAAAGTATCGCGGCAACTACGGCCAAATCGATAGCGGGGTCATCGACAGAAATGCCGCCGGTAACATTGAGAAATACATCTTTTGTGCCTAGACGAAAGCCAGCGCGTTTTTCTAATACGGCCAAAATCATATTTAAACGTTTCGCATTATATCCGGTAGTACTGCGTTGCGGTGTGCCATAAACGGCTGTAGATACTAATGCTTGGATTTCTATCATCAGCGGGCGCATGCCTTCTAAAGTAGAGGCTATGGCAGTGCCTGAAAGCTCTTCCTCTCTATGTGAAATGAGAATTTCCGAAGGATTAGAAACTTCCCGTAATCCAGAGCCTTGCATTTCGTAAATGCCTAATTCTGCAGTAGAGCCAAATCTATTTTTGAGTGACCGCAAAATGCGATAAACGTGATTTCGATCCCCTTCAAATTGGAGTACAGTATCCACCATATGCTCCAATATTTTTGGACCTGCAATCGTGCCATCTTTGGTAATATGACCAATGAGTATAACAGGTATATTACTTTCTTTTGCAAACTTTATTAATTCAGCGGTCGTTTCTCTAATTTGAGAAATACTACCTGCAGTTGATTCGATAAAGTCGGTATGCAGTGTTTGTATGGAATCAATGATGACTATATCAGGCGTCACTTCCATAATGTGACGAAAGATATTTTGAGTTTTCGTTTCAGTGAGAATTAAACAATTTTCACTATTAGGATTGATGCGTTCCGCACGCATTTTGATTTGCTTTTGACTTTCTTCTCCCGATACATAAAGTGTTTTGTAGGGCAGCTTTAATGAAATTTGTAATAATAAAGTGCTTTTTCCTATACCAGGTTCACCGCCTAAAAGTATCAATGAGCCAGGAACAATGCCACCTCCTAAAACCCGATTTAATTCACCATCAGTGGTGTCCATTCGAACTTCTTCCGTGGCGTCAATTTCTTTTATTTTTAGCGGTTTAGAAACTCTTTTGGTTTCAGAACCACTGGTTTTCCAACTTGATTTTTCTTCCTTTTGAATTATTTCTTCAGCAATAGTATTCCAGTCTTTGCATGAATTGCATTGCCCTTGCCATTTAGCATATTGAGCCCCACAATTTTGACAAAAAAAAGTAGTTTTGAGTTTGGACATTCTTATGGTTTTTTCTCCTCGACAGGGGTCTCCGTAGGCGGTGCGGTTTCGGTTGGCGTTTCGGTAGGTGGAATTTCCGCTTGCGGAGTATCGGTAGGCGGAGTTTCTTCTACTGCAGGCACTTCTTTTCCTTTTTTTCCTTTTTTTGGTAAGGTAGCTTTTAATTCATCCGATTTCCCAATCATCATTTCTTTGGTTAAGTCTCCAATTTCTTCTTTTTGAAAGGCCGCTAAATACGATTTTAAAGCTCTTGCATTATCCCCTTTTTTTTCATACATCTGCGCCATTTCATAATCGGCCAACATGCTCTTAGGGTAATCTTTCTTGGCCAATTGTGCTAATTGATCAAATTCATCGTATGCTTTATTTTTTAGGATTGCAGCTTCAATTGCTTTAAAATCATTTAAACGAATTTGAACTTTGAGCCCAAGTGACTTCTCTAAGATGTCGTATTTTTGTGTTAAATAAGTGACGTATCCCGAAGGTAGAGTAGCGATTTTTTCTTGAAATTCGGTCATGGAAATCGGCTGGTAGACTGAAAAAATTTGATACAAAGCATCAGGGATTGAATACAAAACAAGAGAATAATGAGAAGCTCCTTTGAATTCTTCATAGCGATAGTTCAAAGTTTTACTTGTAATCTTTTTAATAGCTTCGTCCATCCCTTGGATTCGGGTTTTCATTTTTTTAACATCACCATCTGCGATTGACTGGTAATAAAAAATCGGTTTTTGGATGGCTGCTAAGCGGTCTGGAATTTGTTCTTCCATGCCAGCAGGTAATTCGGGACTCATTGAAATATACGCATCAAAAACTGGATTGTCTTTATACAAATAGCAGTTTAAAAAGCCGGCTGTAGTATCAAGTCCAGCAATTATTTTAAAGGGAGCACAGCGGTATTTTTTTTGTATGTAAGGCAATAATTCCATACCAATAAATTCAAAAAACTTTTCGCCTTTTTCATCTGGCAATCCAGTAGTTTGCTCTGTAGTACAATCTGCTTCACGTTCATTATTTTTATTTTGATGTATAGCCACAATAATGACTTCAGGTAAATCATCCCAGTAGTTTCCATAACTTATTGCTCCTTGAAAAGGGTCAAACAAGAAATCACCGTCTAATAATACTAGTACAGGGAAATTCTGCTTAATGTTTTTTTGATAGGATGGAGGTAATCCGATGGTAATTTCTCGGTCTTCATTTAGTTTTTGGGATGCTATAGTGTCGAGTATTTTTTTTTGTGAAAAAAGAGCAGTAGAGCAGAGTACGAGCAAGAACAAAAAAAGCTTTTTCATGTATATGAATTTGATTTAAGACGGATAGTTGCTAAATTTAGAAGCAAGATAACAAAATTATTTATTCCTGTTTAAAATCGGAAGGAATAAAAAAGATAATCCACCTAAAACAACCATAAGTAGGGTTTGAGAAGTCCAAGCGAGCCAGCCAAAGGCCGTTCCGGCTGTATCAGGTATGCCGTAGAGCATGAAGATTTCGGCAATTAGTAAGGGAAAAGCTCCAAAACCGCTGTTCGTAAAACCAATGGCTAAACTTCCAATAACAAATCCTATAATTACCGCTGCAAATCCGATATGGCTAGTTTCCTTGAGCGCAAAAATGGTAGTGTAAAAAGTTAGGATATAGATAAACCAAATGAAAAAAGAATGAAATAAATACCACCATTTATTTTTCATTCTTACAACACTCATCATACCTTCAATTAATCCCGAGAATTTTTCCTTTAGCTTTACAACAATTTTCCAATTGGAATACATCCAAATAAGGATGAATCCTGCAAAGCTGATAGCGCCTATTACAGCGAGTATCATTAATTTGTTGAACGGTATTTTGGCAAGTAGATAACTTTTTAGTAAGTGAAATTGTAAAAAAAAGGAAATAATTACAAACAAAAAAAAGACTGCTAAATCAACAACTCTTTCGGCTACAATGGTGCCAAAAACCTTGTCAAAAGGAATATTTTCATATTTTTTTAGAATAACTGCTCGCGAAATTTCTCCAGATCTAGGAATAGTTAAGTTCATGAAATAAGCTACGCAAACAGCCATTAAGTTATTGTGAAATCGGGAATGATACCCCATATGCTCAATTGAAAATTTCCACCGGTACGCTCTTGAAATAAAACCAAATAGTGAGATAAAAACAGATAGATAAACATAAAAATAATTGGCGTTTTTAAAATAGCCTTTCATTTCTGATATTTGTGCTGGGGTAAATTCGGTGTATTTAAAGTAGATGAGATATACTCCCACAAGAAGTGGAAGAAAAATTGAAGCCCATTTGCCGATTTTTTTTTTCAATGGATTTAGGTCAATGAGTTGTCTATTTCATTTGGAAAAATCAGCCATGGTTTAAATTCTTTAGCCTCTTCAAAATCCATTATCGCATAAGACATTATAATGATGATATCACCTTTATGAACTTTCCGAGCAGCAGGTCCGTTTAGGGTTATTTCGCCCAATTTTTTTGATCCTTTAATGGCATAGGTTTCAAAACGCTCCCCATTATTTATGTTTACAATGGAGACTTTTTCACCTTCAATAATATTGGAAGCCTCCATCAAAGCTTCATCAATTGTGATGCTACCGATATAATTTAAGTCGGCTCCCGTTACTTTTACACGGTGAATTTTAGATTTTACTACTTGAATTTGCATGGGGCAAAAGTAAATTAATTTAATGAAATGGTGTCAATCAATCTAATATTGTTGACAAAAACGGCAATAAAAGCCCTGTATTTTTTTGATTTGTTTTTTCGCTGGCAAGGTAAAAGGGTTTCCTCATCAGTAATTTGAAAATATTCTAATTCAAACATATTTTGCTGTTTAAACGTTTTTACAACAAAATTATTAAGTTCTTTAATCGATTTTATTTGGAAATATTCCTTTGTTTTCAGAAGGGTTTGAAAAATAATTAATGCTTTTTTTCTTTGGTCTGTTGTTAATCTTTCATTTCGAGAACTCATAGCCAAACCATTTGCTTCTCTTAGAATAGGACACCCAATTACACGTACCGGAAGTGATAAGTTAGTAACCATTTTTTTTATTACTTGTAATTGTTGAAAATCTTTTTCCCCAAAATAAGCATTAGTAGGATTTACAATTTCAAACAATCTCTTTACAATGGTTCCAACTCCGTCGAAATGTCCCGGACGAAATTTACCTTCCATCTGATTTTCCAAGCCGTCAAAGTCAAAATGTTGTGAGGTTGTATTGCCTTTATAGATATCCTCAACAGTAGGAGCAAAAACTACAATGTCAGCAGAAAGCGATTTAATTTTTTTTATATCCTCTTCAAGTGTGCGCGGATATTTTGCCAAATCTTCTGCGTTGTTGAATTGTGTTGGATTGACAAATATACTTACAACAACTAAGTTGTTGTTTTGAAGTGCCTCTTTCATCAAAGAAAGATGGCCATCATGAAGAGCGCCCATAGTAGGGACGAAACCAATTGTGGTTTTTTGGTTTGAAAAAGAATTCAAGTACAATACTAATTCAGTTTGAGTGTAAAAAATGCACATTGGCTTTGGTTAATTGAGTTGCAAACTTACTATTTTCATAAATAAATGCATAAATTTTTGTACTTTTGCCTGTTTTTTATTGCCAATAAGTAAAGTAAATTAGATTATGGAAGATAAGAGGATATTGTATGTATCATCTGAAGTGGTGCCGTATTTGGCTGAAAATGAGGTTTCTTTGATGTCCTATGACGTTCCCAAGATGATTAATGATCAAGGAGGACAAATAAGAATTTTTATGCCAAGATATGGTAATATCAATGAAAGGAGGCATCAATTACATGAAGTTATCCGATTGTCGGGAATGAATTTAGTGGTGAATGATTTAGATATGCCACTAATAATCAAAGTTGCTTCCATTCCAAAAGAAAGAATTCAAGTATATTTTATTGACAATGATGAGTACTTCAAAAGAAAGGCAACTTTTAGTGATGAGGATGGCGTATTATACCCAGATAACGATGAGCGCGCTATCTTTTTTGCCAAAGGTGTTGTTGAAACGGTTAAAAAGCTAAATTGGGTTCCCGACATAATTCATGTTCATGGATGGATGGCAAGTTTATTACCAATTTACATGAAGCATTACTATAAGGATGAAGCATTGTTTTCTGATACCAAAATAATTACTTCGATTTACAGCCAATCTTTCGAAGGCACTTTAGATTTGGATATGATTAACAAGATAAAGTTTGATAACATACCTCATGAAGCCATACTAGAACTAGAGGTGCCAAATTATGAAAGTCTAATCATGGCTTCTATAAAAAATTCTGATGGCGTTATAATAGCGTCTGAAAACGTGTCGTCAAGTTTAACAAAATTTATAGAATCTTCAGCAAAACCTTTTTTACCTTTCACCTCGAAAGAAAAATTCGCTGAGGCTTACACAAATTTTTACAAAAATATACTTTCCTAAAACATTATTTTTTTTATGCTTTATAAATCACTTTTACGCCCAATACTAGTACTTTGTATAATTACAACGATCTTAATTTCTTGTGACAAAGACTATGATCAATTAGGAACTGATATTGTTGGTGAAAATCATTACGTGTTCGACAAGTATAATGGGGCTACAATAAAGGCTTTTAATCAAGATTTAGGCCCGATATCTTCCAATGATTTAGCGATAAATCCATTAGGTTTTTATGAAGATCCCGCTTTTGGAAATACTCAAGCCAATTTTGTAACACAAATTGTATTAAGTTCGGAAGCCCCAGTATTCAACAATAGTGTCGCCGATAATTTTCAAGTCCTTCCAGTACTAGATAGCGTGATACTTGACATTCCGTATTTTAGTAAATTAAAGAGTACAGATGCTGACGGGAAACATACGTATGAACTAGATTCAATCTACGGGACTGAAGGCTCTAAGTTCAAGTTAAGTGTTTATCGTTCAAATTATTATCTTAGAGATTATGATCCAGATCAAGCTTTTG
>Ga0114964_10002363_pt1 | contig 13138 bp, 8 predicted proteins | sample C_131016_MF_Meta_FD_92638 | JGI IMG/M metagenome (GOLD analysis project Ga0114964, IMG submission 92638) | Freshwater microbial communities from Lake Croche, Canada to study carbon cycling - C_131016_MF_MetaG | ecosystem: Environmental > Aquatic > Freshwater > Lake | place: Lake Croche, Canada... | reverse complement strand
TGACATGGAAGAGTCGCGCAATCGCCGGGAAGTGGAAAACCGCTTGCGAGACTCCTTGCGACAAGACCGGGCCCGCGTGCAGTTTGGCACCATCAGTAAATTTGGCCTCATGGAGATGAGTCGCCAGCGCTTGCGCCCGGCTTTGTCCGAAGGTGCCTCGATTCCATGCCCTCGTTGCGGAGGCTCTGGCCACGTGCGTGACACCGAGAGCTCAGCGCTGCAAATTCTTCGCATCATCCAAGAGGAATCCATGAAAGACGGCACCGCCGCCGTTCATGCCCAAGTGCCCGTTGAAGTCGCCTCGTTTTTGCTCAACGAAAAGCGCACCGAAATTGCCAAAATTGAAATCAAGCAACGCATCAGCGTGCTCTTGGTCCCCAACAAAGCATTGGAGACCCCGAACTACAAGCTCGAGCGCTTAAAGCACGACGATCCCCGTTTGGACAACATGGACGTGAGCTACAAGATGGTCGACGATGTGGAAGACGCCACGGCCGTGACCCGTCGTTCACAAGAACCCACCAACCGCCAGACCCCCATGATCAAAGGGGTCTTGCCCGATGCCCCGGCTCCCATCACAGAGCCCAAGCCCACACCCGCATCTGCTGGCGGCGCCACCAAATCCTCCGCCACCCCAGCGCCAGCGCCCTCCAATGAGCCCGCGAGCAGTGGGTTTGTGGGGTGGTTCAAGTCCTTGTTTGGTGCCAAGAAAGAAACTCCTCCCACAGGCGATTCAACCGCCACCCCCGACGCACTGAACGGCAAAGCCCCTCAGGGCAAACGTGAAGGCTCCCGCGAAGGGCGCGAACCCAGAGAAGGCTCGCGAGGTCGCGACCAACGCAGAGGTCGACGTGGAGAGCGCACTGATCGCGGTGAGCGCGGTGAGCGCGGCGAAAGAGCTGAGCCTCGTGGCGATCGCAACGACAAGCCAGACAACAAAGCACGCAACACCGAGTCTCAGCCTGAAAGCCGTGGTGACAACAACACCGCGCCCCGCAGTCCTCGTGCTGAGCGTGGTGCTCGCCCGCCCAGGGATGATTATGCAGATCGTGCCAACTCGGCCCCAACAGCCCAAGACGCTGCCTCCATGCCCGCAAGGCACGAGGGTGCAGAGGGCGAAGAGCCCAAAAGAAATGAACGTGGCGACTCTCGCAGAGAAAGAAGTCCAAGACGCGCAGACCGATCGGAGCGAGGTGAACGTGGTGACAAAGGAGACCGCGCCCCACGCTCAGAATCCAACGACACTCCCGCGCCCGCTGCAGGCCAAGAGGCCCATGCGTTGAACACGGGCCTGGTGCCTGACTTCAATGCGCAAGCACAGGTCAATGGCAGCGACTCTTCAAGCGCCGGCAACAACGAACCACGCGAAGCCCGTGAGCCTCGGGAACCTCGGGAGAGAAGACCGCGCCAAACGCGTGAACGCCGCGAGCGTCCAGCGCGCGAAGGTGAGTCCCAGACGCCCAACACGAGCAACGCCCGTGAGGAGATCAGTGCTCAAGACTCAAGAGAAGATCGCGGTCATGTTCAAAATGGTTTGGACTTCACCAATCCTGAGGCCGATTCACAGCGTCCTGGACTGCGAACAGCTCCAACCGAGCAGCGTGCAGAATCGCCCGTGTCCCATGTTGCATCGGATACAGGCGCAAGATCGGGTCATTCAGCGTCTGCTCAAACAGCCGTTTCAGTAACGCCAGCTCCTGTGGGCATGCCACGTGTAGGTCACTATGAGTTGCCCACGGCCACGCTTGTCGAGATGACCCATGCAAGTCAACTCGAATGGGTGCAATCCGACCCCATCAAAGTGCGCACCACCCAAGAACGCATGGCGCAAGAGCCCAAAGTGGTCCACCCCAAACGGGAACGACCACCGGCGGTGAGTTTGGAGCAAGGTCCCTTGGTGCTCGTCGAGACCAAGCGTGATTTGAGTCAGTTGAACTTGCCCTTTGCCCAGTGATTGGACGCCAGCGGATCGCTTGGCGTGTTGGAGCAGTCCGTGAGAGCGGGTCCAAAGTTTCAACCTGGTTGGTGCGCTTGAAGTGGTGAAAATCGCTTTGACTGAACGTCAAGCGCAATGTCAAACCCTATGACGGGGATCACAAGCGCTCTCAGCGTGTGAGGGCAGCTTGTCTCCAGGCTTTGAGCGCGGCGGCTTCATCCATTCGTTGTTCCGCCAACTGCGCCAGTGAGGCATAGGCTTGGCGCTTGAGCTCACTGGAGTGCATGCGTGCCACAGAACTCTCTAGGAGTTGTTGCGCCTTGCCCCACAGGGCATGGTGTTTGCACAACTGACCGTACAAATAACCCACCTCCACCACCCCTGGGTGAGACTGACTCACCTGATCAATGAACCCCAACCACTCACTGTCGGGTTTGAGAGACTCAAGGGCCGTTTGCGTGAGCCGCACCAGCTGCGTTCTCTCGTCTAGACTCAAGGTGTTCAAGCTTTTAAGAAGCTTCACCCATGTTGGCTTGATCCACTGCAACACTTGGGTGCCAGAAAGACCGAGTGCCAAGCCCTGCTCGCACGCTTGCAACGCCACTTGAGGCATGTCTCGCTCGATGGGATCCAAAGAGTTCCACACCTGCGCGACTTGATCGCCTTCACGACAAGCCTTGAAACTCGAGGCAATCAAACTGTTGAGCAAACTTTGCGCCGCCAGCGTAGAAAATGCGCGGTGTTTGGCCAAGAGTCGGGCCGTCTCCAAAGCTTGACGGTATTGCCCCAGGATGCGACTCGCTTTGAGTCTCATCCTGAGCGCCATGGTTCTTCTCGCAACCCCAGGCCCCATTTGATCAAGCCACGTGAGCGCCGCCCCTGGGTCATGGTCATCCAAGGACCAACGCGCTGCGAGCAATTGACCCGCCTCGAGGGACTCGGGATTGGAGAACTGCTCTTGCAGTATTCGCCCCTGTTGCAAGAGCAACTGCAGCTGCGCTTCTCTCACCTCGGGGTTGTTCAAGGCGTGGGCAGCTTGGGCGCATATCAAGTGCAACAAGGACTGCAGCTGCACCAGCATGGGCGTGGACAGTCCCCAGTGGTGGGCCGACTCTTTCATGCCTTTGTGCAAGGCGAGTGTTTGAAGGGCGGACTTTTGTGCGCGCAAAAAGCGGCCCGACTGCAACTGCGCCAAGGCTTGCACGACCCCGCTCAAGAGGGCTCGCTCGCGAGTTTGCCATCACCAGCGTTTGGCCTGTGCCGGAATATCAAAGAGCAAACTCACCGCGCGCAAGGCCGCGTGCACCATCACCACCGAGAAAATCCAAACCACGATCACGAAATTGAGCGACATGTCCACTCGCGAGGGCGCGAGAAACACACTCACCAAACCATGATTGCCCGCCAAAAACAAAGACGACGCGACAGCCACAGCAAACAAGGCAATGAGCCACAAGGCGCCTTTCATGCTAGCGCCCCATCTGGGCGCTGGCAAAAGCCGCCAAAGTGTCGTCCAAATGCGGCAAATCCAACTGTTTGAGATCTTTTTGCAGTGCCACCAATTGCGCCATGGCACTCTGGGTGCTCTTGGCGTGGGTGTCAAAGTATTGGTTCAACTCTTTTTGGACCAAGCTCACATCGTCACTCAGGGCCTTGGGTTGGCGAGCCAACAATTCAAGCTTGGCATTGAGCAAGCGAAGCTTTAAATTCTCTCGCACAAAGTAGGCTTGCTCGGGACTCAAGAGCACCGCTTGGGGCTCATCAATGCGACTGATGCGAACCAAGCTTTGCAAGCCTGACCACAAGGGTGCCAAAAGCTCAGAGGTCAAACTTTGACTGACATCGTGAACCCAATTGCCCGCTTTGGACATGGCCCCCAACTCTGAGCTTGTTCTGGGTGTTTTATCCAACGCGTTGGCGACTGCGCGGACCGCCGTGGGGTTTCGCCTGGCTCCCATTTCATTGGCCAAGGGCAACTCGTCGACCATGCGCACCAACTCATCGAGGGAGAGCAAGACACTGGGTGTGTCGGCCATGGCAAAGGACTTGATGCGCTCGATGTCCTTGGTGAGGGCACGCTCAAGCGCGGACAATCGGGGCTGTGAGAGTTTGGAGAGCTTGGCTTGCGCGAGTTTCAAGGCCGTGAGAAGTGGGGCCACGCTGCCCGTGAGTTGCGCTTGCTGTTGAGCGAGTCGAACGGAAGACTCGAGTTCATCGAGCAAATTCTCATCTCGCGTGCGCGAGAGCGTTTGCATGAGTGACTCCAGTTGAGTGCGCTGCAATGACACCTCGCTCAACTGGGTTTGCATCATGGACAAATGCGCCGCACTGTCACGGGACAACTCTGCCGCTTCTTTTGCCAAACCCTTGGCCTCTTGGGCCATGGTGGTGGCATCAAAGGTCTGGCGGGCCAAAATTTCTTGAATGCCACTCAACTTTTGCCACAAAAAAAGGCAAGCCAACAACGCCACAGCCCCCAACAGCCATGCCCATTGGGACCAAGAGCCTGCCGCTTTGAGAGGGGGTCCACTGGGGGTGCTGGCCAAACCCACAGAGGCTTGGGGCGCATCGGCCGTGTCAAGTTGAGGAGGCTTGGGTTCGTTCATTGCATTGATTCTAATGACCCCAACAAGGACTCGATATTGGGGCGTGACTCACGAACAACACCAAAGCCAGCGCGGCTCAAGGCCTGGGCAATTCTGTGATGGGTGGCAATGGCACGGCCTTGCGACCATGAGGCCACCTCGTTGCCCAATAAATCTTGCAAGTTTCTCACCGCTTGGGAGCTCGTCAAGATCCACACCGAGCCGTCGCACAGCGCCTGCCTTGCCAATGCAACTTGTGCTCTCGACCACTGAGGCACGCCTCTGAAGTAGGCCACGGCCCAGCTCACCTGTGCGCCTTGACTGCGCACTTGCTCGGCCAAGTACTCGCGACCGACACCGGTTCGATCCTCGTGCTTGGCGCCTTGCTCACGGGCCGAGTCACCCTCTGCCTCTTGGGGCAACGAAGCACCGCTCAACTCCCCACCCCTCACGATCAGCACTTGATCGTGAACTCGAACCTGGTCTTGGACCTCCAGCCACAAGTGCTCAGAATCCCAAATGCCCGAATTCAGGTTCGGCGTGTCGATCAAATCTGCCGCAACACCCTGCCCCAAGAGTGCCTCGCGCGTTCCAGCACCCGTGGCCCAGCACCGCGTTTGCCGCAAGTCGAGTGCACCCCTCGCGTGTTGGAAGAAGTACAGCACCGCTTGTGGGCTGACAAAAAACACCGCACGCCAGCGTGTCCATTGCCCAATCGCCTCTTCAAGGGCGTCGCCAAAGGAAGCGGGCTCGATTTGAATCAAAGGCCAGTGCTCAACGCAAAAGCCAGCATGGACCATGGGAGAGACCCAATGCAGGTGCTCTCCATCGGGTCTGGTGATGATGACCCTGGGTTTGGGTTGAACAGCACCCGAGGGCTCAGAACATTGCGTGAAGGAAGAGGACTTGTTCACCGTTGGAGCCAAATTCACAATGGACGAGGGGTCTATGACGACCAATGTGCTCAGGCACTAGGCCACGGGCTGCAGTTTGGCACCTTGGTCAATGAGTTGCTGGGCAACCCAGGTCCCGAGCGCCTGAGCCGCCTGGAGGTCGGCCACTTCGCTCGTGGTGTGCGCCCGCAAAATTCGACCGGGTTTTTCCAAATCCCCCCAAGCGGCGTGAAGGGTGAGGTATTCGCCTTGCATCTTCGCGTGTGCGGCCAAGGGCATGGAGCAACTCCCACCCATGGCTCGACTCACCGCACGTTCAGCGCTCACGGCCAACCAAGTGCTTTGATGCGACAAGGGCGCCAACGCCTCGATCACATCCCCTCGATTGAGTAAAACCTCCAAACCCAAAGCACCTTGGCCTGGGGCTGGCAGCATCTCATCGACCTCAAACACGCAACGAATGCGCTCTTGAAGTCCGAGTCTTTTCAAGCCCGCTGCAGCGAGCACAATGCCGGCGTATTGCCCAGCATCGAGTTTTTTCAAGCGCGTATCCAAATTGCCTCGAAGCGGCTCAATGACCAAGTCCGGCCGCAACGCTTGCAGCAAAACGGTGCGCCTGAGGCTGGAGGTTCCCACCACAGCACCTTGGGGCAAGTCTTTGAGACTCGCAAAATGTGGGGAGACCCACGCATCACGAGGATCTTCGCGCTCCATCACGCATGCGAGCGAAAACCCCTGGGGCAAATCCATCGGGACGTCCTTGAGGGAATGAACCGCCAAGTCTGCCGCACCCGATTCCAGCGCCACTTCAAGCTCTTTCACAAAGAGTCCCTTGCCGCCAACTTTGCTCAAAGAGCGGTCCAAAATTTGATCCCCCTGGGTTGTCATGCCCAAAAGCGACACGTGCGCTCCACCTTGCACGAGCAAGGCCTGGACATGCTGAGCTTGCCACAAGGCCAAGCGACTCTCTCGGGTTGCGATGATGATGTTCAAAGGTTTCACACTAAGCCCATGAAAAGGTGGAGGACAATCAATCTCTCAATACTATCACGCACATCCGCGAGACCACTATCCTGATAAACATCAGTTGAGCAAGCTTTTGAGCGGCGTGGCAGCATCGGCCACCATGGCCGGTGTCGGGCTCAAGCCTTGCTCCATGATTTTGCGCGCCATCATGTGCTCCATGGGGGCGTTGACAGTTTCAACACAGTGCAACTGCTCGCCTTGGTAGTGGAACAAGGAAAAACCCATGCTTGGATTGCCTGTGGCCTGCACCGGCGGGGGCAGGGGGCGCCTGACGCTGTGGGGTTTCGCTGGCATGAGCCCCACCATTTGCAAGCGCATGCCGCCTTGTTCGGACCAAAACCAAGGCACCGGTTGGTAGCGAGCCTCATGGCCCGTGATGCTTTGAGCCGCCACGCGGGCTTGGTCATTGGCATTTTGAACCGACTCCAAACGCAAGGTGGGCATCTCTTGGATCCAAGGAAACCGCGTGCAGTCTCCAATGGCCCAAATGCAGGGGTTGGAGGTCTTCATTTGAGAGTCCACCACGATGCCCTGCTCGCAAGCGAGTCCAATTTGACGGGCCAAGGCGTCCTCAGGCTCGGCGCCAATCCCCAAGAGAACACACTCAACATCCAGGGTTTCATCGGCCAGCTCAATGTGGGTCACGCGGTGAGACTCGAAGGCAAAGCCCTTGATCTGAGAATTCAAACGGATGTCAACTCCAGCTTTTTGGTGGACATCCAGCACATGGGAGGACAACTCCTCTGAGACGGCCCGCGACAGCAATCGCCCTTGGGACTCGAGCACTGTCACTTGTTTGCCCAACGATTGCAAAGTGGCCGCCAACTCCAGGCCAATGAAGCCCCCGCCAATGAAGGTGACCCGTTGCACGCCTTGAAGCGCCGATCTCAACTGGGTCGCGTCATGGGCGGTGCGCAGGGTGTACACATTGTCTAAATTGGTGGGCAAACTGGGCAACTGCCGCGCCCGCGTGCCTGTGGCCAATACCAATTGGGCGTAGGGCAAGGTCTCGCCCGAGGCCAAGTGAACGACTTGCTTGTCTGAATCAATGCTTTTGACGGCGTCGCCCAAATGCACCCGAATGCCGTTTTGGTCGTACCAGGCTTGGGCACGAATGGACTGGACGGTCTCGCCCTCGTTCTTGAAGAAGGCTTTGGACAAGGGCGGGCGCTGGTAGGGCAAGACCGGCTCTTCACAAACCAAATGGATGCGGGCCGCTTGGCCCAATTCGGCCAACGAATCGCACAATTGGGCTCCTGAATGCCCACCGCCCACGATCACAATCGAATTCGAACTCATGTTTTAGTGTCCCAATGTCATCATTTTTATATTCTATTTTCTGGTAAACCCCAGTTCACAAATTGCATTTTAGGTCTTTTCGGTCAAAAAAGGTCCCAGTTGAGCTGTTTTACTGTTTAAAGGGATCCAAAACGCTCAAGTCGCCCCGTTTGCAGGTTCAATTGAGCATTTGCATGAGCGAATGGCCAAATAGCGCCCAGCGAGTAATAAAATAGTCATCCTATGTCTACCAATCCCCTTGATCAAAAGTCCCAAGCTTGGTCTCAGCTTTTTAGCGAACCGATGAGCGAGCTCGTTCAGCGCTACACCGCCAGTGTGTTTTTTGACCAAAGACTCTGGCGAGTCGACATCCAAGGCTCCCTGGCGCATGCCAAGATGCTGTGCACTCAAGGCATCTTGACGCTTGAGGACTTGCATTCGATTGAGTCGGGCATGGCCCAGATCACCCAAGAGATTGAGAGTGGTCAATTTCACTGGAAACTCGAACTCGAAGACGTCCACCTCAACATCGAGGCCAGGCTCACGCAATTGATTGGAGACGCTGGCAAGCGGCTGCACACGGGCAGGAGTCGCAATGACCAAGTCGCAACCGACATCCGCTTGTGGCTCAGAGATGAAATTGATCTGGTCGTGGTGCTGCTGGAGAATTTGCAATGCGCCCTCGTTCGCGTCGCCCAAGATCACGTTCACACCATCATGCCTGGCTTTACCCATTTGCAAGTGGCCCAGCCGGTGAGCTTTGCCCACCACTTGCTGGCTTATGTGGAGATGTTTTACAGAGACACCCAACGCATGCAAGAGGTGAGAGCACGCACCAACACCTTGCCCTTGGGTGCGGCAGCCCTCGCGGGCACCAGCTACCCCTTGGACCGCGAGGCGGTGGCCAAGATGCTCGGGATGGTGGACGCCCAAGGTCACCCCCAAGTTTGCCAAAATAGCCTCGATGCCGTGAGTGATCGCGACTTTGCCATTGAGTTCAGCGCCGCCGCGAGCTTGGTGATGGTGCACATCAGCCGCCTGAGTGAAGAGTTGATTTTATGGATGAGCCAAAACTTTGGCTTCATCCAAATTGCCGACCGCTTCACCACGGGCAGCTCCATCATGCCGCAGAAAAAAAACCCCGATGTCCCCGAACTCGCCCGCGGCAAAACCGCCCGCGTGGTGGGCCACTTGATGGGTCTGCTCACGCTCATGAAAGGCCAACCGCTCGCCTACAACAAAGACAACCAAGAGGACAAAGAGCCCTTGTTTGACACGGTGGACACGCTCACAGGAACCTTGCGGATATTTGCGCAAATGATTGGCGGTCAACAAGACCCCCAAAGCGGCGCCTACTCTGGAGCGCTCCAAGTCAAACCCCTGGCCATGCAAAGTGCCGCGTCCAGTGGCTACGCCACCGCCACCGATTTGGCCGACTATTTGGTGAAAAAAGGCATGCCATTTCGAGACGCGCACGACACCGTGGCCAAAGCGGTGAGGGCCGCCATCGACAGTGGCGTGGACCTCAGCGCCATGAGCCTGGCACAGTTGCAGGGCTTTCACCCCGACATCCAAAATGATGTCTATGAAGTCTTGAGCCTACTTGGATCCATGAACGCCAGAGCAACCCTTGGGGGCACAGCACCGATCCAAGTCCAGGATCAAATTCAAAGGCATTTGACACGACTTGACGCGGCCATGGCCAGAGATGGTTAACCGCTCGACCCTTTGACCTCACCCAGCAAGTCCGTGACTGCGACAATTTGCTGGGGGCACACCACTTGAAAGACCTTCACCATGACCGTGATCACCAACATTGAAGACCTGAGGGTCTTGGCCAAACGTCGCGTGCCTCGCATGTTTTATGACTACGCCGATTCTGGCTCTTGGACAGAGGGCACTTACCGGGCCAACGAGAGCGACTTGGCCAGCATCAAATTTCGCCAACGCGTGGCCGTCAACATTGCCACACGATCGACCGCCAGCGAGATGCTTGGACAACCCGTCAAAATGCCCGTGGCCATCGCGCCCACGGGTTTGACGGGCATGCAGCATGCCGATGGGGAGATTTTGGCGGCCAAAAGTGCCCAACAATTCGGCGTCCCCTTCACGCTGTCGACCATGAGCATTTGCTCCATTGAAGACGTGGCCCAAGAAACCCAAGGGCATCCGTTTTGGTTCCAACTCTACATGATGAAAGACCGGGTCTTCATTGCTGATTTGATCGAACGCGCCAAGGCCGCGCATTGCTCGGCCCTGGTGTTGACACTGGACTTGCAAATCTTGGGGCAACGACACAAGGACCTCAAAAATGGCCTGAGCGCGCCGCCCAAACCCACCTTGGCCAACTTATTGAATCTCATGACCAAACCCAGGTGGTGCCTGGGGATGCTGGGGACCCATCGCCGTCAGTTTGGCAATATTGTGGGACACGTCAAAGGCGTCTCGGACATGGGGTCCTTGTCCTCATGGACAGCCCAGCAATTTGACCCCTCCCTCAATTGGGATGATGTGCAATGGGTCAAAGAGCGCTGGGGTGGCCCGTTGATTTTGAAAGGCATCCAAGACGCCGAGGACGCCAGACACGCCGTGGACTCGGGTGCCAATGCCCTCATTGTCTCCAACCACGGTGGGCGCCAACTCGATGGGGCCGAGTCCAGTATCCGAGCGCTGCCAAGCATTGTTCAAGCCGTGGGATCACAGATTGAAGTGCACATGGATGGCGGCATCCGCAGTGGTCAAGACGTTCTGAAAGCGCTGGCGTTGGGTGCCAAGGGCACGTACATTGGACGCTCGATGCTGTATGGTCTGGGGGCCATGGGGCAAGCGGGTGTCACCAAAGCGCTTGAAATCATCCACAACGAATTGGATTTGAGCATGGCGTTTTGTGGGCGCACAAGCGTGAAGGACATTGATCACTCGGTGATCTTGCCAGGCAGCTTTGCACCTTGGATCTGAAGGGTCCAACGCTTGTTCAGTGAGGGGGGCTGGCCAGAAATCTGAAGCGCCTTTTGCCTTTTGCCTTCTGCATTTTGACCTGCTGTAAAACCAATGACTGCCGCTTCCCAAGATCCACCCGTGTGCACCCATGCTCTTGGTGCGCATGGCTCTCCCAGTCCCTCAGAGAATGGGCATGACACTGAGCCGGCCAGCTTGGATGCGGTGTTTGGGTTTCCAGACCTCGCCCCTTTGCCTTCGCCCAGGGTTGCACAACCATGCCCCGAGCATGAGCGTGCGGTTGACCCGCACTTGATTCACACCGTCCTTGTATCCAACAGCCCAGACAGGTGCAGCGCCAGTGGCAACACCGACGTTCCCGCCCAAGCAAGTCTTGCGGTCATGCCCCTTGAGCGCAAAATGAAACGAATTGCGCACTTGGACATGGATGCCTTTTTTGCCTCCGTGGAGTTGCTGCGCTACCCCCAACTCAAAGGTTTGCCCGTGGTGATCGGCGGCTCGCGCGTCAAAGCCAACACCGACCCCGAGCCCGCGGGCCCAGAGCACCAGGCGTCAAGCACCCGGTCACAGACTTCGCCGAAAGACTCGGCTTCGGAGCAAACCACCAGCGGGCACCAACGCGATGTGATCGATGAATTTGCCAGCGAAATGAGTGCGGATTTTGCAGATGAGTTTGAAGACGCCGTGCAAGCCGAGGAGGACGCGTTGGAGGACTCATGGCCTGCTCCACCACAGCGCGGTGGCACGAGCCCATGGGACGCCAACACCCCCGTGGAGGACTTTCCCAGGCTATCGAACTACAAGGGCCGAGGCGTGATCACCACCGCCACTTATGCCGCCAGGCTCTTTGGTGTGGGCTCGGCCATGGGGATGATGAAGGCGGCTCAACTGTGCCCCCAAGCCATCGTGCTGCCCATGGATTTTGAGCAATACCGCCACTATTCATCTCGCTTCAAGGCCATTGCCCAGGACATTTGTCCCATCATGGAAAACCGGGGGGTGGATGAAATTTTTCTCGACCTGAGCAACGTGCCTGGGGGTCAACGGGAAGGCGGGCGTGTGATTGCGCGATTGATTCAAAAAACCATTTTTCAAGCCACTGGACTCACGTGCTCCATCGGCGTGGCACCCAATAAATTGCTGGCCAAGTTGGCCAGCGAATTCAACAAGCCCAATGGCATCTCCATTGTTTTAGAGAGCGAAGTCGCGCAAGTGCTCAAGCCACTGCCTTGTAAAAAGCTCAATGGCATCGGCCCCAAGGCCAATGAGCGCCTTCAACTCTTGGGTATCCACACGCTGGGGGACTTGGCCCAAGAGCCCTTGGACCGATTGATGGCCGAGTTCGGAAAAAAATACGGCGAGTGGCTCTACCAAAGCGCGAGGGGCATCGACGAGAGGGCCGTGGAGACCCACAGTGAGCCCGTCTCCATCAGCAAAGAGACCACGTTTTCAAGAGACCTTCATGTGAAGCTTGACAAGGTGGAGTTGGGAGACATCTTCACGCGTTTGTGTCAACAGTTGAGTGAGGCACTGATCAGCAAGTCGTACGCCACCAAAACCATCGGCATCAAGGTCAAATTTGACAATTTCAAAACAGTGACCCGTGACCTCACACTTGATCACCCCATCCAAGACGCAAAGTCCATCCGGCAAGCCGCCTCACAGGTCTTGAAGCGGGTGAATTTTGAACACAAATTGAGGCTCCTGGGTGTGCGTGCGAGCTCACTCAACCCAGTCCAAGAGGACGCCGATTCAAGAGCAAGCGAAGCACCGGTGCCGGCAAGCATGGCCGAGCGCGCCATAGAGAGGTCCGCTCCAAGCGGTGGCGATCAGTTCAGCTTGTTTGAGTAAGTGCAGCGGTTCTTGCAAAAGCAAAAGGGCGTTCAGAACTCAGCATGCCAACGAAACGCCAACACATCGATGGGGCCGCGTGAGGCGTTGTAGGCTGGATTTTGAATGCGTTGGTAGTCCAAGGTGAACCACAGGTTCTTAGCAATACCCCAGTTGTAAAAACCCTCGACAATATTTTCTGTCTGGTAATTCAAGGCGCCGTCGCCAATGAAAAAAGAAATCCCGCCCGCCTTCAAATAAGCCTTGCGCTGCGCGGACAATGCATTGACCATGAGAGACAGGCCGATGTTGTCCTGGGCCCTGCCCCACCACTCACCGGTGCTCAATAAACCGGTGGACAAGGAATGGTCCACTTCGGTGAAAGCATAGGTCTCGCTTCGACCATCGGTGGCCATCGCGCGCAGGAAATACCCCATGCTCCATGGCAGTGCCTGCTCCACATTGAGGCCCACACCAGTCTTATTTTTCTCGCCACCGCGGACATTGAAAATGGTCTCGGGGCCCACTCCCGGGTGCGACTGCAAGTAAGCGGTTGCATCGCTGAAACTGGCGAGCACGGCGCGGTCATGCCAGGCCAATAGCCTCACACGACCGGTCTTGCCCCACCACTG
>Ga0114964_10002362_pt1 | contig 13151 bp, 13 predicted proteins | sample C_131016_MF_Meta_FD_92638 | JGI IMG/M metagenome (GOLD analysis project Ga0114964, IMG submission 92638) | Freshwater microbial communities from Lake Croche, Canada to study carbon cycling - C_131016_MF_MetaG | ecosystem: Environmental > Aquatic > Freshwater > Lake | place: Lake Croche, Canada... | reverse complement strand
TTTATTTAAAAGGTTTATAATTAATTTAAAATTGATGCAATTGCGATGAACGTGAACAGCCAAAACATTAAGGCTATAAATTCTTTTGTGTCCACCAGCAAGGTTCTAAACCAATGTGGCTTTTTGAATTCTACTTTTGTTGCCATTGTTTTTTTGTTTATGGAGCGGAATAAATCCGCCCCTATGAATTGTTTAATCTAAAAATGATAATAAATTTTGCTCTTCCAGTAATTGCCCAAAAGTATCTTTATGGCAAAAAAGTTGCCCGTTATTGTTTGCCTCTTCTTCTGTCGTTTCGTCGTATTCATGGCTTTCAATCGTCACCCATACGCAAGCATTGGAAAAGGATACTTCCATCAATACATGGTCTTCTATATAGTTATCCATGCATTCCTTTATTTTATCTTTGCCTAATATTAATAAGCATTCTCTTAAATTATTTATAGTTATCATAATATTATTATTTAAAAGGTTTATAATTGTTTTTGAGTTTTAATTTTTACAATGTCATTATCCGACAAATTGCCTAACAAATTGGCAGCTATTAATAAAGAATCTTTTTTACTCCAACATTTATAAATTTTAGACTTTATTTCATTTCCTTTTTTATCTAAAAATAAAAATAAATATGCATATTCTTTTGGTAGTGGATGGCTTGGATTTTTCATAACATTTTCTGTTTATGGGACGGAATAAATCCGCCCCTATGAATTAATTATTTAGTTAATTGATAAAATTGATTCAATTTATCAGATGAATATTTTATACTTAGCTTTTCCTCTATATATCCGCTATCATGTAAAATTGCCTGGTAAATTAAATCTTTTTGTTCTATGGTAATTAATTTAAATCTTCCATTAAAAAAGCTATATTCTTTTCCCTTGAATAATTTATTTATTTCGTCTTCCTTTTCTTTAATCTTTTTCACTTTTAATTCGCTCAAATTATTTAGATATATAAATTTGTCTATTTCATAATTTAATAGATTATCTATTTTTGTTTGCGATAATTTGTAAGCATTTTTAGGCTCTATATTATTTTTAATAAAACTGCCTTTGTCATTATAATCTATAAAAGGAAGATCTATTTTTAAATAAAAATTATATCCGTTCCTTTCGTTAAAAAATGCGTCAAATTGCATGCCCTTAAATTGAACTGTTAATTTAAAATTTCTAAAATATTCTGAATTTTCGTAAATTTCATATTCAGCGATTAAATCGCAATAATAAAATTTATTTATTTCCGCTTGATGCTCTTTTAATTTATTTAAATCCCTTATTTGGTATTCATTTAAAGTATTTAAAATTTCGTTTGGGTTTTTGTTAATTAGTTCCATGATATTTATTATTTAAAAGGTTAAAAATTATTAATTAAGTTCATACATTAAATTAGAGCAATCAATTAAGGAATTAATGCAAATTTGAAATTCGTCGCTTCCCTCATCAAATTTATCAGAAACCCTAAAACGCAATTCTCTAAGTTTTGACATTGTTTCTTTTTTTGTTAATAAACCCATTTCGATGAATTCATAAAATGAGTCGATTTCTTTAATTAATTTTTTCATAATGAGTAAAATTTAAAAAGTTAAAATATGTTTTCCGTTTTTGTATTACAAACATACTAAACTTTATTATTTACATGCAAGGGGTATATTAAAAGTTCTTTAAATAATACAATGAATTATAAGAATCTCGCAGGTTTATTTTTATAAAAGCGCTTTAATGAGCTAAAAAAGGTATATTAATTATTTGATATATAGGTCTAATTTGTACAGATATATAGGTTTAATTATTGCAATTTTAGCGGGCTTTTGTTAGTACAGGTATATTAATAAAGGATTATCCCCTTTTAAACGACCCAAACCCACATTATCCACCAAAATAATAAACAATTCTTAGGGATCATTTCCTTTTATATAAGTATATTTTAATTTACTCTATGTAAAGAATAATATTAATACGAAATATGTTTATAACATATATATAACATATATGGGAGTCAAGGTAATTAGCTAAATGGCTAAGTATATGGGAGTGCTGGGAATTTTGGAATTTGAAATTGGGATTGGTAGGGTACTCGGTCAAGAAAAAGCGTTTACGCATTGGATTGCGATGGCGGCTGATAATATATATAACCTTCTCTGCATAACTCCGCAGTATATTTTTACAGTCTAAGAGTGTTAAAAAGTATCTATAAGTAGATTCATTGTTTAAACTATTTAAGTCGCTTAGATGCAAAGTATGGTGGATATATTGGGAAATATTATATAACTTTGAATTTACAAACCAAGCAATAATTAATAAGATGAACTACAACATCAAGCAATCGGCATTAAATGCTGTCATAGTACGCGTTGAGGAGGCATTAGACTCAACATACAAACATGGAAGTTTAGAAGTTTTTATTGACCCTCTTTTTAACCCAACACATCACGCAAGAATTTATGGTATAGTCGAGGCTATTCCGCAAGGAAAATGTTTCAATGAGGAAGGCTTTGAGATAGAGCAAGAGGTGCAAGTTGGAGACAAAGTTTATTTTCATTATTTAACTACGTCAGATGAAGGCAATTGTGTTTATGGGAACTCTTATAAAGTACCTTACTATTGGATTTTTTGTGTTGTCAGGAACGGCAATATATTACCTATTGGAGGGTGGACTTTATGTAGCCAAATTGTTGAAGAGGAGGATGAGTTTGAGAGTGTGGAGGTCGGGGGTCGCTCGATGCAGGCGACGCTAAGTCAGTCGGGTCTTGTTACTTCAATTCAGAAGAAAAAATCTGTTAAGTTTGCGAAGCTTTCTTATATTGGAAAGCCACTTATTAATCAAAAAGAATTGGATGTTAGACAAGGTGATACGGTTATACTTGCTAAGAACTCAAATTTTATAAATAAGATTGAAAACGTAGAATATTTTACAGTTAGACAATCTGATATATTTGGTAAAAAACTATGATTAGAGAGCTCAAACATATAAAACTATATAATAAAAATAGTTTACATAGGTCGGATTTTCCCATGTTGGGATTTTCCCATGTTGGGATTTTTCCATGTTGGGATTTTCCGACCCTATAGTAATAAAGACTTTAATAGTAAAAAAGAATTAAATAGTAAAAAAGATTAAAGGCGTGTTTTTAAATTTGAGATTCTACTCCAATTAGAAGGGAGACGTAGTCTCTCTTAAACACCAAATCTAATTAGCGAAGCAAAAAGAAACCCACGGGCGGCGGCGGCTCGGCAAACAAGTTAAACAATGGCAAACACCGATTAATAAATTAATCTTATGGCAATATTTACAGATTCCGAATACAACAATATCCTACTACCCGTCAACGACAAGGACCTTCATAAGAACCCACTTGTTAACCAAATATTTGGTAAGGTGTCAGCCGATGATATTCCGATGCTTAGGTACATCGCATTGCTTTATGATATCAAGTCTCCTCTACGTTTAAAGATACCCGACATCGTAGAAAGAAAAGAGGAGTGTGCTGAGATGGCAAACATAAAAGACGGCAAGCTCGAAATCTTCGATTTAAGCAACGATAAATTGCTTGGGTATATCAATGTATACCTGAGGTATCAATCGTCCAAGGTGTGGGCTATATTGGCGGCTAACGAGGAAGTCTTATGGCAATACCAACAAGAACTTTTAACTCCTATCGTAAATTTCAAGAATGACAAGGACAAGTTGCAGGCTCTTGAGATTAAAAGTAAATTGATGGCAGAGTGCGACGCAATCATAAAAAGGATTGAATCCTACGAGGATAAAATCTTTGGAGACAACAAGCAAGAGAAGGACAAGATTATCAACTACACCCCAGAGTCAATAGCCAACATATAAGATGTATCGTAAACACAAGAGGAATAGAGAGATAGAATTAAACGGGATAAAAATAAATATCCCCCCTAACGGGGTAGTATTTAATATAATGACTAACGCGTGGGAGGAGAGGGATATACTTAGCCGTTCTGCTAAGCCTGCCTATCAGTATTGGGAGAGACCTCAGCCACCTGCTGACTATGAGATTAAAAGAAAGAAAGAGATATCAGTTCAAAAGAATAACCCTGAGTACTACAACCCTGAGCTTCAGAACTACCGTAACCAAGAATGGGACAGAAGGCTTAATGGCTTGTGGTTCTACAACAACGGAAGGGGAACATACTTAACAGGACTTCATTACTTCTATTTAACTCATTGGAAGTTAGACGTTGGATACCCCGAGTTTAGAATTACTGACCTACATTTCTTTTACTTCTTAGAGTACTGCGTACAAGACCCTAATTGTATGGGTATGATTGAGGTGACAAAGCGTCGACAGGGGAAAACCATGAGAGCAGGGGCTTTCTTATTTGAGTTAACCTCACGAAGCAAGAACAAGAACGCAGGTATCCAAAGCAAGACTTATGACGACGCGAAAGATAACGTATTTGCTAAGGGGGTCATTATGCCATTTAAGTACCTACCCGATTTCTTTATACCCATCTACGACACAGAGAAGGGGATGACCCCCAAAGGAGAGCTTAGATTTTTTAAGACAAACAAACGAGGGGCTAACGACGACATCTTTACTGAGAAAGTAGAGTTAGAGTCAATGATAACATTTAAGTCCTCTGACAAGTTTGCTTATGACGGAATGAAGATACATCGTTATTTAGCTGACGAGGCAGGAAAGACTAAGAACGTTGACGTATACGACCGTCACCAAGTTGTTCAGTTCTGTTTGCAACAAGAAGAAACGATTATCGGCAAGGCGTTATATACGACAACGGTAGAGGAGATGGAAGATGGAGGCGAGTCCTTCAAGGCTCTATGGCAAGCGTCTGACCAAAACAAAAAGAACACCAACGGTAGAACTAAGTCAGGGCTCTATCAATACTTTATGCCCGCCTATAAGACGTTGTTCTATGACAAGTACGGCATTCCTGACGAAGAGAAAGCTAAGGAGTTTTATATGGGAGAGCGTAATGCCTTGATGGACGACAATAGGGCACTAGCGTCCTTTATACGCAAGAATCCGTTTACTATTGAGGAGGCATTCTTCTCAGAGGCAGAGAGTTGTATATACGACGCACTTGCGCTGAATAGACAAAAAGAAAGTATCACTTGGATTGACAAAAAAGAACTATATTTGCAAGGCGACTTTGTTTGGGAAAAGGGAGAGAGGGATACAAGAGTTCTGTTTATTGAAAAAGCAAACGGTAAATTCAAGGTACACTCCAAAGCCAATGTCCACGACTACACGTTTTATAACCAAGTTGAGGACTACGGTACTAAAAAAGTGCCAAAGGAAACAAAGAAGTACGCAATTGCAGTTGACCCATTTGACCATTCCATTACCACAAGTAATGAGCGTTCAGATGGAGCAGGCTACGCATATAGGAGGTATGACGCTATAGACGAGTTAAGTGAAACGTTTTTAGTTCAGTACATTAACCGACCAGACAAAGCAGAAATATTTTATGAGGACATGATTAAACTCGCCCATTTTTTTGGATGTGAGGTTCTATCTGAGGACAATAAGGTTGGATTAATTAAATACTTTGAATATAGGGGTTATGAAAGATTTCTTACTAAGATGCCTAATGCTACTAAGTACGGTATTTCCGCAACTGTAAAGACACACCAGCAGATAGCAGAAGAGACGGAGTCTTATATAACAGACAACCTAAAAAAAGTTATCTTTACAGAATTATTAGATGATTGGTTGCACTTTAATATAAATAAAACAACTAAATTTGATGCGGCGATGGCTGCAGGTTATACGTTAATTGCAGCGTCTAAGTCAAAGTTTGCTGTGAAAGCAGAACAGAAAGTAAAGTTATATGACGTAAGGGAGATATTCCTATAAAATTATGAGCGAAACAGTTCCATCTATCAACGGCTTTCCAAGCCACACCATTGACTCAAATCTAAAAGATAAGACTTGGGTCTCTCAATACCTTAAAGCTGCGTGGGCAGACTTCTCCACCTACTATCCTAATCAGATGTACAACGGAAGGGATAAGTACCACGAGATTAAGTTGTATATGTACGGCAAGCAATCCGTTAGTAGATATAAGAAACTGTTGCAACCAAGGGAGGTAGCCAACGAGGACCAGTCTTGGATTAATATTAACTGGGACATACTCCCTATCATCCCTAAGTTTAGAAGGATTGCATTAGCTACATTGTTTAAAACAGACTTTTCTATTTCTGTAGACGCAGTTGACCCTGTAGCACAGGATGATAAGCAAAAGTTTTATTCAGACAATGCCGCCAAGATAATCTTAAAAAAAGAATTTGAAAAACAAGGAGTAGACCCAAGTATAGTGCCCGACCCCGATGTGGATGCATCTAGTATGCAGGAGCTTGATATGTATATGAACTACTCATATAAGCATAGGATGGCAATCGAGATGGAACAAGGGCTTGAGCTTGTAATGAATCTAAATAAGTTTGAGAACGAAAGAATTAAGGTTGTAGAAGACCTACACGATTGGGGCATAGGAGGATACAAGGAGTACTTTGACGCACAAGGAAACATTAAGATTAAAAGGATTAATCCAATGAACTTGGTGATGAGTTATACTACTGACCCTAACTTTAAAGACATTCAGTACATAGGCGAGGTTACAGAGATGACTATATCTGACTTAAAGCAGATGGCAGGGGATAAGATAAGTGACGAGGACTATCAAATGATTTCAGAGAAGTACTCAAACAAGTACAACGTAGCCTCCACTTTAAGAGACCTTAATAGTAACTACAACGGAATATACGACGGATTTAGAATCAAGGTATTAGACTTAGAGTTCTTCTCTTACAACTCAATGGTTCTTGAAGAAAGAGTAAACTCAAAAGGAAACACAGTTGTAGGACGTGCGGCAAAAGCAAAGGCTAACCGCTCAGATAAAAAGTACTCTAAGACAGACTACAAAGTTGTATACAAAGGCAAATGGATAGTAGGCTCAGATGTATTCTTTGACTGCGGTCTTGCTACAAATATGAAGAGAGCCAAGTCGTCATTAACAGACACCTCTCTTTCTTATCACCTTGCAGCACCTAATATGTATCAGATGTCTACCTATTCGTTAGGAGACCAAATGAAAAGTTTGGCTGACCAAATACAGTTAGCGTGGTACAAGTTACAGAACGTAATGCTAAGGGCAAGACCAAGAGGTATTATGATTGAGCTTGGGGCACTCGAAGGAGTTCCATTAGGAAAGGCAGGAAGAGCCCTAAAGCCAATGGAGATTTTAGACTTATATAATCAGACAGGTAACTTAGTATACAGGAGATTAAACGATGAAGGTCAAGCAAGTAACTACAAGCCTATTGAAGAACTTGATAACGGTATTGGAAACGAGGCTGTACAATACTTTAATATTATTAAACAGAATATTGATTTACTTAGGGACATTTTAGGATTTAACGAGATTACCGACGGCTCTACTCCTGACCCACGCACATTAAACGGTGTGGCTAAGTACGCAAGTGAGTCTACTAACAACTCATTAGACTTTATTAAAAGAGCAGAGAGAGACTTGTTAGAGAGACTATGTTATGACCTAACACTTAGAATACAAGATAGTGCAATAAACGGCACAATTTCAGGTTATATTAGAGCATTGGGAAGCGAGAGCGTTCAATTCTTTAAGCTAGACCCTAATGTTTCGGCATACGAGTGCGGGTTAAAGATACGCCAAAAGCCAACTGAGTTTGAAAAAGAAAAGTTTTCAAGAAGAATTGAGCAGGCTATCCAATCGAATCAGATTACCTTAGCTGATGCTATGATGATTGAGAACTTAGAGAACCTTAAATACGCCGAGGTGTTACTTGGATATAGAATTAAAAAGAATCAAGAGGACGCACAACAGAAGGCAATGGAGGCACAACAAATGAACGGGCAGATTCAACAGCAGTCAGCAATGGCAGCAGAACAAGCTAAGCAACAAACACTTCAGATGGAGGCTCAAATTAAAATGCAAATGATTCAGATGGAGAAACAACTTGAATCTCAATTACTTGCTATGAAACTACAGAACGAGGCTATGATTGAGCAAGGAAAGATTGAAGGAAAGATTAATACTGCTAAGATAGAAAGTGATTCGCGCGAATACGTGCAACAAATTAAGAATCAAAAGATGTCGGAATTGAAAAAATAGTTTTAGTTTTGTACCACCAAACAAAAAATAGAGTAAACAATGGAAGAGAATACTATAAATTTAGACGAGTTATTACCAAGTAATACCGTTGAAGAGAAAGCGCCAAGAGACATTACACCACAGTCAGAAAGAGAAGTAGAGCAGGTGGTTAGTGATGTAATTGAAGATGATTCTGCGAAAGAGGAGAATCAATTAGACGAGAGTACCACGCAGAAAGAGGAAGTTAACGTTGATGAGGAGGACGTAGAAATAGGAAGCCAAACAATGGATACCATTGAACAGGAAGAACCTACTGAAGAACCTACACAAACACAACCTACTGCTGAGTATAAATTTAAGGACGACTTCATTAAGAAAGCGGTAGACTACTACGATACGTATGGAAATCTAACACCGTTCCTCGAAGCCACAAGCAAGGACTATGATGCTGTATCAGACGTTGAGATTTTAAAAGCCAACTTTGATAAAGAGAATTCAGACCTAAGCGAAAAGGCAAGAAACAGGCTTTTTGAAAAAGAACTTGAAAAGTACAATCTTGACTCCTATGACGAGGATGATACAGAGGTTGGTAACGCACTACTAAAGCGAGATGCAGGTAAGTTACGTAAAGCCTTGAAAGAAGAGCAACAGCAATTCATTCAGTCTATTCAACCACAGGGACAAGTACAACAAGAACAACAACCGTCACAAGAAGAATTAGAAGCACAGCAAGCTGAAAGCAGAAAGATTATTCAAGGTGGAATTTCGGGAGTTGTTAAAAACAACTTAATTAAAGTTGAAGCTAATGGGGAAGGTATTAACTACCAAATTGGCGACACTACTAAAGTTGTAGATTACGCGTTAGACTCAAGTAAGTTTTTATCTACTTTTGCTAAGGACGGACAAGTTGATTGGGATAAATGGACTAAGGTTGTTGCATTCGCTGAGAATCCAACACAATTTATAAGTGAACTAATTAAACACGGTAAATCACTTGGCAGAAAAATGATGGAGGCTGAATTGAAAAATGTCACTCCACCGACAAACTCTAAGGAGGTTATTGAGAGCAATGAAAATGTTAACCCTTTCGATAATCCCGTAGACTTTTTAAGAGGAATGACTGTAAGAAAATAAGTTATTCACATTTAAATTATTACTAAAATGGCTATTGGAGCAGGTAATATTGACCGTACCTTTTTAAGTACGGTTTCATTCACAAACACGTTAGAACAACGTGAAATTTTAAAGGACGTTCTTGACATCTATGATGAAGAGGCTTCTATGTTAGACGTATTAGATTGGACAGGTAAGGCTAAGGCTACTGCTCAAACTGAATACTTTACAGTACAGAACAACTTCTTGTATGCTACTGCTACAGTTAAAACTCCAGGAACTTCTGCGGGTTCTGCTGGTGCTTCTGTAGATATCACTGCTGTTGGTTCAACTTCTGTTAAGCCTGTAGTAGGAGAATTAATTTTGTTCTCTAATGGTGTTGTAGGTTATGTATCTGCTGTTACTTCAGCTACCGACCCTGTTATCACTGTTAAGCCTGTTAACTCTGCTGACGCTATTCCTGCTGCCGCAACTGGTGCTAAGTTATCTTTCTTCTCTAATGCTTATGCTGAAGGAACTGCTTCTAACCAAATGCGTAAATCAGATTTGATTAAGCGTTCTAACAAACTTCAAATCTTCAAGACTAAGACATCTATCACAGATATCGCTTACGGTTCTAAGATTGAGGTTGAATTCAAAGGAAAGCCTTACTACTTCTTAAAGCAACAACACGATGCTTATTTGAAGCACAGAATGGATATCCTTTATTCAGTATTGTTTGGTCGCGAGTCTGCTGGTTTAACTGATGCTGCTGGAAACTCAATCAACACAACTCGTGGATTGCGTGATACTATCATCAACGCAGGAGGTATTACTTCTTCTGTTGCATCTTCAGGTACTGTTGCTTTGTCTGACTTAGCTGCTTTATCTCGTTTGATGGACGCTAACCGTTGCCCTTCTGAATATATGTTATGGGTTGGTGCTGACTTTGATAATGGCTTTGATACTACTATCTCTGCTGCTACTCAGTTTGTAAATGGTGCTATCAATTACGGTTCATTCGGTGGACAGAAAGAAGTTGCTATTAACTTAGGAATCAATTCATTCTACGCATTTGGACGTACTCTTCATAAGAAGCGTTTGAACGCATTGTCTCATCCTCAAGTTACTTCTACTGCTACTAACACTGCTTATACTAAAGAAGCATTCTTAGTTCCTGCAGGTAAGATTAAGGTTGAGCAAGGTGGTGGTCAAATTGACCGCATGATGGTTCGCTACTTAGAGATGCCTGAAGGCTTAAACTCGAGATTTAGGGAAAAATTGCTTGGAGGGTTAGCCCCAACTCCTACTTCAGATACTGACACACTTGATGTTGTGTATACTTCTATCGAAGGGTTGGAAACCGTTGGTAATGAGCACTTTATAAAATATTCTATCTAATTTTAGATAAGAATGGTTTAAAAGGGAGGAAGAAATTCTTCCCTTTTTTTATTCAATTTAATTTGCATAAATAATATTTTCTCTCTACCTTTGTTTCATACCAAACAATAAAGCAATGAAGAAAGTATGTACAATTTGCCAAGAAGAAAAAGTTCTTGAAGATTTCACTTTTGAAAAGGGGAATAAAAAAGATGGACGCCGAGCATCCTGTAAAGAATGTTGTCGAAAGAAAAATGCTGAATACATAAAAGCAAATCCCGACAAAAAACTTGAGTCAGACAGGAAGTCTTATGAGAAACTAAAAGAAAAAAAGTTGGCTCAAAAGAAAGAATATTATTTAAAAAAGAGAGAAGAGATACTTTTAAAAAGAAAAGAGTATGCTGCAAACAACAAAGAAAAAATATCTATTAAAAACAAAGAGTATAGGGCGGCGAATTTGGAACATTTAAAAGCACATAATAGAGAGTATCAACGAAAATATGCAAAAATATTGTCAATAAAAAAAAGGCAATTAGTTGACTCAACTCCATTAAGACAATTCAAAGAACGCATAAGATGTTTAGTTAAAAATTCTTTTTATCGACTAAAGCACAATAAAACAAAGAGAGTTTCAGAAGTTATTGGAACGGATTGGGAAACCGTCAAAGAACACTTTGTTTCTCAGTTCAAAGACGGCATGACTTGGGAGGCATTTATTGCAGGAGAGATACACGTGGACCATATCCAACCATTAGCCTCAGCCAAAACAGAGGAAGAGTTAATAGCGCTATGTCACTACACTAACCTTCAACCATTGTGGTGTTTGGATAATTTATCTAAAGGTGCTACCTTTGAAGGAGTTAATTTTAAAACCAAACAATAATAAAGATGAAAGCATCAGAATACAATCAATTTTCGGTCGCCATGCAAAAAAGGTTAAAACCAGACGAAAGGGCTACCTACAGGGTACTTAATGTAAGACCTGACCCTGATAATTTTGGAAAGTTTTTAATCCCCGCAGCCTATCAGATTCCATCTACAGATGTAGTATATGACAAGACTAAAGGAGATTTTGTTACTATTGCTGCTATTGAGAGAATAGACAATGATGGTAACCCTGTATTTTTAAACATTGTGTTTACGGCATCTAACTTAGGTTACTTGTTCTTAAACGGAAACAATCCTGTTCATCAGAAGATGTATCAGTTTTTAGAGTTATGTAACTTTAATTCTTCTAACAAGGATAGGAATGCTGACAACGAGAGTGTCTTCTATAGAGTTGACAACAAGAAGGAAGCTATTGAAGAAAGAAGTTTACGCAAGTTAATTGTTAAGGCGGTTAACACGGCTTTAGAATTAGATGACAAGAGAGCGAAGGAAGTGGCAATGGCATTAGGAATTGATGCAGAGACAATTGAAGAGATTCGTAACCAATTAGAGGACTTCTCAGAGGAGAATCCTGAAGAGTTTATGGATATTGTTGAGAGGGCTTCCCTTAGCTTAGAGACAATGATTAAAGAAGCCATTAAGAAAGGTGTAATTAAGAACGACGTTAATGCCCAAGTATTTTCTTGGTCTGAGACAGGAAAGGAGTTAATGAAGTACAAGAAAGCTCCAAATAAGAATTACATTAAGGACTTAGCCGACTACCTAGAAGAGAATGCCCCAGATGAGCTAGAAGCTATCAAGAACCGATTAGGTTAAATCCGTCACAGGATTGGCATTTTTTTGGTTCGTTTAGGTTAATTAGAAGAGGCTACATATTGTAGTCTCTTTCTTTTTTTATAGGTTAATAAATTATAGTATATTTACACAAATTATACTTGGCTTTGATATGGCAGTAACATTCGATATACAATTTAGAATAAGCGTTTCAACAAAAGTTATTCGCTTAACAAATACCTCATCAGGGTTTACTTTCAATAAAGGGTGCTTTAAGGTACAATTCCCTAATGGAGTAGTTAGAAACCTACCTGACTTTAGTACCCCTGATATTACTACATCAATCAACTATATAGATATCCCTTGTGAGGTAGATGTAAATGGAAGTGTAATCACAGGAAGTTATGTTATATCTTTTGCTGCTATAGATAACGCAGGTAATGGACAGACTCCTTTATCAAGAACATTTGATTTTAATTGGATTGAGCCTACTAATGGAATTACTAACCTATCGGATGTTTTATTACCTGAGGTAGTATTTAGTGATGTTACGTCTTACTCTCCTGTTGGTAGCTTTACGGGAACGCTTACAAGAACTTTATCAAGTAGTTTTCCAAGCACTTCTGAGGTATCGGGGAATGCTCCTATAACATCTACAGTAAGCAATACGATTAGAGTTATCTCCGCAACTAATTATTATGAGGGGGTTTACACTCCTACAAGTAATGTTTCTGTAGCGTATACCCATAGCTCTAATTCTTGGCTAACAATCTTATATACAAGAACTTTCTCAAGCACCTTTGCTATTAAGAAATGCCCAAGTCAGTTAGAGTTGGTTACTAAGATTAATAGCTATAGAGCAATTATAGATGCCTATAAATTAACTAATGATAC
>Ga0114964_10002361_pt1 | contig 13158 bp, 12 predicted proteins | sample C_131016_MF_Meta_FD_92638 | JGI IMG/M metagenome (GOLD analysis project Ga0114964, IMG submission 92638) | Freshwater microbial communities from Lake Croche, Canada to study carbon cycling - C_131016_MF_MetaG | ecosystem: Environmental > Aquatic > Freshwater > Lake | place: Lake Croche, Canada... | reverse complement strand
TGTTTGGTAGACGGCAACTGAGTCAGGTGAGCCATCAATGCGGACGGTGCACTCTTGACGTCCATATGATGCCAACAGAAGTTCGCTCGGTGGGCCTTCAACTGTGACCCCTAGACCACTTGCAGGAATTGCCTTGGCAATTACTGCGTCATCACCTGCCGGAAGTGTGACACCGACTTCCGCGCGACGCCACTGTAACTTTGCCATTTTGGAAAGTCGACTCCACAAAACTTCAGAGAACGCGGGATCTAATTCGCGGGCAGACCAGTGCGGCTGTGCACGTCGAACGTCTTCGGTGTGCACAAAGAATTCCAAGAGATTTGCAACTTGGTCAACTGCATCGAGGGACATGGGATTCCACTTGGGGGCGCCAGATTCGACGAGTGCAACTAGTTCGTCCCACTCCATGGCGCAGTAGCGTGCCATGACTTTGTCAGTGTGTGCCGCGGCAATAGGCAAAACTATTCCAAGGGCAGCATCTGGGCGTCGCTCACGAATGACAATGTGGGCCGCTAAATCCCGTGTTGTCCAACCTGCGCACAATGTTGGGGCATCTGGTCCGACTCCGCGAATGACTTTCACGAATTCTGCACGTTCAACGGCTGCCCAATTTTGTGTTTTGCTCATATCATCAGAGTACGTCTGTGGCAGTAAAAGCGCAGTTTTTGTGCAATGGCAGACTCAGGGCAGAATAGGCACATGTCATCTGATTCCAGCGACGTTGCCGAGTCATTCTTTGACCGCATCGTTTTTGATGATCGCGGACTAGTTCCGGTGGTCGTCCAGCAGGTTGATACCCGTGAAGTGCTAATGATGGCGTGGATGAATCGTGAATCGGTTGAGCTCACCCTTTCGTCAGGATCTGCGACCTATTGGAGTCGCAGTCGACAAGAACTCTGGGTTAAGGGTGCAACGTCTGGAAATACCCAGCGAGTAGTTTCGTTGTCTGCAGATTGCGACTTTGACACACTTCTATTGACTGTTGATCAACATGGTGCGGCGTGTCACAACGGAACACATTCGTGCTTTGATACGTTCACGACACATCCCGAAGTTGATGCCGTAGGTGAAGTTTCGTGACTTCAACACCAAACCTTGAACAATTTATCGAATTAGCCAAAGATCGTCGGGTCATTCCTGTCTTTCGCACTTTGTCTGCCGACGGAGAAACTGCGGTTGGTTTGTATCGCAAACTGGCAGGAGAGCGCGCGGGAACATTCTTGCTGGAATCCGCTGAGCATGGCCATTCATGGTCACGCTATTCCTTTGTAGGTGTCCGAAGTTCAGCGATGCTTTCTGAAGTTGCGGGCAAAGCGCATTGGTCAGGGCTTGTCCCAGAAGGTGTTGATTACAACGCTGATCCGGTGGCGGCATTGAGATCAACGCTGGAAGTGTTAGATACGCCTAATGTCAATCTTGGTTTAACTGATGTTGAACTGCCGCCGTTGACCGGCGGCGTAGTTGGATATTTGGGTTATGACATTGTGCGTCGATTCGAGCGCTTGCCTAGTCATGCTCCAGAAAAGTTACATTTGCCCGAATTGGCAATGTTGGTGGCTACCGATTTAGCAGTCTTAGATCACGTCAATGGCACAGTGACATTGATTGCCAATGCAATCAATTACGACAACACTGGCGCTCGAGTTGATGACGCATGGCGAAATGCCGTAGATCGGTTAGATAGCATGCAAAAAGCGCTCACGCTCTCAGCAGAACCCACCGATGCAATATTTGATGAGTCGGTAACTCCAATCATTGAGCGCGAAACTTCCACAGATCAGTACGTTGCTTCGGTTGAAGTGGCTAAAGAACGCATTCGTGCTGGAGACGCGTTTCAGATTGTGCTTTCGCAGAGATTTTCGACGGAATGTAACGCATCTGCGCTCGAGGTCTATGGCGTTTTGCGTGAGTCCAACCCGAGTCCGTACATGTTTTTAATTCGGGTTCCGAAATCAACGAATCCAAATGAGGCGATTAGCACAGAAGTGGCTTTTGACTTAGTCGGTTCAAGCCCAGAGGCTTTAGTGAAACTTACCGATGGGCTTGCCATGGTTCATCCCATTGCTGGCACCCGACGACGCGGCGTTACGCCCGATGAAGACGACGCTCTCGCCCAGGAACTCATGGGCGACAAAAAGGAGCTTGCTGAACATCTGATGTTGGTTGACTTGGGGCGTAATGATCTAGGTCGCGTGAGCTTGCCTGGCAGTGTTGAACTGGTCGATTTCATGAGCGTGGAACGTTACAGCCACGTGATGCATATCGTGTCGACGGTAACGGGGCGTATTGACGATTCTGTCAGCGCCGTTGACCTCGTCGGCGCGACATTCCCAGCAGGTACGTTGTCTGGTGCACCAAAACCAATGGCAATGTCGATTATTGACGAACTTGAACCATCGCGACGCGGTGTGTATGGGGGATGTGTTGGTTACTTTGATTTTGCTGGCAACCTTGACACAGCTATTGCGATTCGAAGCGCCGTGATAAAAGACGGTCGTGCCTATGTTCAGGCTGGCGCAGGAATCGTTGCAGATTCAATCCCTATGTCCGAGGACGCAGAATGCCAAGCCAAGGCCGCAGCAGTTCTGCATGCCGTCGCTGTTGCTAACACAAAGAAAATTGGCCAGTAACCGTGCGCGCATATCGATCGGCGTTAATGATGATTCTCTTGTCGTCTGCACTCGTACTCTTTGCAAGTGCTCGAACCTGGGCAACCGTGGCTTATGCCGAAAATGGATTTCCTTCGGTTGAGATGCATTTTTCCGGTCGCCAAATAGATCCGCTCAGCGCAGCACTTGGTATTGCCGGGCTGGCAGCAGCTCTGGCCGTTGTGAGTGTTCGTGGAGTCGTACGCCGAATCTTTGGCGGGATCGTTCTGCTGATGGGCGCAGGCGCCGCTGTCTCGTCATATGCATCAAGTCGCCTTGATTCCAATTCAGTGACTGTTTTGCGGTTGGTGTCGGACACGCTCGGTCGCGCTGTGGAATCAATTCACGTAACGATGACGGTGTGGCCGCACGTGTCGATTGTTGCAGCGCTCATGCTGGCAATCAGCGGTGGCATTGTGGCACTTCGTGCGCCTAGCGGGTCGGCGATGTCACAGCGATACGACAGAACGCCACAGGATAAAGACCTCACGACCTGGCAGGCCCTCGATAGAGGAATTGACCCGACCGTTTAGTAGTTGAGAAGTGCGGCACGCAAGTAGACCAGTCCACGTGCGCAGTACGATAGAGCCACTGCGGTAGATCGATTCTGCAGCAATAAACCAATAGGAGAGTCATGTCAGTCGAACACGAAGATCACGGCCACACTGTTGCCGCCTGGGCTGCCGTTGTTATTGCAATCCTGGGATTCTTAGTTGGTTCGATTGGCGTAGTTATCGCCTCGCCAAGTGTTTTCTGGATTGGCATTGCACTACTTCCAGTCGCTGGCATCGTGGGTAAAGTCCTTGCCCTCATGGGTTTTGGCAAGCAACCTGCTGTCTAAGTTGACCGTTTCTTAACATTCCAATGACATCTCGCAGTCATTTAACTGACAAGGTGAGACCGTGGGTGAATCTAAAGGCCTAGTCCTAGTTGTTGAAGACGAGAAAAACATTTCTGATCTCGTCGGAAAATACCTGCGCGATGAAGGCTTTGGTGTGCACGTTGAAAGTGATGGCGCCTTAGGTCTAGCGGCAGCCCGCCGGCTGCGTCCTGTGGCAATTCTTCTGGACATCGGACTGCCGACTATGGATGGCATGGCAGTCCTCACTGAGCTTCGCAAATCTGGCGATCAAACTCCAGTAATTTTTCTCACTGCCCGCGATGATGTTTATGACCCCATAGTTGGGCTCGAACTTGGTGCTGATGACTACATCACTAAGCCACCTCGTAGTTTTCGCGAAGTGGTCTCGCGCGTTAAGGCGGTCTTGCGTCGCGATCAAGTTCGGGATGACTCAACTGAACCGCTCGTAGTTCGTGAAGTTTCGCTCGAGCCTGATACTCGCCGGGTCACGCTGAAAGGTGTGGACATTGCGCTCACTGCAACCGAGTTTGATTTATTGGCCTACCTCATGTCTCGCCCGGGTCGAGTCTTTAGTCGCGATGAATTACTGAGTCGCGTGTGGGGGTATGAATCTATTGTGGGTACTCGTACCGTTGATGTGCACGTTGCGCAGCTCCGAGCAAAGTTTGGTGACTACAGTCCAATTCGCACGGTGCGCGGTGTCGGATATTCGGTTGATAAGGACTGATGGTGTTCAAGTCACTCTCGTCTCGGGCGGCCTTACTGACTGGTTCAGTGGCGGCTGTTGCAGTGCTGATTGCGGGCATCGTCGCGTTACCGCTCATTCGTGGTGCGGCTCAGGCGCAAGCTCAATTGAGTCTGGCAAGTCAAGCGAATTTGTTGCATGACATCGCCACGTATCCAAATGATTTTGATAACGATGCCAGCCAGTTGGATCCAACAAACCAGGCAGCCCGTGCACTTAACGGCGTCGTGACTTATCTACGGATTCAAGGCGTTGTCGTTCTGCCGATTATTCCGGGTCAAACTGAGCCACCCCAGATGACTGCCAAGCAGGTTGCTGTCATTGCTACGGGTGGTTCAGTGAGTGCTCGAAATTGCGACAAGGGCAGATGTGTATTTGTAGAGGCACGGCCAGTAGGGCAAGGCACTGGGGTCGTATTGATTCAGCCGATGTCTGCCATTTCATCTGTGACAGCAGAGGCTGTCCGTCGAATCGCAGAAGCATTGGTCATTGGTTTCGTCATTGCGGTGTTGATTGGTTTGTACTTTGCTCGCCGTCTTGCACGTCCATTGGCAAAGGCTGCTAAGGCTGCCCATGCATTGGCGCTAGGTGAGCGTGAAGTGCGACTCGAACTCGAAGGTCCAACAGAAATTGCTGAGATTGCCGAAGCTTTGAACGTGCTTGCCGAAGAACTAGAAACGAGTGAAGGCCGACAGCGAGATTTCTTGCTATCCGTCAGCCATGAACTTCGCACGCCATTGACAGCTATTCGCGGTTATGGCGAAGCGATGTCTGACGGAATGATCGCCCAAGATGAAATTGCCAAAGTTGGAAATGTCGTTGAGTCTGAGTCACTGCGCCTTGACCGCCTTGTGAGTGACCTACTCGATCTGGCGAGAACTGGCGCCGTTGATTTCCCATTAAATTTGCAGACAGTAGACCTGTGTAGTGTCATTGTCGAAGCCTCAGATGTATGGACTGATCGCGCCGCGCGCGAAGGCGTGGCATTCCGCAGCGAATTTCCTGAGACACCTGTCCTGGTCACGACTGATGCAACTCGGGTGCGACAGATTATCGACAACCTCGCTGAAAACGCGTTGCGGGTCACTCCCGCCGGCGAGCAAATTATCTTCAGCCTCAGTACGCACGGAGTTATCTCAATCCGCGATGGTGGCCCTGGTTTGTCAGAGGATGACATTGCCGTGGCATTCCAGCCAGGCGAACTGTATGAGCGCTACCGCGGTGTGCGTCGCGTGGGTACCGGGTTTGGACTGGCACTCGTTGGGGGCCTTGCCTCGCGGCTAGGCGCAACGGCGATAGCGGGTCGTTCACCGGAAGGTGGGGCAGCTTTTGCCATTGATTTCTCTGGCATGCTCAGCGTCTAAACTAGTGCTCACTGCATTTAGTTTTTCCTCACCCTGACACGAAAGAGGTTCACGTGGCAACAGTCCTGGACTCCATCATCGATGGCGTGCGCGAAGACCTTGCCATGCGCATGCAGGACGTTTCATGGTCAGAATTACAGGATCGCGCCTCCGCGACATCCCCGGCACTTGCGGTGTACGACACTTTGCGTGCTCGTGATTTCAGCATTATTTCTGAAGTGAAGCGATCTAGCCCGAGCAAGGGCTTCCTTGCCGAGATTTCCGACCCTGCCGTGCTGGCATCAGCCTACGAGTTCGGTGGTGCACAGATCATTAGTGTGTTGACCGAAGGTCGTCGCTTCGGCGGCTCACTTGCTGACTTAGATGCAGTTCGCGCTGAAGTATCCATCCCAGTTCTTCGCAAAGACTTCATGGTTGATGGCTACCAGGTACTCGAAGCACGGGCGCATGGTGCGGATGTCATTTTGTTAATAGTCGCTGCGTTGAGCGATGCCCAGATGTCAGAGATGTACACGCACGCACACGAACTAGGAATGTCAGTCCTGGTTGAAGTACATGATGAACCTGAATTAACTCGGGCATTGTCATTAGGAGCGCAGTTCATCGGTGTCAATGCGCGTAATTTGAAGACCCTCGATGTGGACTTGGCAGTTTGTGCGAATTTAATTCCGATGATTCCAAATGATCGAATTGCTGTGGCTGAGTCTGGAATTTCGACAATTCACGACATCGTCATGTTGGCCGAGGTGGGCGCGGATGCTGCCTTAATCGGGGAGGCACTCGTCACAGGTGGTGCTCCGGGCGAAACTGTTCGAGAATGGACACTTGAAGGTGCGAAGGTTCGCACTACAGCTCGTGATCAGCGTCAAGCTGGTCACCACAAGGATGGTGTGTAAATGACGACTTTCGCCAATAGTTCGACGCCAGATTACGCAGGACATTTCGGCAAGTTCGGTGGACGCTTCGTCCCCGAGGCACTGATGGCTGCCCTTGACGAGCTCGATGAAGCATTTCGCAAAGCAAAGGTTGATCCTGAGTTCCAGCGTCAACTACACGATTTGCACACAAACTATTCAGGGCGACCAAACCCCATCACTGTTGCGGCGCGATTCTCCGAGCATGCAGGCGGCGCAACTGTTCTGCTTAAGCGTGAAGATCTCAATCACACAGGCTCGCACAAAATCAACAATGTTCTAGGTCAAGCACTTTTGACCAAGCGTATGGGCAAAACACGAGTCATTGCCGAGACTGGTGCGGGACAGCATGGCGTAGCCACTGCAACTGCGGCAGCACTCATGGGTCTTGAATGTGTCGTCTACATGGGCGAAGAAGATACCAAGCGACAAGCACCAAACGTTGCACGTATGCAGCTGCTCGGCGCAACTGTCGTTCCAGTCACCAATGGAAGTCGCACATTAAAGGATGCTATTAACGAAGCAATGCGTGATTGGGTTGCCAATGTTGACACGACGCATTATTTGCTTGGCACTGTTGCTGGACCTGCACCATTTCCTGAAATGGTTCGCGATTTCCACCGCATCATTGGCGACGAAGCCCGCGAACAAATGCTTGATCGTTTTGGACGCCTTCCAGATGCTGTCGCAGCATGTGTCGGCGGTGGCTCCAATGCAATTGGAATCTTCACGGCTTTCCTCGAGGACGAGTCAGTCAAACTGTTTGGGTTTGAGGCAGGTGGCGATGGTGTTGAGACAGGTCGCCATGCAGCCACTATCAGCGGCGGGGCAGTCGGCGTACTTCACGGTGCTCGCTCATACATCATGCAAGACGAAGACGGGCAGACCATTGAAAGTCATTCCATTAGCGCTGGTTTGGATTATCCGAGTGTCGGCCCTGAACATGCCTACCTTGCCGATCTCGGCCGGGTTGAATACCGTCCAGTAACTGACGTTGAAGCAATGCAGGCGTTCAAGTTGTTATGTGAAGCAGAAGGAATCATTCCAGCTATTGAAACTGCACATGCACTTCATGGCGCACTTGTAGTTGGCCGTGAACTTGGTGCCGGCGCACTTGTGCTCGTGAATCTTTCTGGTCGTGGTGACAAGGACTTAGAAACTGCAGCACGCTGGTTTGCTGAACATGATGGTACGCAATGAGTTTGATTCACGAGGCTTTTGCTAAGGCAAAATCGGAAAACCGCGCTGCGCTGATTGGCTACCTACCTGCTGGCTACCCGACTTTTGAAGGCGCAATTGAATGCATCACCGCCATGGTCGAAGGTGGCGTGGATTTAGTAGAAATTGGTTTTCCTTATAGCGATCCAGTAATGGATGGCCTCACGATTCAAGAAGCCGTTGAAGTCTCGTTAGTAGGCGGCACTAAATCGCAAACAGTTGTTGATACGGTTTCGCGCATTGCTGCCCTTGGCGTACCTGCCCTTGTCATGTCCTATTGGAATCCCATTGAACGCTTTGGTCAACGAGAATTTGCTGAAGCGCTGCAAGCAGTACATGGTGCTGGCGTGATCACACCTGATCTGACACCAGAAGAGGCAGGTGACTGGATTGCTGCTACTGATGCGACAAATGTCGAGCGCGTATTCCTGGTGGCTTTGTCGAGTTCTGATGAGCGCATCAAGAAAGTTTCCGACGTAACAACTGGTTTTGTTTATGCTGGCGCAGTTATGGGTGTTACTGGTGCGCGTACTTCGCTATCGGATGCAGTTCAGGGACTAGTTGAGCGCGTGCGTCGCCATTCAGATCTTCCTGTCGCAGTTGGCCTGGGTGTATCTACTCCAGAACAGGCACACGAACTTGCTCAATTCGCCGATGGTGTGATTGTCGGCAGTGCCTTCGTGACTGCAATTAAATCTGGCGGCGCTGCGGCGGCAAAGAAACTTGCTCAAGAATTGCGGGCTGGACTTTCTAAGGATGCGCAGTGACCGAGCCAGTGAGCAGTGAAGTTTTCGACCAGATGCCAGATCCTGACCGCAGGTTTTTTGGTCATCCGTTGGTCGGCTTATTGTTTCGCCTTGTTCTTGCTGGGGTATTGCTCTACGCAGGTGGCGTGAAAATGCTTGAATCACACGGAGCGCGCGACGCGATTAATGCCTACCGACTCTTTCCACCATCATGGGCGCCATTGATGGGCTACGCGCTACCCGCGCTAGAGATTGGCCTTGGTCTTTTGTTGCTCGTAGGGCTTTTTGTCAGAGTCGGTGGCCTAGCGACAGCAATCTTGATGTTCCTCTTTGTCGGCGGAATAGCAAGCGTATGGGTACGTGGCTACAGCATTGATTGTGGTTGTTTTGGCGGTGGCGGCGACATTAGCCCGCACGGACGCGCGGTTCGGTACTCCCAAGAAATTGCTCGTGACCTACTCTTTGTTGGGATGGGCGTGTGGCTCGCAATCTGGCCGCGAACCCTGCTGGCACTCGAGAAATAATTGACACGGCATACTTAAGACAAGACGAATAGACACTGGAGATCTAATGGCTAAAGAGAATCAAGGCGCAAAAGCTGCTCGTCAGGCAGCCACCGAGGCGCGCAGTGCTGCTGCAGCGCTCGAGAAAGCGCGTGACCGCAAAATCCGTATCTTTGGCGGAATCGCTGTACTGATTGTCATGGGTGCATTGATTGCGGTTCCAGTCATGCAAGGTAAGAACAAAACAAACTTGGTAACCAATGCTGCTCTGCCTAAGGGAGTCACTAAAGACACCTATGGGGTACAAGTTGGTCCGGCCTGGACTGCTACAAATGCGGCCTCAATTCCAAAACTGCAAATTTGGGAGGACTTCCAGTGTCCTGCATGCGGCCAGATGGAACAGAGTTCCGGCGCAAAGATTCAAGAGTTAGCTGCTGCGGGGAAAATTCGACTTGAATATCGGCCGACAGTTTTCATCGACAACAAGATGGTGAATGAAAATTTGGCTGCCGGAAATCCGAATTCGTCACGTAAAGCAACAATTGCATTTGGCTGTTCGGTTGATGCCGGCGTCGCCGAGAAATATCACGCTGCCGTGTTTGCTTCGCAACCTGCAACTGAAGGCGATGGTTACTCAACAGATGCACTTGTCACTGCGGCGCAGGTAGCGGGCTTGAGCGGAGATGCGTTGAATACTTTTAAGGAGTGCTTCAATAACAAGACTTACGACGGTTGGGTTACTAATTCAGATAAGGCATTTTCGGATGAAGGCATCACTTCAACACCCACGGGAATCCTGAACGGAACTGAATTGAAGGGCAACACGCTCTTTGATCCAGCAGCCCTGGAAGCTGCCGTAACGGCGGCAACGAAGTAGCTTCGCACTTCATGAACTTTATTCACGCTTCATTGCCAAGTCCGGCACACGGTGTGTGGCACCTTGGACCGATACCAATTCGGGCATACGCATTCCTCATTCTCTTGGGTATTTGGCTTGCGGTGTGGCTCGGCAACAAGCGGTGGATTCAGCGAGGTGGCCTTGACGGGCAAGTGTCCGACATTGCTATGTGGGCTGTTCCATTTGGAGTAGTTGGTGGACGTCTCTATCACGTGCTTACCGATTGGTCTACGTACTTTGGTGTTGGTGGTCGAGGGTTCAAAGCATCTTTAATGATTTGGGAAGGTGGCCTAGGAATCTGGGGCGCAATCGCTCTTGGTGCCGTGGGTGCGTGGTTGGCTTGTCGTCGTCACGGAATTGCACTGCCACCGTTGGCTGATGCCATTGCACCGGGAATCGCGTTCGCTCAGGCGGTTGGGCGTTGGGGAAATTATGCGAATCAAGAATTGTTTGGCAAGCCGACCTCATTGCCATGGGGTTTGCAAATCTCCATTGATCATCGACCTACTGGTTTCATCCAGTTTGAGTTATTTCACCCGACATTCCTGTACGAATCAATTGCCTGTATCGCCATTGGTTTCATAGTTATTTGGGCCGACAAAAAATTTCACCTAGGTCATGGACGTGCCTTTGCTTTGTACCTGTCGATGTATTGTGCCGCGCGGGGACTTATCGAAACTTTGCGAATTGATGAAGCCCATCACATTCTCGGAATCCGCCTCAACGTATTCACTGCACTCATTGTGGGTTTGAGTGCTTTGGCTTACATGGTGCGCTCTGCTGAAAAGAATCCAGGTCGAGAACTTGTGTTCGCAGGACGAGTAGTGACCGAAACCGAACTTGCTGAACTTCAAGAAGAGCGCGCGCTGGTAAGTGTCCAGTCGGTGACTGAATCGGAAATCTTGATCGAAGTGCTGGACACAGAAATTGAACAAGAAGTTGAGGTTTCTGAGGAACCGGTTGAGTCTGAACCGTTGCCACCGGAGTCAGCTGTTGCGATCGCACCGACTCCAGTTATTGAAACAAACGGGCGTGCCCGTGGCCGCAGGGCCAAGCCAAAAAAGGGTTTATTCCGCTAATAATGCAAGTGTGCGTGTCTGACAATCACTTGCAGTTTCGAACATCTTGAGAGTTCTGGTGACCATGTCGCTAGAATAAGCACCAGTGCAATTGGGCCAATGTCGTCCCTCGCGAAAGAGCGAACGAGACGACAGGAGTAACAATGGGCCCCAATCTATGGTCATCCACTCCGCCTGCCCAAGGTTTGTACGATCCCGCACAAGAGCATGACGCCTGTGGCGTCGCGTGGGTTGCCACACTCACCGGCGAAAAGCGCCACGATATCGTGTCCCAAGCTTTGACGGCATTGCGCAATCTTGATCATCGTGGTGCAAGTGGCGCAGAAATCAATTCAGGTGATGGCGCAGGGATTCTTACCCAGATCCCCGACGCATTCTTCCGTTCTGTGCTTTCGTTTACTCTTCCTGAGCCTGGGTCATACGCCGCCGGGGTAGCGTTTCTGCCCAAAGATTTGCAAGATCGACAGGATACTAAAGATTTAATTTCCCGAATCGCCGATGAAGAAGGTTTGCGGGTTTTAGGTTGGCGTGAACTCCCGGTTGATGCCAAAGAGATTGGTCCAACTGCACGCGCAGTGATGCCGCACTTCGAACAACTATTTCTCTGCGCGGCTGATGGACGCGGCGGTTTGGCGCTGGATCGCTTGGCATTTATTGTTCGCAAGCGCGTTGAGCGCACCGGCGTGGTGTATTTTCCATCCTTGTCTGCACGCACGATTGTTTACAAGGGAATGCTCACCACAAATCAACTGGAAACATTTTTTCCAGATCTCTCCGATCAGCTCTATACAAGTGCAATTGGTTTAGTACACAGTAGATTTTCGACGAATACATTTCCGTCCTGGCCTTTGGCACACCCATATCGCTTCATCGCGCATAATGGGGAAATTAACACTGTGCAAGGAAATCGCAATTGGATGGTTACCCGCGAATCGCAACTTGCTACAGAGTTCATTGCCGGAGATTTATCCCGTATTTACCCAGTCTGTTCGCCGTCGGGCAGTGATTCAGGTTCACTCGATGAAGTGCTGGAGTTATTGCACCTTGGCGGGCGCAGCCTTCCACATGCTGTGTTGATGCTGCTTCCAGAAGCGTGGGAAAACCACACAGAGATGGATTCAGAGTTACGTGCGTTCTACCAATTCCATGCAGCTTTGACCGAGCCGTGGGACGGACCGGCAAATGTGTCCTTTACTGATGGAACCGTCATCGGTTCGGTTCTTGATCGCAATGGATTGCGCCCAGGGCGTTACCTTGTCACCGACGATGGACTTGTTGTTCTGGCCTCCGAGTCAGGCGTTCTTGACTTCCCAGCAGAAAAAATTGTTCGCAAAGGACGTTTGCAACCTGGTCGCATGTTCCTCGTGGACGTGGAACAGGGTCGAATCATTGAAGATGAGGAGATTAAGCGAGATTTAGCAAGTGCCCAGCCTTATGGCGAGTGGCTGGCTGCGGGTCAAGTACATCTTGAGACACTTCCTGAGCGCGAACACATTGTGCACACTCGCGGTTCCGTTGTTCGTCGCCAGCAGACATTCGGCTACACCGAAGAAGAATTGCGATTGATCCTGGCTCCAATGGCCAAGCAGGGGATTGAAGCGCTGGGCTCGATGGGAACAGATACGCCAATTGCTGTGCTGTCATCCCGCCCTCGTGTGCTGTTTGATTACTTCACCCAAATTTTTGCTCAGGTCACAAATCCGCCCCTTGATGCGATTCGAGAAGAGTTGGTCACCTCATTGGGAACTGCTTCTGGACCTGAAGTAAACATGTTGACTGAATCTGCAGACCACTGCCGCCAGTTGGTATTGCCTTTTCCAGTTATCGACAATGACGAACTAGCAAAAATCTTGCACATCAACTTTGATGGCGATCAACCAGGATTGGCTGCAGCGAAGGTCCAGGGCCTTTACCGAGTGGCTGGTGGCGCTGGTGCACTGCGAGAGCGCCTCGAACACATTTTTGCTGAAGTTTCCGAACATGTTCGTGACGGCAAGCGTTTCATCGTCTTATCTGATCGCGATTCAACAAATGAGCTCGCACCGATTCCGTCATTGCTACTAACTGCTGCGGTGCATCACCACCTGATTCGTTTGAAAGAGCGCACCAAAGTCGGGCTGATTATCGAAGCTGGGGACGTGCGAGAAGTTCACCACGTTGCATTGCTCATTGGTTACGGTG
>Ga0114964_10002357_pt1 | contig 13170 bp, 14 predicted proteins | sample C_131016_MF_Meta_FD_92638 | JGI IMG/M metagenome (GOLD analysis project Ga0114964, IMG submission 92638) | Freshwater microbial communities from Lake Croche, Canada to study carbon cycling - C_131016_MF_MetaG | ecosystem: Environmental > Aquatic > Freshwater > Lake | place: Lake Croche, Canada... | reverse complement strand
CGCGCAATCAAACCAAAGTGCGCCAAAAAGCCTTGCGTAGCCGCCAAGGCCACGTCGCCTGCGCTGGTTTTGAAATGCTGGCCGCACTCCACCACCATGGCCGCGCCGTGGTGCGAGGCCTCGCCAAACGCGCCGTACTGAATCAAGGGCGTGCCCGAGCCCAAGCCGTTGGGCATGACCAGGTGAATCTGTGGCATGCCCACACTGAGGGCCACCTGGGCGTTGCGCGCAAACGCGGGGTAGACCCAAAAGGGCTCAACGTCCTGGCTGGTCGAGTGGATGTCCAGCACATGGTCGGCCGCGTCCACCACCGTGCGCATCAGACGCGCGCGGCGCAGCTCGGGGCTGTCGTCACTGCCATCCAGCAGTTCGTTGGACCAGATGCGGTTCATGTTGTGCACGATTTGGCGGCTGTCAAAGGGCTTGGCCGCATCAAAGCTTTCATACGCCTCGACGTTGGCAAAACTCAGCGTCAAGGTGCCGATCAGGGGCCGCACGCCGGTGTCCAATAAATGCGTCACCGCCGTCATGCCGCACAACTCGTTGCCATGCGTGAGCGCATTGATCAGCACATGCGGGCCAGGTTGCCCCGATTCAAAGCGGTGTACGTAGTCCACCCCGGTATTGCCTTGGCGGTAGGCACTCAGGTCGCGTGGCAAAACTTCAAGGGTGTGTTCAAGGGTCATGGGGTGTTGGCGCGGCGTATATCGCGAAGCATGAACAGATACAAACCTTCGACCTTGTCGCGGGCCCAGGGGGTTTTGCGCAAGAACTTCAGGCTGGAGGCGACGCTGGGGTCGTGGGTGAAGCAACGCACCGGAATGCGCTCGCCCAGGCCCTCCCAACCGTATTGGTCGGCCAGGGCGGTGACGATGTTTTCCAAGGTCATGCCGTGCAAGGGATTGCGCGGCTGGGTGGAGGTCTCAAGAGATTCGGGCATGTGGCTATTTTGCAGCCAATCTGAACTCTTTTACTTCAGCACCTTCAAGGGCAGCTCGCCGCCGTTGGGAATCGGCGTGCGGTCCACGTTCAGCACCATCGCCACCAAGACGTAATAGCCGTTGACCGCAATCAGGTCCATCACGCCTTGCTCGCCAAACTGGTCGACCACGGCTTTGTAGCTCGCGTCACTGACCCGCTTTTGGGTGTGCAGCTCTTGGCAAAAGTTGTAGACGATTTCTTCATCCGGCTTCATGCCGGTGGGGCGCTGGCCTGCGGCCACAGCCGCGGCCACCTCAGGACTGAGCCCAGCTAACAAGGCTAAGCGATGGTGGGCATGCCACTCATACTGCGCATTCCATTGCCGTGCGGTGATTAAAATTGCAAACTCGTTCAGGCGCGCACCCATGGTGCTTTTGAAGCGAATATAGGTGCCCACTTTTTGCAAGTGGTCGCCGAGTTCGGGACTGCGCAAAAAGACATTGAAGGGGCTGCCCAAGGACGCACTGTTGGCGGCTGAGCCCGGCACAGCGGCGCGCGGGCCGGAGCGGATGTTGTTTGCCAGCTCGCGCTGCGCCGGTGTCATTTGCTCTTGGCTCAGCAACTGAAAGCGCGCCGGCCCGGCAGGCGCTGGCGTCTCCATGACGGCACAAGAGGCCAAACACAAGGGAATACAGCAAGCCGCCATGCGGGCTGCAGACAAGCAAATCGAATTCATATGTGCCTCCAGAACCAAGAAGTCCGGCCGCGCGAAGGCGCCGGCCGGTGAGGCCGCAGTATGGCCCGGGCTGAACTCAGTCCACTGTCGCGCCAGAGTCTTTGACGACCTTGCCCAGACGCACGGTTTCTTTCTTGATCAACTCGCCAAAGGCCGCTGCCGTTCCGGCCACCACCGGGGTGCCCAGGGCTTCCCACTTTTTACGGAATTCGGACTCTTTGAAAATGGCGTTCAAAGTGCTGTTGAGCTTGTCAATGACCGGCGCGGGCGTACCCGCACGCACCGCAATGCCGTGCCAACCGGTGAACTCGTAACCGGCCAAGCCGGCTTCGGCCATGGTTGGCACATCGGGCAACAGCGGGCTGCGTTTGGCCGAGGTGACGGCCAAGGGGACCAACTTGCCCGTCTGAATGTAGGACAAGGAGCTGCCCAAAACATCAAACATCACGCCCACTTGGCCGCCCAGCAAATCGTTCAGGGCGGGCCCGGCCCCGCGGTAGGGAATGTGCGCCATGTGGGTGCCCATTTGGGTGTTGAACAACTCGCCCGCCAAGTGCTGCGGCGTGCCGTTGCCCGCCGAGGCAAAGCTCAACTCCGTCTTCGGGTTCTTGGTCAATGCCACCAACTCTTTGACGGTTTTGACACCCACTTTGGGATGAACTTCCAGCACCAGCGGGAAGGAAGAAATCTGGATCACCGGCGTCAAATCGAGCTGCGGATTGAACGGCATGATGCGGTACAGGGTAGGGTTCACCGCCATAGGCCCACTGGCCGCGAGCAGCAAGGTGTAGCCGTCGGCCGGGGTTTGCTTGGCCACTTCGGCGCTGCCCAGATTGCCGCCGGCACCGCCTTTGTTGTCAATCACCACCGTCACGCCCAGGCGGGTTTGCATTTCGCCTTGCAGCAAACGGGCCATCAAATCGGTCGGGCCGCCCGGTGGGTAGGGCACGACAAAACGAATGGTTTTGCTGGGGTAAGCGTCTTGCGCTTGGGCTTGCGCGCTCAAGAGCATGCCCATGGCCAAGCTAGCCAGGCTCGATGCGGCGGCGATAGTCAACAAGGTTTTGCGTTGCATGGTGTCTCCAGTGATGAGGGGATCATTAAAAGCGAAAGTAGGCGGTGCTTGTCAACTTTCAAAAAGTTCGGTCCAGGGGCGGCAGTTCATCGGCCAACATCGCCAAGCCTTGTTGCAGCAGACGGTCGTAGCGTTGTCGCTCAGCTTGGCGCTGCGCCGGGCTCCATTCAAAAAAACCGGCGCCGGTTTTCATGCCCAAGCGCCCAGCGGCCACATGCGCGCGCAGCACCTGGGCCGGCTCTGCGGTGGTCGACAAACTGGGGTACATGCTGGCGGCGGCGGCGGTGTGCACATCCAGGCCCGCATGGTCGCGTTGCAGCACCGGGCCGGCGGCCAAGAAGCGAAAGCCAAAACCAAAGCGCACGGCGGCATCCACGTCTTCGGCGCTCGCCACGCCTTCGTCGATCATGGCAAAGGCTTCGCGCGCCAAGGCGTGCTGCATACGGTTGGCCAAAAAGCCGGGCTTGTCTTTGCGCACCAAGACCGGCACGCTGCCGCAACCGCGCATGAAGTCGCACAGCGCATCGGCTGTGGCGCCGTCGGTGTTCGGGCCCAGCACCACTTCGACCAAGGGCACCAGGTGCGCGGGCATAAAGAAATGCAGACCCACCATGCGCTCTGCCGTGGGCAAACCCTGGGCAATGGCGCTGATGGGGAAGCTGGAGCTGTTGCTGGCGAGCACCGTGTGCGCGGGCACCCACTTCAACAATTCAGCGAATAAGCCTTGTTTCAGGGGCAGTTTTTCGGGGATGCATTCGATCACCAAACGCACATCGGCCCAGGCCACATCCGCCAAACCGGCGACCGACTGCAGGCCTGCAGCGCGCGCCGCCAGCCCTAAGTCGGTCAATCCGGCCAGCACATGCGCGGCTAAGGCCTCGCGTTGAGGGGCATCAGGGTCGGTTACGGTCACGCGGCACCCGGCACGCGCCAGCACGATGGCCACGTCGGCGCCCATGGTGCCCGCGCCAATGACCACCGCGTGGCAGCCGCGGGGCTGAGAGGGCAAGATCGTATTCAAGTTTGGAATCATGGTCGAGTTTAGAAAGAGTTGATTACTTCGTCCAACTGATTTTTTCTATAGACTAATCAGATATGACGATCAATGAATCCATCAACTGGTCATCCCGCGAGCTGGATGTGTTTTTAACTTTGGTCGACACCCTGAGTTTCAGGCGCACAGCCGAGCGCATGCATTTGTCGCAACCGGCGGTGACGGGGGTGATCTCCCGCATTGAAGAATCCCTGCAGGTCAAGCTGTTCGACCGGACCACCCGGCAAGTGCAACTGACCGGCCCTGGCCTGGTGTTTGTCGAGCAGGCCCAACGTTTGCGCAGCATGGCCGAAGACGCGGTGCGCGCGGTGCGCGACGTGGCGACGTTGCAAGTCGGCCAAGTCACCCTGGCGGCCCTGCCCTCCTTGGCCGCCACCGTGGTGCCCCTGGCCTTTGCCCAATTTACCCAGGCCTTTCCGGGTGTGCAATTGAAACTCACCGACACCCTGTCGGGCCCCGCCTTTGAAATGGTGCGCGCAGGCCGGGTCGAGTTTGCGCTGACCGCCGCCAACCCGGCTTATGCCGATCTGGACTACCTGCCGTTGGCTTCAGACTTGTTTGTGCTCTTGATCCCTGCAGCCCATGACTTGGCTCAGGAAAAAGGCAACCTGACCTGGACCGAGGTGGCGAACTTGACGCACATCTCGATGCCCCTGCCTTCCAGCGTACGTCAGTATGCCGATGCGGCTTTTCTGGAGCACCGCATCCGATTTGAGCCGGCCTACGAGCTGGAACACCTGGCCACCATCAAGTCCCTGGTGGCCGCCGGCTTGGGTGTGGCCGCCCTGCCCGAGTTGGCCGCCAATGTCGGCTTGGACCAGGGCATCGTTCGCAGGGCCTTGACCGAACCCAATATCCGTCGCCCGATTGGCTTGGTCACACGGCGCGGACGCAGTCTGTCACCGGCGGCCAGCGCCATGGTGGAGTACCTCAAAGCGCAAATCAAGACCAAGGCTTAGGCCGTTGCGCCACCGGCGTCAGGCACCGGCTCGTCTTCCTTCTCCAGGGCCGGCCAGTTGAGCAACTCGGCCAAGCGCTGCACCACCCACACCGATTCAGGCAGCGACACCACCGAGGCCTCAGCCTGCAAACCGCGCAGGCATTGCATCAGCACGTCCTGCTCTGTCACCCCCAAGGTGAACTGCATGGTTTGGGCGGTGTCGGTCAGCAGGTTGGCCATGTCCTCGCACAGCTCATAGCGGGCGGACACCTCGGCGTGTGAAGCCGTGGGTTTGTAACGGCCTGGGGCCACAAACAAGGCCATGAAGGATTCGGGAATGTAGATTTGGTTGTCTTGGGACATGCGAGGTCAATTTTAAGCGCTGGACCTGGTGCTAAAGTCTGGCCACCCTCAGTTGAAAGGCCCCCATGTCTCAAGACCCTGCTAACACGCCCACCTTCACCGACTGGAAGCACGAAGGCGTGCGCGTGGTGAAAGGCGACCAACTCGACGGCAATGTGCCCTCGACCCCCGGCATGGACCGCAAAGCGGCCATCACCTTTGCCCGCGTGGGCGCGCAAAAACTGTGGGCGGGTACCGTGCACATCCACCCCAACGCCAAAACCGGCGCGCACCACCACGGCCCGCTGGAAAGCGTGATTTACGTGGTCAAAGGCCGCGCCCGCATGCGTTGGGGCAATGCGCTGGAGTTCACCGCCGAGGCCGGCCCGGGTGACTTTATTTATGTGCCGCCCTATGTGCCGCACCAAGAAATCAACGCCAGCGCGGACGAAACCCTGGAATGCGTGCTGTGCCGCAGCGACGGTCAGGCCGTGGCCGTGAACATGGACATTGAGCCGGTGGAGAAACCCGAAACCGTGCTGTGGATCGACCCGACGCACCCGCAGGGTGGGGTTTAAAACCGACCGCCGATGTTTCAAGAAATACCATGCCAGATCGGCAAATTTTAATATGACCCATCCCTTTTTACCGCTTCAAGACATCCGCATCGTCGATCTCAGTACTGTGTTTTCAGGCCCTTTGGCCGTAGCGGTGCTGGCCGATCAAGGCGCCCAAGTGATCAAAGTCGAGTCTCTGGAGGGTGACACCAGCCGCATGATCGGGCCTGCCAAAGGCGATCTTTCGGCAACCTTCATTGCCGCCAATCGCGGCAAACGCTCTTTGGCCATGGATTTGAAACAAAGCGCAGCCAAGAAAATCTTGCTTGAATTGATCAGCGCTGCCGATGTGCTGATCAATAACTTCAGGCCTGGGGTGATGGAGCGCTTGGGCTTGAGCGATGAGGTCTTGCTGCAAACCAACCCGCGCTTGATCCGTCTGTCCATCACCGGTTTTGGTGCACAAGGCGATGCCGCGCAAGAAAAAGTCTATGACGCGGTGATCCAAGCGGTGGCCGGGGTTGCGGCCACCCAAAGAAACCCCATCAATGGACAGCCCACGGTGCTGGCCACGGCTTTGTGCGACAAGTTAACCGCCTTGAATGCGTCCCAAGCCGTTGTCGCGGCCCTGTATGCGCGAGAAAAAGATGGCCAAGGCCGGCGCATCGACCTGTCCATGCTGGATGCGACCTTGGCTTTTCAATGGCCTGACACCATGTACAACCACATGTTCATGGACCAAGCGCCAGCTGAATTTCCAGAATTTGGTGTCAACCAAAAACCCTGGCCCACGCGCGATGGTTTGGTGGCCACCATGAGTCCTCAGAAGGCAGAGTTCAAAGGCCAATGTCAGGCATTAGGGCGCGAAGACATTGCTGATGATCCGCGCTTTGCCACCCTGGCACTGCGCAACCACAATGGCAAAGAGCTGCGGCAAGTACTCGAACCCTTGATGGCCTCATTCACCACGGACGAGTTGCTCGAAAGATTCCATCACTTCAATGCGCCCATTGGCCGCATCAATGAACGCGCGCAGGTGCTGCAGGACCCGCATGTGGTGCAAAGCCAATCCTTGGTGGAAATCGACCATGGCGACATCGGACGGGTTCGTCTGGCCCAACACGCTGCGTTGTTTGACGGGCAACGCCTGCCCTTGCCCCAGCCCGCTGCGCATTTGGGTGAGCACAGTCGCGACATCTTGGGGGAACTGGGCTACTCCTCGGCCCAAATCCAAGACCTGTTAGAGCGGCAGATCATCAAGGTCTGACAGCCAAGGATTCAAGGGGTGGCTTCAAGCCCTTAAAGCCACGGCAAAACCGCGCATCACCGCAGGGCGTGCCATCAAACTCTGGTACCAGCGCTGCACGTGCGGGAAATCGTTCAAATCCACCTGGTGCCTGGGGTGACGCCAAACCCAGCCCAGCAAGGCGAAGTCGGCAATCGACAACTCGCCGGCGATACAGTCATGATCGGCGAGTCGGCGGTCCATCACGCCGTACAGGCGGCGCGTCTCGGCCATGAAGCGCGCCAAGCCGTAACGTTTGTCTTCTTCAGAAGCCAGAGCAATGAAGTGATGCACCTGCCCAGGCATGGGCCCGAAGCTGCTCATCTGGAACATCAACCACGCCATCACGGCGGTTCGTCCACGCACATCTTGGGGCAAAAACAGACCCGACTTTTCGGCCAAATAAATCAAAATGGCGCCCGACTCGAACACACTGATGGGCTGACAATCGGGGCCGTCCGTGTCGATGATGGCGGGGATCTTGTTGTTCGGGCTGATGCTTAAAAAAGCCGGTTGCATTTGCTCGCCCGCAGTGATGTCCACCACCTGCACCCTGTACGGCAAACCCATCGCCTCCAGGGCGACACTGATTTTTCGGCCGTTGGGCGTGTCAAAAGCAAAAAGTTGGATGGTCATGTCACTTCCTTTCAGAGATCAACAATAGGACTCAATCAAGCAGCGGTATGCCGGCGCGTTTAATCACGTCAGCCAATTCATTGCGTTGCGTCCTTGAGGCCTGGGCCATGTCTTGACCGAACAAGGGCGCAGGCGGCATGCCACTGCGCTCAAAATACTCTTTCATGTCGGCGTCATTCATGGCCGGGCGCAAGATTTTGATCATCCGATCCACGATGTCTGCAGGCGTACCCGCTGGCGCATAGACCCCCAACCAATTGGTAAACCGCATGGTGGGCATGCCCAACTCCGTTGTGCTGGGCACATCGGGTAACACTGAAAGTCTTTCAGCGCCCATGATGGCCAGGCCTTTGACCTTGCCGTTTTTGATTTGCGGTGAGGAGTTATTGGCGGAGTCAAACATCATTTTGACCTGCCCTCCCAGTAAATCGGTCATGGACTGCGCCGCCGTTTTGTAGGGAATGTGCTGCAATTTGACGCCCGCAATGCTGGCAAAAACCTCGCCCGCCAAATGCAGCGCTGTGCCATTACCGGAAGAACCGTAGCTCACCATTTCAGGATTGGCACGTGCATAGTCAATCAATTCACGCAAATTTTTCACCGGCAAAGAAGGATGCACGACCACCACAGAAGCCGAGCCGCCCGTGGCCATGATGGGCACAAAATCTTTTTCTGCGTCATAAGGCATGGACTTGCGCACCACGGGTTGAACGATTTGCGTTGACGCTGAAGTGATCAACAGGGTGTATCCGTCCGGCGCCGACTTGGCGGCCGCTGCCACGCCAATGGTGCCGCCCGCCCCCGCTTTGGCATCGACAATGACCGCTTGTTTCAAGCCCGCCTGTAGCTTGCCGGCAATTAAGCGGGCAAAACTGTCGGTCGGCCCACCTGGGAACGGATTGATGATCCGGATGGTTTTAGTGGGGAAATCTTGGGCCTGCACACCCAAAGTGGCGCAGACCATCAATGTGTAAACCAGCCAGAGCAATTGACGACGCATATTGAAAGTCTCCTGAGGTACAAGCAAGAACGCCAATGTCCTTGACTTGAATGAGTTGCCTGAAAGATGATGCGCCGTTGCGAGTGAATTCACCATTCGGATTAACCAAGGTATTGACATGGCCAGACTCCCTTACCTCAACGCCTCCGACCTGGCGCCTGAGCACCAGCATTTGTTGAAACGCAATATCAATTTGCTTCGCCTGATGAGCCACAGCCCCAAAGGGGCAACAGCTTTTCACACCATGGGGCATTACATTCGTTTTGACAGCCCCCTGAATCCGCGCCTGCGCGAGATGGCCATTTTGCAAATCGGCTACCTCACACGCTCGATTTATGAATATACACATCACATCAAAATCAGCCGTGATTTTGGCGTCAGTGACGAAGACATCCGCGCTATCGCGGCCGAAACCGCGGGAAGAGAGAGTGGACTGGATGCGCTCACGCGCGACGTTTTGCGTGCGGCGCGTGAAATGACGCAAAGCCTTGCCGCATCGGATGCGACTTTTGCTGCACTCAAGGCGCAACTGGACACCGAGTCACTCACCGACTTGGTATTGATCATTTCGTTTTACAACGCCGTGGTTAGATTCTTAGCGACCATGGAAATAGACAACGAACCGGAATACCAAGTGCTGTTGGCTCAATTCCCATTCGAAGCCATTTCGTAAGCGATACCGATCCGCTTTAAAACCCATTGCACCCAATTGTTCATAGCGCAGTTCAACTCGGATCGAATCATGACTTATTCACGTCGAACGCTTCTCACCACATTGGCTGCCCTCACGTCCTCACCCCTGTGGGCGCAAGGAACGCCCAGCTTTCCCCATCGCCCCATCAAAGTCGTGCCTTTCGGAACAGCGGGAGGCCCCATTGATACCTTGGCCCGCATTTATGGCGATAAATTGCAACAACGCTGGGCCCAACCCATCGTGGTCGAAACTCGGCCCGGTGCCAGCGGCATCATTGCCGCCGACTACGTGGCCAAGGCGGCACCAGACGGGTACACCGTCATGATGACCTTGCCTTTGACCCACGTGAACAATGTCATCTTGCAACCCAAGCTGCCCTACGACCCCGTGAAAAGTTTCACGCCTTTGAGCATGCTGGCCGTGGGTGGGCCGATGTTGGTGGTCCGTGCCAACTCACCAGCCAACAACCTCAAAGACCTTATGGAGTTCGCCAAGAAAAAAGGCAGCCTGAGCTATGGCACTTGGGGCAATGGGTCCTCGGCTCACCTTTTTGGAGAATTGCTGGCCCAACAATCAGGCACTCCATTGGTTCATGCGGCCTACAAGTCCGAAGCCGCCGCACACAACGACTTGTTTGGCGAGTTACTTGACTTTGCCTGGGCCAACCCTGCGACCGCAAGGGCTCAGGTGCAAGGCGGAAAAATGAAAGTGCTTGGCGTTGCAGGCACGCGCCGAGTGTCCACCCTGCCCCTGATCACCACATTTTCAGAACAAGGCTTCAAGGGTTTTGATTTGGACAGTTGGATTGGCATGTACGCGCCGGCCAATTTGCCTGTTGAATTGCAAAACACGTGGGTCACCGCTTTGCGTGAAATTACCGCCATGCCCGACATTCAAGGCAAGTTGGTCAGTTTTGGTTTCGAACCCTTGGGCAACACGCCTGCGCAATTCATGGAAGTGTTCAAAGCAGACTTTCCACGCGTTTCTGAGTTGATCAAAGCTGCTGGTGTTTAAAGTCACTGAAGGAAATCACATGACTCAGTCAACTCCAACACCATCACGCGTGATTTCCATCCAGGTGGACTCAGGTACCGCCTACAGCAAGGCTGAGCCCCGCTCTGATTTGGAAATGACCCAAGTGGGCAAAGGCACGCCGATGGGCGAATTGTTGCGCCGCTATTGGCATCCGATCGGCATCCTCAGTGATGCGAACAGCACGCCGCGCAAAGTACGAATCTTGGGTGAAGACCTCATTTTGTTCAGAGACCGAAGCGGCCGTCCGGGTTTGGTCTATCCCCATTGCGCGCATCGCGGAACCTCTTTGTTTTATGGCAAGGTGGAAGAACACGGCATCCGTTGTTGCTACCACGGCTGGCTGTTTGATGCTGAAGGTCATTGCATGGAGAGGCCTTGCGAGCCGGGACCTGACGAGCATCGCCACAAGGTGCGGCAGCCTTGGTACCCTGTCCAAGAGCTTTACGGCCTGATTTGGACCTATATGGGGCCATCCGAAAAAAAGCCTGTGCTTCCACGGTATGAATGCCTGGAGACGTTGGAGGACGGGGAGTTTCTAGAGGCCAATGACAACAGCATTGGCGGGGGGGGGCCGCAAATCATTCCATGCAATTGGCTGCAGCATTACGAAAATTTGGTGGACCCGTTTCACGTCGTCATATTGCACTCGTCATTCAGTGGCACGCAGTTTGTAGAGCAAATGGCACTGATGCCCCAAGTCACATGGGACACCCAAGCGCACAGCGTCAGAACGGTGTCGCTGCGCAAATTGCCAGACGGCCAAACGCTCAGGCGAATCAGTGAAGCCGGTTTACCCACCCTGCGCGTCATACCCAGCCCGCGCATTGGGCGCTATGGCATGGTTGAATCTTTGGGCTGGATCTTGCCCATCGACGACCATTCGTTCCGAATTTATGTGGTGGGTCGCGTCAAAGAACAAGGCGAGCTCGTGAAAATGCGCTCGCGCCTGAATGGCAAATTATGGGAAGAACTGTCTGAAGAAGAACACCAACAATTCCCCGGCGACTATGAAGCCATGGTCAGTCAAGGCGCTATCGCACATCACTCCGAAGAGCATCTGGCCAAGTCCGACATCGGCATTGTGAAACTGCGCAGATTGCTACAACAACAACTGCAGCGAATCCAAGAAGGGCTCGACCCTGCTGGCGTGAGCTTTGACGAGCACAGCGAACCGGTGAAATTTTCTGCCGGTAACTTTCTCGAGCACGCCGAATAATTGCGGGCACGATAAAAAGACACTGTAACCAAGTTCAGGCCGGATTTTTTGCGCAACGTCACTGAAGCTGCCAAGTTTCGATGCGCCCGAAATCGTCCAGTAGAGGCTGCGCGACCTGGTGGTTCCAGTGACTCAAAGGTCGCGAAAGCCGGCTTGTAAATTATTTACTCTTTTGCGTATCAATTCCAAAAGCAGTCGTTTGTAAGTGAAAGGGGTCCTCTGCTGACCATTAGCCCAACGCACAAAATATCAACATTGCTTATGTGCCGACTAATATTTACTTCACCGTTGCCGAATCGCTTAGCTTCTTGAGTAATGCCACGCGGCGGGCTTGCACCACGGCCGACTGCAGCAGGTTCTTGCTGTCCTCAAAACCAGGAATTTGATAAGAGCGCTTGGCCGCCAGCTTGATAACATGCCAGTTCGAGCCAATCTGAATGGGCGCAGCAGAGACCGCGCCGGCCGACAGATTGACCACAACATTGGAGATAGCTGGCGTCAATTGATCAGGTAAAAACCAGCCCAGCTCACCTCCCTTGTCTTTGCTTGGATCCAATGATTTGGACTTTGCCACGGTGTCAAACGCTTGTCCTGAATTCAAGGTGGCTTGCACGGCCCTAGCATCAACCTCAGATGCGACCACGATGCTGTAGATTTGAAACTGCTGCAGGTCTCCTGCCGCCTTCAGTACCTTCACTTGGCGCTCGTATTCGGCCTTGAGTTCAGCGTCTGTCACCGGGTTTTGGGTGAACTCGTCGTTCATTACCAGCTCGATCAACAGGTTCTGGCGCAGCCCCAACAGCGCGTCTTGCGTTGATGGGCGTTTGTCCAAGCCGCGCTTTTGTGCCTCTTGCACCATCAACTCGCGGGCGATGAATTCTTGCTTCAAGGCGGCGCGCAATTCGGGTGTGTCTTTTTGGCCTTGAGCGATATTGGCTTGCACGGTGCGATCCATCAAAGCCGAGGCGATGGGCACACCGTTGACCACAGCCATGGCCGCATCAGCGGCTAAGGCTTGGCCAATCGCTCCAATATAAACAAACGTGCAAGCCAAGACACTTGGCCACAATTTCAATTGAGATTTCATTTTTTATTCCAACTATTTCTAAAACAAGTTCACAAAATTTGCATTCACGGTGCTCTCACAATGCGCAAGACCAGCTCGCCGGCTGCCGACTTGATGATCACCTGCGAAGAAGGTACATCGGCCAAGCCCATCACACTGAGGATCCCACCTGGTGTCAGGCGTATCGCTGGCGTCTGGTGTTTATCCAAATGCTCCAATTGGATCACCGGAGCATTTGCCGTGATCCAATCCTGCAAGGCTTTAGGCAAGTCAATCTGCTGTTCGACCAATACATCTTTGAGTTCAATCTGCACCAAGCCCGCCTCACCGGAAGCTGGCAGTTTGGCCACTGTGACTCGATAGGGTAGTTGTGGCGTCGCCAATCGTGGGTCGACCACCGCCGACGCGCTATGGCCAGTGGCTGATAAGGCTGCTTTGGTGATGACCATCGAGCCCCCTATAAACGTCAAGTTGTAGTTGCCGTCTGCACCACTGGCCGATGTGGGGTAAATGACTGCATTCTTTTCTGTACGTGTTGCGCTCACACGGGCCAACACGCTGGCGGCTTCACCGCCCACCAAGCCCGTGGCGGTGAAGCCGCTAATGGTCTGGT
>Ga0114964_10002356_pt1 | contig 13171 bp, 12 predicted proteins | sample C_131016_MF_Meta_FD_92638 | JGI IMG/M metagenome (GOLD analysis project Ga0114964, IMG submission 92638) | Freshwater microbial communities from Lake Croche, Canada to study carbon cycling - C_131016_MF_MetaG | ecosystem: Environmental > Aquatic > Freshwater > Lake | place: Lake Croche, Canada... | reverse complement strand
TCTTACGATTCTTACCAAAGAATATGGGACAGGACACCCTCTAAAGAAAATCTGAAAATCTGAAAATCAGATTTTTTAAATGAATTTTCACCCCAAGAAATTCATCAAAAATGACACTGCCCCTACTCGTCAGCAACCGCTGACGGCATACAAGGGGTATCAGTTATGACCATTCTCAGACTCCCATCCGTTAAGGCGGAAATGGGCCACCGTTCAGACGCAAGCATTTACAACGCAATACGGGCTGGCTTGTTTCCCGTTGGCATAAAGATTGGACAACGTGCAAGGGGCTGGCCAGCAGATGAGGTTGCAGCAATCAACGCCGCGAGGATTGCGGGTAAGTCAGAAGAAGAGTTGAAAGCATTGGTAGGTCGTCTGTACGCGAAGCGGTTACAACAACCCTTCGCTTAGGTGCTTGCAATGGCAAACGCTCGAAATCCAAAGAAAAAGGGCTATGACACAAACCGTGACGGCGGTAGTTTTATAGCTTTGCCATGGTCCGTGCTTGATTGTTTAGCCTACGCCAGTTTAAGTCTCGCTGCAAAGTCATTGTTAATTGAGGTCGCAAGGCAATTCGTTCGAGACAACAATGGGCGATTACTGATTTCACGTGCCTACATGGCAAAAAGAGGATGGAAGTCGGCAGACACCATCACGAACGCAAAGCGTCAACTTTTAGAGGGCGGCTTCATTTACGAGACTGTCATGGGTCACAGGCCGAATAAGGCGAGTTGGTACGCGGTTACATGGCTTGGGCTTGACAAAATTCCCGGATATGACGAGGGTGCATTTGAGGGCTTTAAGCGCAGCGCATACCTCAGTGCCTCCCCTTTGAAAAATACAAGCCTTAGACCGCCAGCCGGAACAGGTAAAGCAACTACAGCACCGCCAACCGGAACAGATCTGTTGCCCTCTGTTCCGTCAGCCGGAGCTATGGAGTCCCTTTCATGTACATGCTCTGTTCCGTTAAGCGGACACCATCTAGAGATGCCATCTGTTACGGCAGTTTCAACTCTACGCAATCAACATTGACCCAAGTTGTAAATCGACTACAAAGGAAAAATCATGCTCACGTTTGAATCACACAGTCATGAAATTAACCGCCGGCATTTGCTGGCGCATTCAGCAGCAAACGATGCCATTGAGCACGCAAAAGCGGCTGGATTACTCTTGCTTGAAATTAAGGGCAAGCTCAAGCACGGCCAATTCTTGAACTGGGTACGTGACAACGCACAAATGTCTTTGCGGCAGGCTCAACGCTACATGGCCGTAGCGCAGGGCAAGACGATTCCACTGAGAAGGTTGATCGAGAAAAACGACACGGTGTCGCATTTAGATTCCCAAGTGGATCAGGGTCTCGTTGCCAATGGCCAGTGGCTACCCAAAAGTGGTTATTTTTATGTTTTCAGTGACATCAACGCTGCATATTGGGTTGTCCCTGATTTGAATCCAAGGGGATTTCATGTCTCAAAGCATTACCAGATCGAACGGGACCCGACTGTTCCTCCTGAGCAATACGCCGATCCAGACGATCCGCACGATGAACGGGAGTGGGATGGCATGAGTATGTATGACGGGACTAAGCATCCAGTTCGACAAGATTGGGTTGATGCGTTCCTAAGGTACTACGGGCTTAAAGATCCCAGCACTGTAACTTGGTTCGCCTCTGGCGCTTGCAAGGGCTATGCAAGGCCATTTGGTGAACCATCAAGCGCCTAAGGAATCACAAGCAACTGAAATAGACCACAACAAAGGCGCCAAAGTGAATGACGTCCGATAACCGTGAAGCCATTCTCAAAATACAAAGGGTGCAAACAAATGGCTAAACGACCAAAAGCAACTAAGGCAATGCTGACGGGTCAAGGTGAGGCGGCACGTCCTGCGAGCCCAGTTCAAACTGTGCGCCAGCCTGAAAGTCCGACTTCATCAGGGCTCGCTGAACTTGCCATTGATGCGCCCACAACCAATGGCATGGTGACAACCATGTTCACTTCAAAAACCATGGCCATCGAACTTGGCCTGAATGAAATGGTTTTGGCATTGCACAGTCAAGTTGATGCCGTTCAAAAGGGCGACATGAAGGGCGCAGAATCGATGCTACTCAGCCAATCGGTGACCCTGAACGCTATCTTCTCTGAAATGGCCCGTAGAGCAGCCATGAACATGAACACCAACATACAGGCAACAGAGACCTACATGCGTATGGCGCTTAAAGCCCAGAGCCAATCAAGATCAACGCTGGAGACGCTGTCTGCCATCAAAAACCCACCCATTGTGTTTGCAAAGCAAGCGAACATAACAACAGGGCATCAGCAAGTCAACAACCTAATGCAAGTTGACCCTCGCGTGCAAGCAATTCAGAATCAGCCAACCCAACTTTCAGGAGGTGCATATGAGCTATGTCAGGACACCGGAGCACAGAGCCTTGAGGGCGGCCTTAATTCGTCGCTGGAGGCCGTGGGAGCAATCAACAGGGCCAAAATCCCCAGAGGGTAAGGAACGCTCAGCAATGAGGGGTTTTAAAGGCGGTGAACGATCACTGCTGCGTGAATTGGCCCGTTCACTGAAAAATCAGGAAAAGCTACTGGCAGCGTTTGATAGCTGAATAGTCCGAGTTCGCCAGCTACGCCGAGCTTGAAATTTAAGGTATGGACTTGAGTCGGCGCTTTGGAATTCTCCTTCCTTGGCGCGGACGCTCAACTACCGCTAAGCAGAGTTTTTGTCACTTTCTTGAAAAATTGATATCTGCTTCTCGAGAGGGCCTGAACACGCGTTGACGTAACCCAGGGCCTCAGACAATCGCCGTGCGGCGGCGGCAAGCTTTTGCGCAATGTTGCCTTCCCAGTCGGGGGGTATGCGTTCTGCTTGCGTTGTCAGCGACAACGCCATCACCATGTTGCCCTTTGCGTCCATGATGGGCGCACTGAATGCGTTAACTGCAACTTGATGAATGAGGGAAGGGGCCGAACCGATCGCGCGGCCCATTCCCATTTTCCGCACCTCCTGTAGTTCGGCTTCAAAAGCTTGCTTGCGCTCAGCGAGCGTTTCATGCTCCATTGCCAACATCCGCAAATCCTCCTCGACAAGCGCCTTGGTCATCTCCGCGGGAAGGAACGCGGCGAATGCGCGACCCGTGGCGGATCGCGAGATGCTCATGACCAGGCCGGGGCGCAGCTGGTCGCTCACGGGCCTGGAGGATGGCTCCCAGTGAATCGCCGTTGGGCCGTGGTTGCCCCAGACCGCGAGGCAAAGTGTGTGGTCTCCCAACTCACTGGCAACAGCGGGCAGTTTCTCGATTGTGCTGCGGATGCCCTGTAGCTGGGCTGGCCGGGACGTTCCCAGGTGCAGGGCAGTGGGGCCAAGGTCGTGCGCGTAGGGCACCATGTATCTGCCGTTGCCGAATGCGAGCGAGCGTTTGCCCGATCGACCCATCTGTACGATGCGGCCAATGAACACGACGTGGTCACCACCGGGATATGCGGCCACCTTCTGACATTCGAAATGCGCCGCAACGCCGTCGAGCACGGGGACTTCAGCAACGCCCTCGGTGTGGGGAATGCCGTTGAACTTGTCGTCCTTCGATTTAGCGAAATGATTGGACAGTGAGACCTGGTCGTCCGCGAGGATGTTCACGGCGAAATGTTCGCTGTCCTTGAACGCAGAGTGGCTGCGCGAGGAGACCGCCTGGCTCCACAACACAAGCGGAGGATCGAGCGACACCGAGCTGAAGGAGTTTACGGTGACCCCATGCGCCACGCCCGCAGCGTCCTTGGTCGTCACGATCGTCACACCTGTCACGAACGTCCCAAGGACATCACGTAGTTGCTTGGGGTCAAAAGGGGCCGCAGTAAGTGTCATGGTGATGTTTCCTGTCTCTTGCAATGGTTCGAGTGTAGGAAGCGTGTCCCTGCACCACAAATCACATCTCCAAATGAATTAATCGGCTTGGGTAATAAGACTGAGCGGGTGATTCATCAACAACCGTTACACACATATCGAATTTCCTGAAGAAGCGTGGTGCTTCGAGAGCGCGAGAATTGCCCCCTTTCAACTCCACCCATGCCCATGAAAGTGATAGCCGACCAAGACGATCTGATTGCCATCCCTTGCACATTGATACGCGCAGGAACGAGCAAGGCTGCCTATATGCTGAAGGCCGATATTCCGGCACGGAGTCCAGCGCGGAATGCGCTTTTGAAGTTGCTCATGGGCAGCGTCGATCTCCAGCAGATTGACGGATTGGGAGGCTCAAGGTTAGTGACGGCCAAACTGGCCATCGTCGGACGCTCAAGCCGAACGGATGCTGATATCGACTACTCATACGGCATCGTGCCACCGGGACGGGACATTGTGGTGTACACCTGCAACTGTGGAAACGTCTCGGCCGGCGTGGGTCCATTTGCTATCGAGAACGGCTTGGTCGAAGAAACTGAGCCGGCGACGGTGATACGCATTCTCAAAACCAACACGGGCAAGAACCTGACCGCTCAGGTACCAGTCCGTGGCAAGCACGAAGCAGTCGAAGTCGACTACTCCATCCCAGGTGTTCCAGGTACAGGCGCGAAGATTTTGATGGATTACAGCCAGACCGTTGGAGCCAAGTCTGGAAAACTTTTACCAACCGGCAATCCGAAAGACGTGCTAAATCTGAGCGATAGTCGGCAGCTCGAAGTCACTATAGCTGGTGTCGGCAATCCGTGTGTGTTCGTGCGCGCCCTGGACGTCGGCATGAGCGGCGTTGAATTGCCGCTCGAGGTGGATTCCAACGCAGACCTCATCCGCGTCCTCCATGAGATTCGAGGGCGAGCAGTCGCAGCCATGTCTCACTTCACGGACTGGCGCAAAGCAGAGCGGCTCTCGCCTGCGCTTCCTTTGGTAGTGCTGGTGGCGTCTTCGGAAGACTATCGAAGCTCGTAAAGAGATTTGATTCAGGCAGTCGATATAGACCTGCGCGCCAGACTTGTGTTTTACAACCGGTGCCACGAGTGCGTGGCATGGAATGGTGCTATGTGCCTGGCGTCGATGGCTCGCTTTCCGCACACCTTGGTTCACGAAGTGCAAGCAACTAGGCCTAGCGATGGTGTTCGCATTGGCACCCCCTGGGCGTCATGAAAGTTGAAGCACGCGCGTCGTTCGACGCCACAGGGGCAATCTCGTTCTCAACCCTCGGATTCGGACGCAATGCGCGTCGGCTATTCAGCGATAAAGCCTGGGTGCGAGCAGGTGACTGACCTTTGTTTAGGGAATAACGATGTCCAACAGCGGGGCATGCTGCTGCGCGCCGAAGGTGTCGCGCTCGCCGATGCTTCCCTGCTTCCACTTGCGCTTGAGCGTCAGCTTGAATGCCCGCGCTGGATCGAAGAACATGCACACGAGCACGTCCTCGGGCGTGACGTGAAAGCGGAGGGCCAGGTCGTCGGCCTCCAGCGCGCCGCTGTTTTTGACACGCTGGTACACATGCTCGCTGTCGAAGATCACGTCGAAGGTGATCTCGAACGGGCCGGAGTTCTTGCTACGCAGCACTTTGGCCAGATCCACCAGTAGCGCGGGAGATGTCTTGGAAGATGTGCTTGCCATCATGTCAGACCTCCATCACGCGTGCGGGAAACAGCTCGGTCGGAGAGTCAAGTTCCATCAGGTGATAAACGCTGAAATCGCAGACTGGGCCGATTGGGTTTTCCGGCGGGTTAAGTGGCAGCGCGAAGTTACCCGCAGTTGATTTTTGCCCCGGGTAGGGCATGTGCAGTACAGAAATTCGGGCAATGCTGGCGATGTCGCTGGCCAGCTCCTGCGTGGCCGCGGTAACTTCACCCAGCAGGCCCACTTCGTGCGGCACCAGGTGGCGCAGCGGCTCGACTTCTCCCATGACCGCGTCGCGGCCGTACACGTGAAAGATCAGTTGCGCCGCACCCGATGCCAGATCGGGGAACAAGGCTTCGGTGCGCTTGCGCACACCGGCCAGGAACGAGTCGATCTGGCCGATCAGTATGGGGTCGCGGATGCCCCCGATGAATACAGTGCGATGGCCCACGATGCTCGCGCCTTCGAGCTTGACCGCGTACTTCTCCGACGGGATGAACACGCTACCGCTCACGCGCACGCGGCGCTCGTCCAGCACTTCGTATTTAGCACCGCGCAAGTCCAGCACGCCACCGGGGCCGAACAGCAAATCGGGGCGCGTTTTTTCGTATAGCGTGTGCGCCGCCACCGACGCGGGCGTGCAGCGCTCCGCCGGGTTCATCGGCTCCAGGTCAAAGCTGTCCTTGCGCACGGTCGCCAGGATCACCTTGCCTTTGGGCTCGGCGCAATTGGCGCCGCATTCGACGATCTTGCCCATGTGCCAGTAAACGTCAGGGTTGATGCCGTGCAGATCGCACAGGCCGGCGTAGGGAGCGGGGTCGTAGGAGCGGCCGGAGATGATGATGTCCAGCTTGCGGTGTTCGCGCAGAAGTTCGACATAGGGCTCGGCGCCCATCTGCGCGACGATGTTGGTGGCGCTGTCGATGTCCGCATGTGTGAGTGCGGGTGCGGGGCCGCAGGGAGCGATGCGGCCCGCGTTTAGCCGTTTGTGGATGAGAGCCTTGTCCACGTCGGCGTAGATGGCCGCCATCTTGAAATGCCAGCCTTTGGCGCGTGCGATCCTGCGGATCATCTCCACCATCATGTCAACTTGTGCGTTCAGTCCCGGGCCGCCGGCGGAGCTGATGAACAGGGGCACCTTGCGCTCCGCGCAGCCTTGCAGCAGAAGCGTCACATCGCGCTCGTACGCCGACCAGGGCACGAGAGTCTTGTCCAGGCCGAGCTGATAGGGGCCGGGGTCGGTGGAGCCGGAATCGACGACGATGGCATCGACATCGCGGTCCATGCCGCGCCAGAAGTGGTCGGCCGGAATGCCATAACCCAGCATGCCGCAGGGCGTGAGAATTTTCAGTTCTTCCTTTTGTTGCATGGCGTGCTCGCTCACGCGGACAGCCGCACTGCGGGGCGCTGCACCATGTGCTTGCCGAGGCCCAGCGTGTCGCGCAGCGTATTGCCGGGATATTCCTTGCGGAACAGACCGCGGCGCTGGAGTTCGGGCACCAGCAGGCGAGCCACCTCTTCGTAAGTGCCGGGCACCTGAGTGGCAGATAACACAAAGCCATCGCATGCAGTCTTAAACCACTCTTCCATCTGGTCGGCCACCTGCGTTGCGGTGCCAACGAAGGTCGGGCCCTCGTCCAGCGTGCCGCGGCCGGACGCTTCAACAAAGTCGCGCACCGACGGGTTCTTCTTGCCGCTCTTAGTGATGACCTTGTCGCGCAGGCTTTGCCACGACATGCCGGCCAGCTCTTCGTCATTGAAGGGTAGCTCGTAGGGGCGCTTGGCAAAGTCGACGTTGAGCACTTCGCACAGCAGCGCGAGGGAGTCGGCCGGCTTGGCCAGGGACGCCGTGAGCGCGCGCTGGTCGATGGCCTGCGCTTCGCTTTCGGCGACGATGACCTTGATCGCTGGCGCGACCTTCACGCTGTTGGGATCGCGGCCGGTGGCGGCGATCGCGGCCTTGAGCGCGGCGTATTGCTTTCGGCCTGCTTCCAAGCTGGGGTAGGAGGCAAACACCAGCTCGGCCCAGCGCGCCGCGAATGCAATGCCGCGCCCACTCTGGCCGGCTTGGAGCAGCACGGGCTGGCCTTGCGGCGAGCGGGGCACTGTCAGCGGACCCTTCGATTTGAAGTACTTGCCCTGGTAGTCCAGGCGATGCACCTTGGCCGGATCGGCGAAGCGCCCGCTGGCCTTGTCCACGATCAGCGCGTCGTCTTCCCACGACGCCCAATGCCCGGTTACCACTTCCAGAAATTCGTCGGCGCGGTCGTAGCGCAAGTCGTGCTCTAGGTGCTCTTCATAGCCGAAGTTCTCTGCTTCCGAGTCGTTGAGCGAGGTCACGACGTTCCACGCCACTCGGCCCTCCGTCATGAGGTCGAGCGTGGCGAACAGGCGGGCGACATGGAAGGGCTCGTAGTAGGTGGTGGAGTAGGTCGCGCCCAGTCCCAGTTTTGAAGTGGCACAGGCCATCGCCATCAGTACGGTGCTCGGGTCCAGCTTGACCGCCCGCACGCCGTTGGCCACGGTGTCGCGATGGTCGGCGCCGTAGATATCGGGCATGGCCAGGCGGTCATCGAAAAACGCCATGTCAAACTTGGCATCCTCCAGCGTGCGTGCGATCCGCTGGTAGTACGCCGGCTTGAGAAAGTCGCTCATGGACGACGGGTGACGCCAAGAACCGACATAGTTGGAACAGTTCTGTGCCTGCAAAAAGGCGATCAGGCTCATCTGGCGGGGAGTGTTGGGCATGGGGTGTCCTTGGTGAATTTTTAATGAGGCGCAGGTCAGTCGACCTGAGCGCCGGAGCCTCTGGTCGCACGGCCCCAGCGGTCAATTTCCTGGCGCAGGAACTCGGCGAAGCTGGCGGCGGTGCCGCCGTTGACGGTCGATCCCAACTTGGCGAAATGCTCCTGCACCTCGCGGGACTTGAGCACCCTGTTTGCAGCGGCGTTGATGGTTTCGACGATGGCTGGGGGCATATTCGCTGGGCCCATTAAAGCGGCCCAGGTCAGCGCCTGGTAGCCGGGCAGTCCCTGCTCAGCAGCTGTGGCCACATCCGGGAAACGCGGCGAACGTGTCTGACTGCTGACGGCCAGGGCCTTGAGCTTGCCTGCTGCAATGTGCGGCGCGGCTGAGCTTGCGGCGTCGAAGCCCAGCTGTGCGTGGCCGGCGATCAGGTCGGTGATCATGGCAGGAGATCCCTTGTAGGGGATATGGACGATATCGATGCCTGATTCCTTGCGCAACATTTCCATTGCGATGTGGCCGGTGGTGCCGCTGCCACTGGAGCCATAGGACACCTTGCCCGGATTCGCCTTGGCATACGCCACAAGTTCGCGCATGTTGTTGTACGGCGCGCTAGCGCCGCAGATCAGGAACATGGGGCTGGTATTGACCAGCATGATGGGCGTGAAATCAAGCAGCGTGTCGTAGGGCAGCTTGCGGTACAGGACCGGGTTAATGGTGAGTGGCGCGGTCGAACTCATCAACAGCGTGTAGCCATCAGGCGCTGCATTTTTGACAAATTCATGCGCGATGATTCCGCTTGCGCCGGGGCGGTTGTCCACATAAACCGACTGCACGAGTTCGCGCGTCAGGCCGGTGGCGATGGCGCGTGCACCGACATCGGAAGACTGCCCTGCGGGAAAGCCGACGACGATGCGGATCGGCTTGTTTGGGTAGCGTTCCTGGGCCAATGCCCTCGTGCCGATCGAAGGTGCGATCACCGTGGAGACCAGTGCGATCCGGCCAAAATCTCGTCTGCGCATCTTGTCTCCTTCAAATATCCGCGAGCAAGGGGCCAGCGTTTTCGCAAGTATGCTGGCACCAGACTCGCAAAGCTATTCGCCATGCCAGATAAGCCGATCAGCCGCACTGATAAATGGCTCGTCGGCCAGCATTGATAGCCGGCGCTGATAGCCATATTTGCCATAGTGATTTGTGCAGGCCGAGTCCATACATTACGCTGGCGCCATGCACACAAACCAACCGACCCTGGCAACCGAAGCGCAGCGAATCGCGCGCTTCACACTCGAGGCGCAGATCAACACAATCCCCGTCGACGTCGTTACGTTGGCCAAGGAACATCTGCTGGACGTGATCGGCATTTCCCTTGCATCGACAAAATTCGACTACGGCAGCGTCATCTTGGAAGCCGGCAAGAAGCTGGGTCGCGGCGACGACGCCAGCGCGATTGGCTCGGGCGTACTGTTGCCCGCCAGTTCGGCCGCGCTGGTCAACGGCGTGCTGGCCCATGGCCTGGACTTTGACGACACCCATATTGGCGCGATCTACCACGCCAGCGCGCAGGCGATGGCCACAGTGCTCGCGGCCGGCCAGGCCAACCGCTCGACAGGGCAAGAGGTGTTGGTCGCCTTTATTACAGCGCTGGAGGTTGGCTGCCGTCTGGCGACCGCCGGCGCCGGCAAACTGCACGACCGCAGTTTCCATCCAACATCGCTGTGCGGCACATTTGCTTCGGCCTGTGCGGGCGGCAAGTTGTACGGCCTGGACGAAGCTGGTCTGGTGTCGGCGCTCGGCCTTTGCGGCAGCATGGCGTCGGGTATTCTGGAGCGCGGCAATTCGTGGCTGAAGCGGCTGCATCCGGGTTGGGCCGCGCACAGCGGCCTGTGCGCGGTAACAATGGGCGGCGCAGGCTTTCTCGGGCCGGAAACAGTGTTCGAAGGGCGGCGCGGTTTCTACTACGCGCATATCGACAGCATCCCGACTGGCGCCGATCTGCCCAGCCACGGTATCGGAGCCGAGTGGCAGACGCGCGGGATCGCGATCAAACCCTATCCCTGCTGCCACTTCACCCATGCATTTGCTGACGCTGCGCTGGAGTTGCGTGGCCAGTTCGACCTGGCGGACATCGAGCGCATCGATTGCCCTCTGACAGCTTCGATGCATAAGATGGTGGCGGAGCCGCGCGAGCGCTGCATTCATCCCACCACGCCCTATGCAGCGCTATTCAGCGTGCAGTATGTCGTGGCCTGCGCCTTGTTCAAGGGCCGCGTGGACTTGTCCGCCTTCTACGACGAGCCGCTGGACGAACCCGAGATCCTGCGCATCGCCGCCCGGACCTTTTGCGTGGACGACCCGGCCAGCGACTATCCCTTGCACTTTCCGGGTGAAGTGGTCGTGACGCTCAAGGACGGACGCGTGCTGCGCGTGCGCAAACCCGCCAGCCTGGGCACGCCCGAAGTCCCGCTGACGCGCGCACAGCTCGAAGAAAAATTCATGGCGCTCGCCACGCGTGCGATCTCCGAAGAGCAGGCACTGAGGTTGATGGACAGGGTATTAGCTATCGAGCGTGAAGCGTCGCTGGACGAAATCATGAATCTTGCAACGGCCAAGTAATCCTCGCTGTGTTGACGGCGGTCAATCCACCTGCGCGCCAGATGCACGCACCGCCGGCGCCCAACGCTGCACTTCCTCGCGCATGAACTGGCCTAGGGCGGCTGCCGTGCCGCCGTTGATCGTTGACGCTGACTTGGCGTAGTGCTCTTGAACAGCAGGACTTGTCAACGCGCGATTCACCGCCGCATTCAGCTTCTCCGCCACAGCCACCGGCAGCCCTGCCGGCCCCACCATCGCAGCCCAAGTCAACGCCTGAAAATCGGGAAAACCCTGCTCGGCAATTGTCGGGATTTCTGAAGTGCGCGCAGAGCGTTTCGCCGAACTGACCCCGATCAGTTTGATGCGGCCGCCGGCCGCATGCGGAAGGATCGAGGTCGAGGTGTCGAACGCAAACTGCACCCGTCCCGCGATCAGATCTGTCACCACCGCCGGCGATCCTTTGTATGGAATGTGTACCATGTCCAATCCCGCGTCCTTCTTGAGCATTTCCATCGCGATGTGCTGCGTGAGCCCGCTGCCCCCAGATCCGTACGACACTTGGCCCGGCCGCGCTTTGACCCACGCGATCATCTCTCGCAGGTTGTTCACGGGAGTGCTGGCAGCGGTCGAGAGGTACATCGGGCTGGAGTTAACCAGCACAACGGGAGTGAAGTCCTTAATAGGGTCGTACGGCAGCTTAGGGTACAAGCTGGGGTTGATCGCTAGGGTGGCACCTGATCCCATCAACAACGTGTAGCCATCAGGCGCTGCCTTTTTGACAAATTCATGCGCGATGATTCCGCTTGCGCCGGGGCGGTTGTCCACATAAACCGACTGCACGAGTTCCTCGGAAAGCCTGAGTGCAATGACGCGCGCGCCAATGTCCAGCGATTGGCCGGCCGGAAAGCCAACGACTAGGCGGATCGGACGGTTCGGCCAGACTGTTTCCTGTGCGTGGGTCCACGGGATTGAGGCAATCGATGCGGCACCAGCGACGGCGCGAGCAAAAGTTCTTCTGGTGTGCATTAAAATCTCCTAGAGTAGAGTATTGAGCCAACGCTGCCTGACCATTTATCACCAAGTGAAATAGGACTATTAATGCCACCGATCAATGAGACCCAGGCAACGCAGCCCGCGAACACCTACAGTGCGTTGGCCATTTCCGGGGTCGGCCTTTCCGAACTGGAAACATTTATCGCCGTGGCGGAGTTGGGCAGCTTCAGCCTCGCCTCCAAACGTCTTTACCTCTCACAGCCGGCCGTCACAGCGAGGGTGCAAAAGCTCGAGTCGCAGTTGGGTGTGCGCCTCTTGCACCGTACCACGCGCAGTGTAGAGGTGACCGATGCTGGCCGCAGGCTTGCGTCGCGCGCCAGTGAAACGCTACGAGACCTGCGCGAGCTTATCGCAGAATTTTCAAGCGAGCGCGCGCAAACGCGCCAGCGTGTGGTGGTAGCCGCCACGCCCATGCTGGCGGCAACATTGTTGCCAGCCATCATTGGACGCTTCAGCGCACGCTACCCCGATGTCAATATTGCCGTCCTCGATCTGCGCCACGCTGCAGCGTTGCAAAGCCTGGAGCGCGGGGAGAGCGAAATCGCTGTGATGGCGCTGGAAGACGCACATCCGCGTATGCGCTTTACGCTAATCCTGCAAGAGCCTATTGCGCTGGTGGTCCCCGCCGGACATGCCTTGGCCAGCGAAACGACGGTCACCTTGCAGCAACTTGCGACCTGGCCCGTGATGGTGCTGGAGCAGTACTCCACTTTGCACGCAAAACTGACGTCGGAATTCGAGCGCCATGGATTGCAATTCCGGCCCGCAGCCACTGCCGCCAATCTCACAACCCTGCTTGGCATGCTTGACGCGGGACGCGGCGTTGCCCTGCTGCCGCGCGGCATGGCGCAGCACAACGCCGGTCAGCCGCGTATTGTCGTGAAGTTGTCCAATTGCGACCAGTTTCGCAACTACGGGATCCTTGAGCCGCGCAGCGGCGAGCTCAGCTCGGCGGCGCGCAGCTTTGTGAATTTTCTTCGGTCGGATTGTGCCAAGATAGGACCCGCTATCACCAGCGCTGACTAAAGTTGGATCTGAGCATCCTACTTCACTTCTCCACGCCGTGAGGTTAACTAGTTGTTGGCGCCGATCCAATATTGACCACCTGTGCCGATTGAATTTTGACCAGGGGCTATTGCCAGCTTTTTGATCGCTGGCTGTGGATAACTATACTTTCAATTGCTATCTTGCAATTCCTTTC
>Ga0114964_10002354_pt1 | contig 13178 bp, 11 predicted proteins | sample C_131016_MF_Meta_FD_92638 | JGI IMG/M metagenome (GOLD analysis project Ga0114964, IMG submission 92638) | Freshwater microbial communities from Lake Croche, Canada to study carbon cycling - C_131016_MF_MetaG | ecosystem: Environmental > Aquatic > Freshwater > Lake | place: Lake Croche, Canada... | reverse complement strand
GCTGGGGACTAAATGTGCCTAAGATGCCAGCTAAAGCGATTGACTTCACAAACCCAATGGGCTTGTGGCATTTCAACCTAACTGGTGGAGTTCAGGCTGTTGGCGTTCTAACAGCCGTCATCTTAATCTTCTCGCTTTTGCTTAGCGACTTCTTCGATTCAATCGGAACAGTTACTGGCTTGGCTAATGAAGCAGGTTTGATTCAGGAGGATGGCGAGATTGAGCACATTCGCGAAATCTTGGTTGTTGACTCTGTTGCTGTAATGGCTGGCGCCGCTGGCGGTGTTTCATCCAATACTGCATACATTGAATCAGCATCTGGTGTTGGCGACGGCGCTCGTACTGGTATCGCAAGTATCGTTACTGGTGCGATGTTCTTAGTCGCGCTATTCCTAGCGCCACTGACCCAGGTTGTTCCTTACGAAGCAGCTACACCGGCACTTGTCGTTGTGGGCTTCTTGATGTTCACCCAGATTCGCAAGATTCCGATGGACGATTATGCATTAGCAATCCCTTGCTTCTTAACCATCATCCTGATGCCATTCACCTACTCCATCACCAATGGTGTTGGCGCAGGCATCGTTAGCTACGTTTTGATCAAGGTATGTCAGCGCAAGTTCAGTGAGATTTCTGTAATTATGTGGATTATCTCGTTGGCCTTCGTTGCCTACTTCGCTATCAATCCACTAACCCAGTTGATCAAGTAAGTTAAGCAAACAAAACTCAATAAAATTGGGGCGCATCCAAAGTGGATGCGCCCCAATTAATTTTAAGTCTGAAAATTATTCGTCGACTTCTTCTTCATCTCGTGCTAGCCAAGTTGCTAGGCGCTCTACTGCAATTTCAAAGTCTGGATTCAGGTCAACAAATACCTGAAGTTTGGCGGCGAGCCAACTAATCGAAACTTCTTCGTCGCCTCGACGATTTTCAAGCTCTTCAATACCACGGTCTGTGAAATACATGGATGTCCCTGACTTAGCTAAATGCCTGTGCAACAAGCGTTTCTTGTTCAAGTTCGTGGCGATGATGTGAACCAACGGCTGGCGAAGAAGAAGCTGGACGAGACACCAAGCTAATTGGATGGCCGATTACTTGTGGCAAGTTCAGCAACATGAAGCTACCAGCGCCTTGATTGCGAGGCTCTTCCTGAACCCAGCGAACTTCGCGCAGGTTCGGCAACGATGCAATTTCCGGTGGCAGTGTAATTTGTGGCAGTGGGTAGAGGCGCTCTAAGCGAATGATTGCAACATCCTTGCGACCGGTCTTTTCCCGCTGCGCCAACAAGTCGTAATACACCTTGCCGCTACACAACAGAACAGTTTTTACATCCTGCTTGTTCACAGATTCATCAGGCAGCATTGAGCGGAAAGATCCTGTTGTGAAATCTTCAGTCTTAGAAGTTGCATACTTTGCTCGAAGCAAAGACTTTGGAGTAAAAATAACCAGCGGGCGGATTAGTGGTGAGTAAACCTGCCAGCGCAGTAAGTGGAAATACGAAGCTGGAGTAGATGGCATAGCAACCGTGATGTTGTCCTGCGCGCAAAGTTGCAAGAACCGCTCGACGCGTGCTGACGAGTGATCGGGTCCCTGACCTTCGTAGCCGTGGGGGAGAAGCATCGTTACGTCACTTCGCTGTGCCCATTTTTGCTCACCAGAGCTGATGAATTCATCAATTATGGTTTGGGCGCCGTTTACGAAATCACCGAACTGTGCTTCCCACATAACTAAAGCTTCAGGGCGAATAACCGAGTAACCGTATTCAAAGCCAAGGGCTGCGAATTCGCTGAGCAATGAGTCGTAAACAGAAAGCTTGGCATCCCCTTCGTAGCACTGCTTAAGTGGCTTGTACTGCCAGCCGGTTTCTTTATCGACGATGACTGCGTGGCGGTGGCCAAAAGTTCCACGACGGCTATCTTGGCCAGCAAGGCGGACTGTTTTACCCTCAGTCAGTAGTGAACCGAATGCAAGTGCTTCACCCATACCCCAATCGATACTGTCTGACTGAATCATCTCAGCGCGACGTTGTAGCTGTGGGACTAGACGAGGGTGAACTGTAAAGCCATCAGGCATTGTCAGCTGGCTGGCTACAACTCGATCAATAACTGCCTGAGTGATTGCAGTTGGCACTTCACTTGGCGGCTGCTGCGGAGCAAGAGTTTGCTGACCGGTTGCAATAACTTCACTCACGTCCGAGCTGAAGTCTTCGTGTGAGCTTGCTTTGGTTTCTTGGAACACACGCTCTAGTTCGTCTTGGTAATGCTTCAAAACTTCGTCGGCTTCTTCGCTGGTGATGTCTCCGCGACCTATGAGGGCTTCGGTGTACAACTTACGAGTTGACCGCTTGTTGTCGATGATTTCGTACATTAATGGCTGGGTAAGCGAAGGGTCGTCAGCTTCATTGTGACCACGACGACGGTAGCAAACTAGATCAATAACAACATCGCGATGGAATCTCTGACGGAAATCAAAGGCAAGTTGCGCCACCCAAATTACAGCTTCCGGGTCATCGCCATTCACATGGAAAACTGGCGATTGGATCATTCGAGCAACATCGGTTGCATACACACTGGAGCGACTGTACTTCGGCGAAGTTGTGAACCCAACTTGGTTGTTAACAACAAGGTGGATTGTGCCACCTACGCGATACCCCTGAAGTTGGCTGAACTGTAGGGTTTCGGCAACTACACCTTGGCCGGCAAACGCGGCATCACCGTGCATCAAGACTGGAAGAACCGAGTATTCGTCTTTACCTAGCATGTCTTGCTTAGCGCGAACGATTCCTTCTAGAACTGGATTAACTGCTTCTAGATGTGATGGGTTGGCAGCTAGATAAACGTCAACTGAGTTGCCACTTGATGCTTCAAAACGACCTTGTGTACCGAGGTGATACTTAACATCGCCAGAGCCTTGAACAGATTCAACGCCGTAGTTGCCTTCAAATTCATTGAAGATTCGGCCATAGCTCTTGCCAGCAATGTTTGCCAAAACATTTAACCGACCACGGTGAGGCATCCCGATGCAAACTTCATGCAATTGCTCGTCCGCAGCAGCCTGCAGAATTTGATCAATCAGTGGAATCGTGCTTTCGCCACCTTCAAGGCTAAAGCGTTTTTGGCCAACAAACTTGGTCTGAAGGAAGGCCTCGAATGCCTCAGCTTCATTTAGTTTGCGCAGGATCCGTAACTGCTCTTCGCGGTCGAGTTTGTCGTGCGCCTTTTCGAAACGTTCCTGGATCCATCGGCGTTGTTCTGGATCTTGTAGGTGCATGTATTCAACGCCAATAGTGCGGCAGTATGCATTTCGAAGTACACCCAAGATGTCGCGCAGTTTTGCAAATGGAGTTCCGCCGAAGCCGCCAGTCGCGAATTCGCGATCGAGATCCCAAAGTGTCAGCCCATGATTGGCAACATCCAAATCTGGGTGAATTCGCGCTTCATAAGTAAGTGGATCCGTATCGGCCATTAAGTGGCCACGAACTCGGTAAGCATGAATCATCTGCTGAACACGAGCAGTTTTATCTAGAACATCATCACGAGTTGCTGCGATATCTTCAGCCCAACGAATTGGTACATACGGAATACGAAGTGAGCGGAAGATGTCGTCGTAGAAGTTATCTGCGCCTAGGAGTAGTTGATGCACACGGCGTAGAAAATCGCCCGACTGCGCCCCCTGGATAACGCGGTGATCGTAAGTGCTTGTGAGAGTCAGAATTTTGCTTATGGCATTGCGAGTGATTGTTTCTTGCGATGCACCTTGCCATTCGGCTGGGTAATCCATCGCACCAACCGCAACAATTAATCCCTGCCCTGGCATTAACCGTGGCACAGAATGTACCGTGCCGATAGTGCCTGGATTAGTCAGACTAACCGTGATTCCTTGGAAATCTTCAACAGTTAGTTCAGCATTGCGAGCCTTTTTTAGTACAACATCGTAGGCAGTCCAGAATTGCCCAAAATCCATATTTTCCGCGGATTTAATGGCTGGCACCATAAGTTGACGGGAGCCATCAGGCTTACTTAAATCGATAGCCAAGCCCATATTTACATGTTCGTTGCGCAGAATTGCTGGCTTGTCATCAAGAGTTGTGTAAGCCACATTCATGTCAGGCATTTCAGCGAGCACCCGAACGATTGCGTACCCAATCAGGTGCGTAAAACTAATTTTTCCACCACGTGCGCGAGCTAAATGATTGTTGATGACAATTCGGTTGTCTATTAAAAGTTTCGCTGGGATAGCTCGAACACTCGTTGCTGTTGGAACGCTAAGACTTGCTTCCATGTTGGTTACAACTCGGGCAGCTGGGCCTTTAAGTCTTTCTGGTCCCAAACCAACTTGGCTAGCCGCCACCGCGGGGGCGGGCAGAGTTTCATCGCGAGGTGTGGATCTTGTTGGAATTGGCCGAGACACTGGAGCCGGAGCGATTGGCTGCGCGGGAGTGTCAACAGTTGGGGCTGGAGTTAGTGCTGGAGTGAGCACAGGTTCGGTGGTTGTCGCAGCAGATGCCTCAGGCGCTGTTACAGTTGCGGCAGCACTCTGAGTGCTTGCCTCTGGAGCAGTCGGATTACTTGGATCGTAGTTTTCAAAGAACGCCCACCAGGCTGAATCAACAGACTGTTTGTCCTCTAAATATTGTTGATATAACTCATCGACGAGCCAGTCATTGGCTCCGAATGGACTGCTGGTCTGATTAGACACTTAGAGCGGCCTTCCTCATTGATTTGCTAAGACTCAAGCGTACTCGCATATTGTTTCAGTAAATATGCGGTATCAAAGAAATTGGGGCAAAGTTAAGTTATGACATCTTCATCCTGGCCAGACATGAGCGATAAAGTCGTTTGGATAACTGGCGGTTCGCGTGGAATTGGTTTTGCCGCTGCAACAGAGTTGGCCACCGCTGGCGCAACTGTTGTTTTGCTTGGCAGCACCGAAGAATCAGCTCAGGCTGCTGCTGAATCTTTGGTATCTCAGGGTCTTGATGTGATTGGTTTAGGTGTGGACATCGCTGATTGCACAGCCGTTGCGCAGAAAGTTGGTAATCATCCCTTGTCCGCTGGCGCAGATGTTTTGATCAATTGTGCTGGAGTAATGAGCGACAAGATGGCCAAAACTCTAAGAGCAACAACTGCTGAGTGGGACCGAGTGATGGGCATCAACTTTAATGGCACGCTAAATATGATTCAGGCGATTACCCCGGGCATGGTGGAGCGCCGTAGTGGTCGGGTAATTAATGTTTCAGCTTGTCTGGGTAGATTCTCCGGTCCTGGACTTGCCGGCGGGTTAGCACCTTATCGAATTTCAAAGACTGCCGTGAATGCGTTGACAAAAAACTTAGCTGCCGAACTGGGTTCGGGTAAGCGCGGCGTTTTAGTTGATGCGATGTGTCCCAATCACACTCGCACCGACATGGGTGGCCCAGATGCACCGCGTAGTGCCCAGCAGGCAGCCGACACCATTGTTTGGTTAGCAACTCGTGAACATGACGAGCACATTGAGACCGGCTTACTTTGGGAAGACCGCCAGATCGTTCCCTGGTAATTAGGTTGTTTGAAGTGCAAAGTCGGCTTTGTCGCCAACTTTATATTTCTTGAAGTATTCCTTTTCCATTTTTTGCCAAATCAACATTTTTTCACGAATGTGTTCGCCATCACGACCAAGCACTCGTTTAAGTAAGAGTTTTTCACTTGCCTCAAGCCAAATTTTCAGGCAAGAGTTTTCCAAGTTTTTCGGATGCATAGCGCCAACGCCTTCGATTATTAGATAGTCGCTAGGTGACACATCGATCCACTCAATAAATTTTCCTTCATGCCAATCGTATTTTTGGAAATGAACATCAGTTGCCTGTTGAAGGGGATTAAAAATCTGCTCGGCTATTCGACTGTAAAGTTCGTCAGTCAGCGGTTTGTCCCAACCGTTGTATAAATCGTCCATTGAAATGACTGGACAACCATTAAGTATTTGAGCCAAGTGGTGCGCAAAAGTGGTTTTACCAGAGCCGGCCGGGCCATCGATCAAAATCACCCGAGTATTGCCGCACACAATGGGGCTTTTGCCTGCCTGATCAGCGATGGCATCCAGTGCGCTTGCCATGCGAGTTATGCGCTAACTGTTTGCAAGGTTTCGCGGGTTAGCTCATTGCGTCCCCAATTCAACCAACCGCGAACTGCTATGGCTGTGAACAATACATAGAGTGCGGCTGTGAACGTGAGGTTCTGGGTGAAATATTCAACTGAGTACACAGCATCAACTATGAACCAAAGCGCCCAGTTTTCCCGATATTCAAGCACCATGATTACTTGCGCCACAATGCTAAACACCAAACCAAATGAATCTGGCCAAGTTGCCGCAGCGCCCCATGAGGCTAGTAGAGGAGCGAGGGCAACCCAACATACAAGGCCACCAATGCCAATTAGTAAGTACTGCTTAGTTGTACCCTTGCGGGGTTCAGCGCCTTTTGGTCCCCAGCCAAGCCAGCCCCAAATTGCCGCAGCAATAAATACGACCTGCAAGATCGCGCTTGCATATAAATTCCATTGGAAAAATAGCCACCCATAAAGTGCGCTGCTAAGTCCCCACCATGGCCAAGTCCAGGTTTTCCCAGTGGTCCCTAACCAAACGCCGATTAGTGAAGTGATTACTGCAACAAATTCCAAACGGGTTAGGTTGTACCCCCAGATTGTTACGAGGGATTGCATCATCGTTTCGTTAATTAAGTGAAAAATAGACATTCATCTGCTCCTGCAACTGGCATTACCCAGTCGGTATGACGGTCGGTGAATTTCACCCTCTCAGCCATTTGGCTCCCGTGAACTTACTTATTGCACTCTAGAGCACAAAACAGGGATGTGCTTGCTACCTTTGTTCACTGATAAAGTCGCAGTGTTCGCCGTCTTTAAAATGCCCGCATAGCTCAGTGGATAGAGCGTCTGCCTCCGGAGCAGAAGGTCGTAGGTTCGACTCCTACTGCGGGCACTTTTGCAACCTAGACATTTACATATATGTTTATATCTATGACTTCCCCCGTTCCCAAGTTAGGTAACCGTCGGGTTACTGGCAAGGAACAGTTTTATACGCCACTAACAACGGCTACTTGGGTGGTTGGCCGAGTTCTTGAATTGGTGCCAGAGTCACGGAATAAAATTTGGCTGGAACCAAGCGCCGGGTCAGGTGCCTTTGTTGACGCGCTTGCCCATTTTGGCATGTCAGATGTGATCGCCATGGATATTGAACCAGCCCATCCGCTAGTTAAGAAGAAGGATTTCCTCACCTGGCGCGCCAACGCAAAAGATGTGGTGGCAATCGGTAACCCGCCTTTTGGCCGAAATAACTCGTTGTCTATTCCATTTTTTAACAAGTGTGCGCAATTTAGTTCGACGATTGCCTTCATCGTGCCCAGGTCTTGGCGAAAGTGGAGTGTGACTAATCGGCTCTCGATGGATTTTACGTGTATTTCGGATGACGACCTGAACATTAACTATGTAGATGTTCATGGAGCTGAAGTTTATGCAAGAAATAGTTTACGTACATGTTTACAAATTTGGACTCGTACGCCGATCCCACGTGAGCGAGTACGGATTACTGACAATGGCTTTGTTGAAAAGGTATCGCCGCAAGATGCTGACATCGCCCTAAAAGTTTTTGGTTATGGCTGTGGGACTGTGCTCACTGAATTTACTCGGGTGCCAAATACAACTTTGATGTTTCTTAAAGTTAATGATGTGCGAGCAGTAAAGGCGTTGCAGGAAGCCCCGCTGGCTAAGTACTTCAACAATGTTGCGTACACCGAGGCACTCGCTTTTACCGAAGTGAACGACGCCCTGAATCGAGCGCTATTTAAGTCCTAAGACTATTTAGCAAAAGGTTGCATCGGTGGACATTTATCACCAGGAGAGATTACTGGCTCGTAATGCCACCACTCATTTTTATAAGGTCGGCATAAGCCAAAGTGATTGCTGTTCCAGCGGAACCAGTTTTGGGCTGCAGTACTGCCGAATTGCACATCCAAGGCGACGCCCCAGACGTGCATAGATTTTTCAGGCGGCAACACCCAGCGGCTAGCTATGCGAGCAGCCCCGTACTTGGCTAATGCATTTTGATACAGGCGAGACTGAGTTTCCCAGCTTCGCCAGCCGCTGCGAACGCTTATCTTGAAGCCAAGGTTGGCGGCCGTGGTTTGTGCTGCAAGAAAGCGACTTCGCAGGTGAGGATGGATGGCACTTGGGCGAACACTTCCATGCAAAATGGGGCCGCGACCCAGCGTTCGCATACCCGCAGGACACTTGATCTCAGGCACTTTCTGTGGAATTCCAGTTGTTATTGGGGCACAAATCGAGACTGCTGTGTCGTTGGGGGAAGCACTTGGTGCTGGGGTGTTTGCTAAAGCTGGCGAACCCACCAAAATTGCACACAGACTCAAAAGGAATGTGTATTTTGTGCCCATGTTCCCACCTCTCTACAAAAAGTTTAAACCTTGACACTTTTATCTAGTCAGCAGGTCTTGGAGTGACTTGTACTCTTTGACATCACTGGCTACTTTGTATAAAAAGTTTTGGTTTTAGTTACTCGTTTATGTCATGTTCATGGTGTTTAATTAACAACATGTCAAAAAAAGCAACAGCACAGGAGACCGTTCTAAAGTCTGTGCGCAAGATGCTGGCATCAGGAAAATTGCAACCTGGGCAGCAAATTATTCAAGATGCGCTCGCGTCTCGGCTTGGAGTTAGCCGAGTCCCAGTTCGCGAAGCGCTCAAGACGTTGCAGGCTGAAGGTCGCGTAATTCACGATCCGCATCGGGGCTATTTCGTAGCTGAATTGAATGCGGAAGATCTTTCTGAAATTTACCACTTACGTTCAATTCTTGAAGATGAAGCAATCCGGATTGGCGTCCCTAAAGCAACGCCAGCAGACATTGTCGTTTTAAAAGGCCTTCATCAGGACGGTATCGCTGCAGCGCTTAAAGGCGATGTAAATCAAATGGCAACCCTCAACCGTAAATTACACATGGCAATTTATCGTCTGTGCAATGAAGAGCGTCTAATTGCGATGGTTGAAAACCTTTGGGACTCACTCGATGCTTATCGTTTTCTATTCCTTAGTGATTCAAGTAACCGTGCGCGAACAAATGACGATCACGCTCGAATGATTCAAGCAGTCAAGCAACGCAATGTTAAAGAGTCCCTAAAAATTCAATCTGGCCATCGCGAACATGCGTTGAAAACCATCAAGCACTTACTCAGTGCGATTCCGCAAAAAGACCAAGAAATTAATGCGCTTGGGGTTATCGTCTAGGCTAAGGGAGTATGACCCCACAAGAGTTAGCCGCCCAAATCCGCGAAGCAGTGCTAGCCGCTGCTGCCGCAGGTAGCCTCGTGCTGGAATCTGGCGATGTACCGGCACAAATTGTGGTGGATCGCCCAAAAAACCCCGAACATGGCGACTGGTCGACCAATGTAGCAATGCAAATCAGTGCGAAAGCCAATTCAAACCCTCGCGCAGTTGCGCAGATTTTAGTTCCGCTACTGCATGAAATCGAAGGCGTTTCTGGTGTGGAAATAGCTGGACCTGGTTTTATTAACATCAAATTATCTGCTGCTAGCCAGGGTGAACTTGCTGCTGCTGTTGTTGCGGCAGGCGCTGCATTTGGGCACGGCGATGCTCTTGCTGGTCGAGTTATAAACATTGAATTCATCTCAGCAAACCCAACAGGCCCACTTCACCTAGGGCACACTCGTTGGGCCGCTGTCGGTGACGCCATTGCTCGTGTTCTGGAAACTCAGGGTGCAAGAGTTGCTCGAGAGTTTTACGTCAACGACCGTGGTGTTCAAATGGATAAATTTGGGGCTTCGGTTCAAGCTCGGGCATTAGGCCAAGCAGTACCTGAAGATGGTTATCACGGCGCCTACATTGATGATTTGGCAAAGCAGATTGTGGCTGCTCATCCAGCGATTCTTGATTTGGCTGATGAGGCGCGTTTGATCGCTTTTCGCGAGGCCGCTTACGAACTTCAGTTAGCCCAGCAACAGGGTGTGCTCGATGGTTTCAATACACATTTTGATGTTTGGTATTCCGAGCGATCGCTGCATGAATCTGAAGCTGTTGATCGTGGTTTCGCAACTTTGCGCGAACAAGGTCATATGTTTGAACTAGATGGCGCCACATGGTTGCGCACTACAGATTTCGGTGACGACAAAGATCGAGTGCTTGTGAAGGCTGATGGCGAGTTAACGTACTTCGCATCAGACACTGCTTATTACGTAGATAAGCGCAACCGTGGTTTTGATTTGTGTATCTACCTGCTTGGCGCAGACCATCATGGATATGTGCACCGCCTTCGTGCAGTTGCAGCTTGTGCTGGCGATAACCCCGATGTGAATATTGAAGTTTTGATTGGCCAGATGGTCAAAATGATGAAGGGTGGCGAAGAAGTTCGCCTTTCCAAACGTGCCGGCAACATCATCACTCTTGAAGATTTGGTAGATGAGGTCGGTGTCGATGCAGCTCGTTATTCGCTGATTCGCTATCCAGTTGATTCGCCTTTGACACTCGACCTTGACCTGTTAGTTCAGCGCACAAACGATAATCCGGTTTTTTATGTGCAATATGCACATGCCCGTATTGCCTCAGTGATTCGAAATGCTGCAGATCTAGGAATTATCGATGCCAATTCTGCTAACTGGAATCCGGCTGATTTCGATCCGTCGCTTTTGGTGCACGAACGCGAAGGACAGCTATTAGGGCTTTTGGCTGATTATCCACGTGTAGTTTCCAGCGCTGCGGAACTGCGTGAACCACACCGCATTGCGCGTCACCTCGAAGAAGTCGCTAATGGCTATCACCGTTTTTATGATGCTTGCCGAGTTTTGCCGCAGGGCGATGAGCCAGCCACCGCACTAACCATTTCACGTCTGTGGTTGTGCGCGGCTGCTCGCCAAGTAATTGCAAATGGTCTCGATGTATTAGGTGTCAGCGCTCCCGAGCGTATGTAATCGTAAGAGTTCTGTTGGTGGATATTTGATGAATGCCAAATCTCTGGGACAATGCAATGGTGTCAGCACAAACTAATCAGTTAGATCCCAGGATCTGGCCACAATCTGCCACGCGGACCGACGCGGGCGAGATTGCTATTGCTGGAATTACAGTCAGTCAATTAGTTGCCCAATTTGGGAGCCCGTTGTTTGTGCTCGACGAGGCAGATGTTCGAGCCAGAGCTAAGGCGTACCACGCAGCATTCAATGACAGTGAAGTGGTTACCGAAGTGTTTTATGCCGGCAAAGCTTTTATGGCAGGCAAAGTAATCAAGTGGATTGTTGAAGAAGGACTACATGTTGATGTTTGTACTGCGGGGGAGTTAGAAGTTGCCCTGCGAGCAGGAGTTGCGCCGGAGCGAATCCTTTTTCATGGCAACAACAAAAGTATTTCTGAACTTGACCGCGCTGTTGAAGTGGGCGTTGGCCGAATTGTGCTTGATAGCTTTATCGAAATCGAGCGACTGGCAAATATCGCAAGTGCCCATGGGGTAACTGTTCAGGTACTCATCCGCTTAACTGTTGGCGTTGAAGCGCATACTCACGAATTTATTTCAACAGCTCATGAAGATCAGAAATTCGGTTTATCCATTGCCTCCGGCGCGGCACTGGAGGCCGCTCGCATGGTTATTGAATCTGATTCACTTTCGTTATTGGGGTTACATTCGCACATTGGCTCGCAGATTTTTGATGCACAAGGCTTCGAAATAGCAGCCCAGCGAGTTTTTGATACTGCTGTTTCAATCCGCGAGACATTAGATTTCACCGTCCCTGAACTTAATCTTGGTGGCGGCATGGGCATCGCTTATCTGGGCGAGGACGATCCACTTCACGTGGAGCAAATGGCCAAAGCTCTGCATGAGATTGTGATCAAAGAATGTGAGCGGGTGCAATTTCCAGTGCCACGACTGTTAGTTGAACCAGGGCGCGCAATTATTGGCCCGGCTGGAATTACGGTTTACGAGGTTGGAACCATCAAAGATGTCGAGGTTAGCGACGATCTTGCTCGCCGCTACATCTCTGTTGATGGTGGCATGAGCGACAATATCCGCACCGCACTTTACGGAGCTGAATATACGGTCGCCTTAGCTTCACGCAATTCAAGTGCTGAGCTTATTGATTCGCGAGTAGTTGGTAAGCACTGCGAAAGTGGCGACATTGTTATTCGTGATGCGCAAATGTTCGCAGATATCGGCCCTGGCGATTTACTGGCAGTTGCAGCAACAGGCGCTTATTGCCGAGCAATGGCAAGTAATTACAACCACATAGTTCGCCCAGCAGTCGTGTCTGTTTTGAATGGATCAAGTGAAGTAATTTTGCGTCGGGAAACAATCGAAGACCTACTTGCACTTGATGCAGGCGTAAATTAATTTATCGGCTTTGCCCAGAACAGAAAAAGACAGTGACTAATTCATCTCATCGCGTAACTACTAAGCAGTTAGTTTCTGTTGTGATGTTTGCAAAGGGTTCGCGCGAATTAACTGTGGCAAATTTAAAGCAAGTTTTCACAATGAAACCGGAACACTGGCAAATTGATGTTCACTTAGTCATTGAGAATGCAAATGAGACAACACTAAAAGTTATTGAATCACTTGGGCAAAATATTTCAATTACAGAAACTAAAGGCAATCTCTATGGTTCGCGGCTACTTAAAAAAGTTGTCGGGGATTTACCAAAGAACGGTGATGCGGTTCTTTGGCTTGGCGCAAGTATTTCTTTTAATTCAGATGCCTACATTCAGGTAGCCAGTTTTCATAAGCAATATCCGAGCGCTGTTTTAATCGGGCAATTTCAGGATGAAGCGACCTCGCAGATTAGTGCCGGTGGTTATGGCGGATCGGGATTTGTTCTGGGAAATAAATCCCGAATTCAGGCGCAGACACTTCCAGTTGGGGTAACTGGTTTTGATACTAATTTGGTTTTTGTGCCTACATCAGCCGCCGAAAAACTTGGGCAACCAACAACTTGGGCAAAGAAAATAAACAAATACGGATTGTATGTAGCAGGAGCTAAGCGCAAAGGGATTCGTTGTTTGGCAATTCCCGAATTTCTTGGCAGCTTTCATCACTGACCAATCAGTAATTGGCGCACTTCACGACATTTCTAGGTAATTACAGCGACAAAGCGCAAGATTTTTGGTGTGAATGAAGGCTTTCT
>Ga0114964_10002353_pt1 | contig 13179 bp, 15 predicted proteins | sample C_131016_MF_Meta_FD_92638 | JGI IMG/M metagenome (GOLD analysis project Ga0114964, IMG submission 92638) | Freshwater microbial communities from Lake Croche, Canada to study carbon cycling - C_131016_MF_MetaG | ecosystem: Environmental > Aquatic > Freshwater > Lake | place: Lake Croche, Canada... | reverse complement strand
GTCGATCCGTTCTCGGCGACGGGACGGCTCTTTGGCGCCTCCTGCTACAGCACTCTCGATCAGCGTCTCGGACTGGTCTTTGTTGATTTTGGACTTATTCCGCTTATGGTCGCCGAAGGCTACATTGTCGCCGCCGGTAAAAAGGTCTTTGGTAGTATGGAACGTTGCGTATCGGCAGGTATGTATCTTGGTTCCTACGATATCATGGACCGTACGTTGCGACGTACTATGAATTGGGGACTTTTACCCAGTACGTTAATGAATATCGTCGGAGCCGCTGCGGCGGCGGACGGACCCGCTCCGTTCCAAATCTTTCCTTCGTGGCTCGGTAAAAACGCGAAACGTCTCAAACATCGGCGTATGCTGACCACTCTACGTCGCAACGGATGTTTCGGTTCGGATATGGATTTACTGGAATCGCGTTCCTTGTTGCGTACGCGACTCTTTCGGCACACGGATGCCGTGGATGTTGTGAATGATCTTGTATCACTCGGACTGACGCGCGACGATATGCTCGATACACTTATCGATACCGCCTTTTCCGACGAAACTATTATACTCGATACAAAACTCAAGGCGGGAATCACGCGCGAGTGGAAAAAACGCGGTATCGATACTACAAGCGTCTCTGCGGATGTATCGGATGACGACGATGACGAAGACGTACCTATTGAAATAGAGTAGTCGTCGCAAAAATTGAACCGGTGTATCTTTTTGAGTCTATTCAGTACAATGTCCGATACTGTTCTAGACGCGTTGTTACTTACGCAGAAACAGGCGATTCTGGAGAAGAATACAGAGTTTGAATCTCGGTGGGAAAAAACGCTCCAAGAATTTCTAGGCTCGATTGATACTGCGGGGATTGCGAAGAAATTCAATGAGATTGTAAAACTCGATCCGTTTGTGACTTCGGTTTCGCATACCTTACAAATGTCCTTGGACGGTATTCTCGCGACGAAAACGTCGTATTTACACCACGGCGCAATCCACTAGGAGAATCCCGTAACGAATATACCGGTCTGTTCATTTATTACGGCGAATCCTCGCACTGGAGCACCGTATCGCGTTACCCATTCCTGCGTAACGGGGAATGAAAACTCCGACTTTGACGAGTACATTCTAGGAAAAATGGCGCCTGTTCGCGTATTGCTACGTACAGCTTTCCCTAAAGCGAATATTCGCGTAAGCATCGATCATTGTGCGGTACAAAGTGTCATAGATATTCAGATATCCTACTCGCTCGAACAATGGATTGACAAACTACCTGTTCTCTCCGAGCGCGTTGCGTATGATGATTTTATTCTGTGGTAAAAAATTACGTTGATAGAAAATTTATCAATGTAAATAATTATAACGTTTTTTCAAGATTTACATCATCTTGAAACCGCCGGCGAGCTGCGATCCGAGAGCCAGACCGGCGCCCTGTCGGCTGGTAAGACCGATGCTAGGGGACAGCAGGTCCAGGATAGCAAACACAACCGCGGCGACCGTGGCTACGACCACGATCTCCTCAACATTCGGGACCTTGCGGGGGATGATGACCATCGCCACCGCGACGGCGAGACCCTCCAGGAAATACTTGATGGCACGCGTCAGGAGTTCGCTGGCAGAGAAACCGTCCATTTGTCTTATATTCGGGGGTTTGATTTTTTTCTTGGAAGTGCGTTACAATCTAAAGATTGGAATACCTGGAGAATTAGAAACAATGTCCGCTCCTGACGAAAAAAAGGAGGTATATCTCGAGGCAGATAAGGAAATTCCGGGACAACATTATGTTGCGCTAAGTTTTCTGAGCCCCAATAAGGTCCTGAAAAACAAGGATATTTTTTTCTTCTGCGAATTTCTGAAAGATTATGAGATTCAGTACAAAATCCGGGCTACGGAATCCTTCGTCATGAAGCAGGCGACAAAAGTTCAGGAGTCTGCGTCGCGCGTACAGGATGTTCTTGAGAATATGATTCTGCGTAAAGATACAGTAAGCGCAGAGGATCTAAGCGGTGCGCTCGCGACGGTCAAGGATATGCGCGCAAGTCTCACGCGCGATGTCGCCGCCGATTTGGAAGCCCACGTCAAGTCGGAGATGACTGATTTTAAGACGACTACGATTCAAGAGGCCTACGAAACTTTCCTCTTCAAACACCGCAAACGTCTCGAGGAGGAATTTTTCACGGCAAACGACTTCCGTACTACGGTTCAGGGTCTCAAGGTTCGCGGTGTATATGATACTTACGCGGAAGCCCTCGGACGCGCGAAGACACTACAGAAGATCGATCCGTCCTTCAACGTCTATGTTGGTCAGGTCGGTTTCTGGCTACCGTGGGATCCGGAGCCTCAAGAGGTTCAGGACCAGGAGTACGCCGACGACCAGCTCAATCAACTCATGAAGAAATACAAGGAGAACGAGTCGCAGCGCGACGAGTACTATGCGCAAACGAAGAAAGACCGCCTAGCAGGCAATAAAGTACGCGGAAATACGTCGGTAATTGGTGGCGCGGGTTCTGAATCGGTAGGCGCACCAACCGATATGTTCGCAGGCGAGGATCTAGCGATTGCGCGGAAACGCGAACGCGCATCAGCCTCGACTTGATAAAAAATGAACACTCTTTCACATACATGGTGATATGTATCAACATGTACGTACTCTACATCAAGACCGATTTGAAAGAACTCTATACCGCGGCCGCCAAAACCTATCTCGCTAAGCCTTACGATCAGCGGGATGCCGGTTTCGATCTCGTATGTGAAGCGTGTATCGTAGGCGATAGCGTATTGAAGATTCATCAAAAAGCCTCTGCCGCGCTCTTTGATACGCGACTGAAGCAATTTCGCGCCTACTGGATGCTACCTCGCTCGTCGATTTCGAAAACTCCGTTGCGACTCGCAAATTCCGTCGGACTGATTGACGCCGGCTACCGCGGTCCTCTCCTAGCCGCGGTTGATAATACTAGTGACTCTTGTTGGCATGTAGAGATGGGTACTCGTCTCTTCCAATTATCTTCACCGGATCTACTTCCCTTCGACGATATCCAAATTGTCGATGAAATCCCAGGTGGCGAGACCCTACGCGGATCGGGAGGATTTGGAAGTACAGGTGTAAATTACATCGTCTAAGTTCTGCGAAAAAATGATTCGCTCAAAAATGTACGGCTTCAGAGGCAATGGATATTCTTGAATATGCGATCGGATTCGGTGGTTGGACGGCCGTAATTTCTCTCGTATTCCTCTATACTTACGGCAATGTGTATCCGGTAACGATTGTATTTACTCCCGTCATCACCATATGTTTAACTTACGCTGTTCTTCAACTATGCCGATGGATATTTCTCTTCTTACTATGGTGCGTACAACAAATGTTCCGTGCGGAAATCTTGCTGTCATCGCTCTTTATATTTACAATGGGCATTCTACTCTACACGGTTCGCGCAACACTCGTAATTATCGAGGAGGTGGACTAAATTATTTACAGAATGTAAGGAACGATGAAACGAAATTCCTTTTTGCTTTATATTTTTCTCGCCGTTGTAATCATTTCGTTCTGTCTATATTTTTATCCTGCTCCGTACAATCTTCCAAAAATTATTTGGATGTATTGGGATACGCCCGATGTACCGCTACTTATTCAACAAATTCATACTTACAATATTCCGAATCTGAAAGGATGGGATATTCGGTTTCTGAATAAAACCCTACTTCCTAATTTTATCGATGAATACGAATATCCGAAACATTACAATACTCTGAAACCCCAACATCAGGCCGATTGGATACGTTTAAATTTATTATCCAAATACGGCGGTGTATGGATGGACGCATCGATTCTAGTGAATGATCCAGATGCTCTGAATCGCCTACATCGTCAGAGTCTGGAACGACACAGTCACATGACGGGATTTAGTTTCCAAAATACGAAGCCCCACTGTACTTCCAACAGAAATCTATCATTGTATATTGAAAATTGGTTTATTATGGCTCCTACTAATAGCATCATAATACGTGAATGGTTCAAAGAATATCATGAGGCCGTGACGATAGGCTTTTTAGCGTATAAACGACGTTTAACCGCTGAAAATATTGACCTTCATTTGGTATGGGATTCCCACGTCGATACCGATGTATATTTAACCCAACACGCCTGCTTACAATACATTCTACAGAAGAAATTATCGACGATTCCACCTATGATTATCAATCCGGCCGAGCACGATATGTTAAAGGATATATGCGGTATGGAGAATCGTATGAAATGCTTACGCGATCATCCTGAAGAAGCCCGTAAAACACCGTATATTAAACTCGTCCGCTCCGATCGGAAAAATGGTGTAGATATTTCGCCTTTTTTTACCTAGTATTTTTTGACTTGTACAACCGGTCCTTTACGCTCGACGGTTCCCGCCGTCAGTGTCGGTCCCGTTTCTCCCGCCGCCTCGGCGAGTTCTTTCTGTCGCTCGTATTCTGCCGATTTAATCCAATGCTCGCGCGATCCGATTTTAAAATCCGGATGCGGCGTAGCCTTGTACCAAAAAACGCAATCCTCAATACGATTCGTTTTTGCGCCGTTATGAATCACTAAGCACTCGTAATTTTCGGTACATTGGTCCATAATTTGACAAAACAATTCAAACGTTGGAAAAATACCCGCGAATTGATCGTAAATACGTTTCCGCGCGCTCACCTGATTTTCGCGTAGAATAAATACGTAATCCACCTGTCCTCGTAGCACCGGCGGAATACCCATCACATACTGGAGCGCTAAAATATATAACAGTCCGTAATGCCGACCGTTCATAAATAACGAGCGTATATATTTATCACTGATCCATTTATTATCGTACATACAGTCGTCCATAATAATAAACGCACGGCGATCCAGTGCCGATGTACCGCGAGTCTCTTTTTCTTTACGAATTTGCTTCGTAATCGCATCTTGGCGTTTTAGTACGTTACTAATGATATTTGTATTGAATTCTTCGTGGATAAATAAACTAGGTACGATGGTTGAATAAAATGCATTCGCGCCTTCTGTACCGGAAATCACGGTTCCAATCGGAAACCGCTGTTTATGCCACGCAAGATCTTTAATCAAATAAGATTTACCAGTACCGCGGCGGCCAATCATCACGACGACGGCGTCGTCGGGTATCATTCCCATATTGAATTTAGAGAGCCGGAGATTCACGGTCGGTCGCTGACTCGCGTCACCGGCTGTAGGCATAATTGCGCTCAGCGTAGCTCCTGCGCCTGCGACCGCTGCTGCTCCTCCTGTTCCTGCTCCTCCTACTGCTGCTCCTGCTCCTACTGCTCCTGCTACTCCAGACATTCTGATACCTTTCTGTGAGAAACCAAATTTTTACGAGACCCGCGGGTCTAAGATTTTGTGAACGCGCGAGGATCTTTTTGCCAATCTTTTTCGGGGCGGTCTATTACATTATTACGATACACCATCGCATCAATAATCGGCGACTCGACACCCCGTTGTTTCATAAATGTCGCTAAAGACGCGGTATCCTTCGGTAAGCAAGTACCACCAAAACCAAAATGTCCATCGTATCCTGGAACTAAACTATGACTATTGCCGATACGTGTATCCCGCGTGACGCAATCGCGAACCGTATTGTAGTCACATCCGATGGTGCTACATAACTGATATATTTCGTTATAAAAACTTATCTTGAGTGCTAAAAAATTATTGCGAGTGTATTTTACGAGTTCTGCCTCGGTCGTAGAGGTAAATTGAATATCATTCGATTTAATTTTTCCACACGAATACGCCGCTTGAATTAAAGAAGTAAATAACGTTTTTTCCTCCTCATGCCGTGCGCCAAATATCCAAGCCGCACATTGGAAAAAATCGTTCCGCCAATTTATTTCCGTCAAAAACTCGGGCATAAACATCACATCCAGTTCTTTACTCGTACCAGGAGGTACGGTACTACGTAAAACAATATTCGTAACGCCAGCCGATTTCAGTTCCTGAATACAATTCTTTACAATTGTCGTATTACAACGACCGTCTTCGTACGACGGAGTTGGAACGCATACAAATACAAAATCGAGTCCGACCAGATCATGTATAGTCGTTGACGGCGGTAAGCATCGCCGCGGATCTTTATCAAAAATTCGCACCTCAATCGCATCACATTCTAATAACGCTGTCGCACTGCCTACAAAACCTCCGCCGACAATACCAATACGCATCCCTATATATTTTAAGAACATTTTTTTTGAACTCACCATAATGATAAGGGATTGATGCGAAGTGACAGACACCGAAAACTTGCGTCTTTCCAACGGTGCGCGTACTTCGCCACTACAAACTTAAATTCCCGTTCTCCCTTCGCATCAGGGACCATATACAACTGGCTTTCACTCTGTCCTACGCACATTAGGAGTGTCTGCGGGCTGGTCTTATCTACGCTAAAATAATATGGTTCGTTACTATCCGAACAGAAGAAATGAAATCTTACACTTAAACTTGGATATTTACCGTGTAGATACGCAAACAGATTCAACCAGAGTTGAATCGTCGCATTATCCATATGATCCATAAGTTTATGCGTATCGCAATACGTCCGCATAAATTCGGTCAGCGTCCAGGTCGGTTGTTCCTCCCAGCCGGTCGTCGTCTTCACGAGATGGAAGAACGCAGCATGCTTCCAGCCCTGAATATCCTTCGCGCTCAAATCTGCGAGGGTAATCACATAATCATCCGGCGTTTTCTCATTCACGGTCGCAAATAACGGATACGACCAAGTACCCATTCTAACTAATTAAATGGAATGTTGAATCGCTCAATTTTTTCGTTGCGGTAGTCTTCAAAATATAGACCCGGTATCACGATTAGAAATGCCCGCAAGACCGATACCTCGGCGAGGACGTGGAGGAGGCGCAAGAGGCGGAGGAGGCGCAAGAGGCGGAAGAGGAGGAAAACCCGTTGCTCCTAAACAAACAATACAACGCGGCATCGTTGCGAAACCGGATGTATCTGAACTTCCAACATCGCTCCAAATTACGCCCGTGAGAGCGCCGATTCCGGACGTCATTCTTTCGGCGTTACCCGAATTTCGTAAAGCCCAGTCGTTCTTCTCAATACTCGAACGTCTTCAGCCGGAATTCGGAGGCTCCAACGAAAATGTCAAGCATTGCTGGCTTGGTATGAATGGATCTCTCATCGAATCGATGAGCCACGATGTAGGATTTTATGCGACCATTCATACTACGGAAAAACAGGAATTACCGGTATTCGTTAAACGTATTCATTTATTGGATCCGATTTCCGCGATGGAAGGAGACTATATCTGGCCGGACGACGGTGCTTTATCGGCTCCGAGCGATTTATGGAAAACGGCGCTTGCGAAAATCAACGATCCGATGAACGAAGCGTACGTCGATGCGCTCTTCGCGACCATCGCGAATCGTCTCGTCGATGCGCGCATATCGCCCCACTGGTGCCGAAGTTTTGGAACCTTTTCCGCACGCGCCGAAAAATATTTATTCAATATCTCCGACGAGTACAATAGTATGCGTAAAGAACCGTGGTGGCGACGGAATCAACGTCTCGGACTCTTCCGTTTACATAAAGAGGATGACGAAGATAACGCGGACGATAAAAGTACGCAGTTTTTGACGGAAGGATTATCGTCTATCGATATCGGTGATTTTGAAGCCGTGGAAGAGATCAATACGGTTCTTGCGGAAGACTCAGAGATGAGCGAAGCGGAACCCGAAATTTCTCCTACGGAAGCGAAGCCTATCGTACTCTCGGCGCCTAAACTTCGTCTAAAACGTATGGAAGCCGATGAAAGTGGGTCTAGCGATTCTGATGACGAATCTGAAATCGAGCAATTCGTAGAGTTTGATAATTTTCCCGTTCAGGTTACTCTACTCGAAAAGGCAGAAGGAACGCTCGAAGATTTACTCGAAGTCGAAGACGACGAATTAAAGGAAACGAAGGAACAGCGTTGGACCGCCTGGTTATTCCAAGTCATCGCCGCGCTCACATGCGCCCAACACTGGTTCGGTTTCGTACATAATGATTTACACTCCAATAACGTGATGTGGTCTGGTACTGGAACCACTCATCTATATTACCGCGTTCATAAAGGAAAGCAATCGTGGTGTATGAAAGTACCGACCTACGGACGTATAATGAAAATTATTGATTTCGGTCGTGCTTCCTATCATCTTCCAGAACCCGCCGGATTTTTTATTAGTGATGCGTTCTATCCTGGTAACGATGCGGCAACGCAGTATAATTGCGATCCGTTTTACGATGCGACTGAAGGTAAAAAAGTCGAACCCAATCCGTCGTTTGATTTATGCCGACTTTCCGTCAGTATGATTGAATCCTTGTACGAGGAACGACCGGCAAACGCCACTCCCGTGAAAATTATGACGAAAGAACCCGGAAAAATGTACGCCGAAACCGTATCTCCCGTATATAATATGCTGTGGGAATGGCTACAAGATGACGAAGGAAAAAATGTATTACGTCTTCCGAATGGCGAGGAACGCTATCCCGATTTCGACTTGTATCGTGTTCTCGCCGCGGAAGTCCATAAGGCCGTACCCAGCCGACAAATCGAACGCACTCTATTCAAAGGATTCCAATGCGACGAAAAAGATGCGGAAGGACCGATTTATGAATTATACATTTGAAGTACGGATATTAACTCTTCGGATGTACCGGTATTCAGAATTTCAAAATCCATCGGTTCGTCGTCCAAATCGTGTTCGCTCGGATCCTCCAAAGGTTTCACGGATGAATTATAAATACGAAATCGATGAATCCTAGCCGAAGGAATAGCGCTACGAATACGTTCATATTCTTTTTTGAATCGCCAATCGTCAAGAATCCACGTTGTCACCTCAGGATTCGCGAGTATCTCGGTGACAACATAATCGGCCCAAATCGCGGGATTATCAGTTGTTTGCTTCATCTTCGTTGCGTACTCAATCAGTAATTCTCGTACCTGTTTATCGCCAGTTGCGGTCATCACAAATAACTTCTTACCTTCCTGTGTATCACAAATGTCGCGAGGAATAGAATAGATTCTTGCGACATCATCCTTCACTCGTTTCGCAAATGAGGTCCGCCGTACATTTGCGTACAAACCTTCGAGCAACTTACTTACGTGAGATTTTCCGGAACCCGCGTATCCCGAAAGAAGATAAATATCCATCGCTGTTTCTTGAACTAAGAATATTGTATAATTCATTTTTTTGATGGCATAGTATAGAAAATGGATTCTTTTTACTGGAAGAAAAAGTTACACGCGGTCGCCGTTCTTTTACTCATTATCGGCGGATTCAACTGGGGACTTCTTGCCTTCACCGGTAAAGACGCCGTGAGTACTCTGTTTGGTAAGGGTTCCATGGTCGCGAACGGAATCTTTTTTACCGTCGCCCTCGCCGCTCTCGCCCTAGCATTCTACCGCGATACCTATCTGCCGTTCTTGGGACCTACGATGATGCCATGCTCTCTGCTCAAGGAACAGGTTCCCGAAAACGCCGATTTCGAGGTTCGTATCTTTGTGAAGCCCGGTGCGAAGATTCTCTACTGGGCATCGGAACCGGCCAATAAAGATCTCGAAACCGTCCATAACTGGAAAGAGGCCTATCTGGGTTACCGTAACGCCGGTGTAGCGATTGCCGATAAAGATGGTTACGTCACCCTCAAGGTTCGCAAACCGCAAGCCTATACCGTCCCGGTACGAGGAGAATTATCGCCCCATATTCATTACCGTCAATGCGAGAACAACGGCTTCGTTGGACGCGTTGAAACTGTCACTCTGGACGGCAAGGAATACTTCGAGAACGTTGTGAAGAATGCAGAGGAAAAAGCACCAGTGGAAGGTAGCGAGTTTTCCTACGTAAAGCCTAGCACCGCCCAGGAGGAAATGGACGAAGTCGCGGCGAACACCGCGAAGAATTCGTTGATGCCCCAGACGGGAGCGATTGATGAACGTTCGCCGACGTTCGGTTACGATTACGATCAGGCCTTTACGAGCATCAAACCTACGAGGACGACTATGATTCATTATTCGTAGAGCCAAAAATTCAAACGACAGAATAGAAATGAACAATTACGAACTCACCGCCGAATCACTACCAGGAAAAGTCGAAGAAATCCGCATAGCTAGCCAAGGCGGAACGGACAATCAACAGGGTATGCCAAATTATTTATCGGGCGTACTGTTTGATATCCGCGTACTCGAAGGAAAGGCGAAGAAACTCGAACAGACTCCGGCCGTAGTCGCCAAGCGGAGAGAACTAGCCTTGCTCCAAGATTCCGTTGAACGTACTTTGCGTAGTTGGACGCGCTCGTTGGGAATGAATTTTGGTGCGAATGACAGTAATAACAATAATCGCAGTAGTCAGAGAACCGAAGAAGCAAATAACAATACAAAAGGCGGAAAACGTAAAACACTTCGCCGTCGTAAAAATTCACGTAAAAACACGCGTAAAAACACGCGTAAATAAAGATTAACCTTATCGTTTTGAAATATCAGTGTGTGATATTTCAAAAAAAAATCGTGAAACTATTTATTTTCTGTCAAAGGAATATCGTAAATAACGCACGGCCATTTTATAAAGTTACTGACCCAGTCGTATTTACTCACCGTTTTCACGTATTTCGCCTTCGTGATGACGTAAAATTCGATAAAACTCATTTTTACCGATTCCATATCCTGACTATTTCCTATATGTCCAACAGTACATTCATCTCCGTCGCAATCAATCGTTTTTATATTTAACATCTGCTTCGCATATCGTTTGAAATTCGTAGAGTTCGATAACAATACATCGGTTCGTTTGTAGGTATTCTTTAATGTATTGAAAAATTGTATGAACATCGGATCGTGTTCATCAATATCTTTATCAAATACTTTATCCGAAAATCGGAAATGCTGAATTCCGTAATTCTCAGGGAGCGTTCGGATTGTTCGGTTAATCTCGTCGCGGAGAAAATCCTGAGGTTCGCATAAAAACTTCGCAAACTCTTTTTCTTGTTTGGATAATACATTTGGTTTATACGATACACAATCGTCGCCTTTTGGACATTTATTTGTATAGATAAATATCGCATCTTTATGCGCGAGCATCGCGTCGAGTTTCTCATCAAAACCGCAGTATTCCGAAGAATTCGGACAATCTATGTTCGTGATAGGTTCGTGACGAATTGTATTGTATTCCGACGATTTTACGTTATTCAAAAATTTCCCACAAATATCTTCCGTTCCGTCAATTACCAATCGGATATTCCTCTCTCGACAATATTGATAGGTTGCTATCGCAGCACGTATTTTATCTCCGAATCCGTTGGATTTCGCACCTGCGCGTAAATTTTGCCAAACGAGATACACCGTTTTCTTCTTTGAAAAATACATCACGGCGAGTACAACAACGGCAATTCCGAGGATTGCCACTAGTCCTACTTGTATAGATAACTTCATATCATCTATACAAGTAAAATATAAAAATGATTACAGATCCGTTGGTGCTGTACGGTTACCGCCACGGCTGGCAATCATATCGCGCTGTTTCGCTGTCGTACATACGCAGCCAGAACCACAACTGAAACTCGCTCCGCAGCACTCAGGTTTGCACTGATTGTTCTTGAATAGGAAGAGGTTATCGGGACCGACTTCTACTTCGGGACCCAGTAACGGCTCATTCGGAGCCGGTCCGCGCCAGTTGCTCAGACCGTGCGCAGGCTTCTTGACCACATTATCGTACGCGCCGATCGCCTCGTACTTATCGCCCGCCGGCGCGCTATTCATCAGATAATCGGCAAATCCCTCCGCCGTCGGGTAGTTCGTAAATCCGGATAACATCAAAAAATTCGCCAGCAGCAATAAGCCCAACATCACCAATACAAATGTAATGCGCGGGGACATCTCTTCTAACTATCGCAGGTTTTTTATTCAGTCTTTAGTGTATTCAGCACCCAATCGTAGGTTGTATGAATCTTTGTAACTCCAACATCGGTAAAATCACGCATCGCGGGAAGCATGCCGTCAAAAATTAAGAAACTACCGGATTCTGTAAAAAGACTGTACCATTTATCTTCTGTATGTTCAACCGTATCGCAGGGCTGTTTCCATTCTTTGTCGGCTTTGAGCCAGGCTCCCGCCGCGACATACGTAGTATTACTCAACTGAACCGCGTGAGAAATTTCCGAACCCGCGATACATACTACGCCGGTCACTCGTGTTTGTCGTCCCTCTTCATCAATCACGAACGTTCCAGGACGAATTCCGCGAATCTCGGAAGGTCCCAACGGCGTAGCGATGATAGAACGAGGACTCAATACTGCCTCAGAATCCAGCGCAGATTCTGTAGGAGGTACATACGGCGTATCGGGATTCAGTATTTCAAACACCTCTTTATGCCATCGTCGTAGCGATTCGTCGTCTTGTAATTCCTCCCAATCCGCGAACTGTACAAGACCTTTGTTGGATACTACAGGAATACGACGATTGGTGGTGATTAAACAATATAACTTCTTCGTAGTCGGAGCCAGAGCCTTTGCGTCGGGATGGTCTTTGACGTGTATCGGCGTACCGTCCTCCATATATACAATGTGCGTTCCGCTGACCTGGATTCCCCACAACTCGTATAAATCATCGACTTCCGTATCAAAAGCCATGATACCCTTCACTATCGCACCACCGTACAATTCCTGGTCCAACGTTATATCGGATATCGCGACTTCACCGTTCTTCGTCATTACGCGTGTAGTACCCGCGAAACAGAAGGATTCCGACATACCCGCGGCGGCACCGACTCCTGCTACAACGAGCACTGCGACTGCCGATAAAATAATGGGCATCACAGGAAATAATACGAAGAACAAGAAAATGACCATCACCACGAGAATCACGAGAATAATGATAATGACCTTGATCATCAGATCAATGAAGGATAAGACCGTGCTGATGGTAGAAAGTCCGGTATAAATTGAACTTACCGCAACACCAATACTCTTTTCCATAGCACTAAATAATTTAATAAAGGTTACACGGAGTCGGTGAAATACGGAATAGAAACTACGCATAAACACATCCGATACATCGTTCCATTTCTTCCACATATTTCCCAGCAACATACGTATATTGAACAAACCGGATAGCGTTTGTACTATAGCGTCTATGATTAGCAGTAATATCGTGAACACCG